>Ga0209050_1000179_pt1 | contig 143878 bp, 123 predicted proteins | sample Araplavi_mTSA_r2_FD_184276 | JGI IMG/M metagenome (GOLD analysis project Ga0209050, IMG submission 184276) | Arabidopsis root microbial communities from North Carolina, USA - plate scrape MF_Cvi_mTSA_r2 (SPAdes) (version 2) | ecosystem: Host-associated > Plants > Roots > Endosphere | place... | reverse complement strand
CGGCGGAACGCCTCGGGCCAGTTGCGCAGGTGCTCGAACATCTCGACCGACACCACGCGGTCGAAGCGGTCGCCGATGCCGGCCTCCGCCGGATCGAACTCGTTGATGTCCTGCGTCACGACGCGCAGGTTCGACAGCCTGCGCAGCGCCGCCTGGGCCTCGATGTGGGCGTGCTGCGAGTGCGAGTTGGACACCGCGGTGATGCGGCTGGCGGGAAAGCGCTCGGCCATCCACAGCGACAGCGAACCCCAGCCGCAGCCGAGTTCGAGCACGTCCTGCCCGTCGACCAGGCCGGCGCGCTCGCAGGTGAGGGTCAATGCGGCGGCTTCGGCAGCGTCCAGCGTCGTGATGGACGTGCCGGCGGCGTCGCCCCACCAGCAGCAGCTGTACTTGCGGTGGCTGCCGAGCACGCTGCCGAAGAACGCGGCCGGCAGTTCGTAGTGCTGTTCGTTGGCTTTCTCGGGCAGCAGCGCCAGCGGTGCGTTGCGCAGGCCGGCGATGAATTCGGCGCTGAGCGCGGCCGACGCGGCAACGTCATCGGCCCGGATCTCGTGCAGCCGCTCCTTCAGCAGCCGCCGGATGCCGAGCCGCACGACGCGGTCGGGCACGAGCCCCTGCTCGACCCAGTTGACGACGCGGGCGGTGGACGAGGCGGGCATGGGGTCTCCGGTGTTGGGGCGATGGAGTCCCTCATACGCGCCCGAAGCCCCGATGGATGCAGTCCCGTGGAAGGCCCGTCATTCCCATGGGAGCATCAACGTCACCATCAAGAGCTTCTCGAACTCCGGCTCGAAGCGCTCGACGATGGCCTGCGGGTCATTGCACAGCGCATCGTCGGTGACCAGCCCGAACTGCACGCCGCCGCCGTAGCTCAGGATGCTGACGCCGACGCCGATGTGGCCCGACTGCGGCACCCAGAACATCGTCTGGCGCAGCGTCGAGCCGCAGAACTTCAGCGGCGCGGCCGGCCCCGGCACGTTGGTCATCACCGCGGTCGCCTTCTTCGCGAACAGGTTCAGCAACGCGTCCTGTGCCGGCTTGATCAGCAGCCCGGCCACGGACAGCACCGCGAACGCCAGCAGCGGCTGGTAGCTGCCCTTCAGGTCGCTCATGCGGGCGCGCACCGCATAGACGCGCTCCACCGGGTTCGCGATGCCGATCGGCAGCACCAGCGGCACCAGCCCGAAGCGGTTGCCGAGCTGGTGCGCCTTCTCGAGCGGGCGCAGGTTCACCGGCACCATCGCGCGGATCTCCTGGCCGTCCGGATCCTCGCCGCGCGCGCGCAGGTAGCCGCCGATCGCGCCGGCCACGCAGGCCAGCAGCACGTCGTTGACGGAGCAGTTCAGTGCGCGGCCGATCGCCTTCACCTGGTCGAGCGGGATCGGCTCGCCCCAGGCCACGTGCTTGCGGCCGACCGGCGTGCCCTTCAGCGAGGTCGGCGAGTCGTCGGGCATCAGCGCCAGCGCCGCCGCGTCGCCGAGCACCTGGTAGCCGGTGCGCGCCATGTCGAGCGAGCCGAGCAGCGGCTGCTGCGGGTTCGCCAGCATCTCCATCGACTTCGCGATGCCGCCGCCGTACATGCCGATCGCCTTGACGGTCAGGTCGGTCAGCGGTTTGACGACCGCATCGGACAGCCAGTCGGCATCGCTGTCGTCGCCCTCCGCCTTGCCGCGGGTGCGGCGCGGCGGCGGGTCCTGGCCGCCGTCGGTGATCGACAGCATCACCGAGATCAGCGCGATGCCGTCGGCGATGCAGTGGTGCACGCGGGCGATCAGCGCGCTGCCGCCTTCGTAGTCGTCGATCAGGTGGAACTGCCACAGCGGGCGGCCGCGATCCAGCGGCGTGCTGCTCAGCTCGGCGACGCGTTCCTGCAGCTCCTGGCGCGCCGACTGGCCGCGGGCGCGCTGCAGCGGCTCGTGCAGCACATGGTGCCGCAGGTCGAAGGCGGCATCGTCGACCCAGCTCGCGCCCATCGCGTCTTCGACCACCTTCTGGCGGAAGCGCTGGTACTTCAGCAGCTTGTCGTTGACGCGCTCGCACAGCGCGGCATGCGTGATGGCCGGCTGCAACAGCCAGACGCCGACGATCATCATCAGGTTCACGTCGTTGTCCATGCGCAGCCACGCGGTGTCGACGCGCGACATGCGCTGGGCGGTGGCGTGGAGGGCCGCTGGGGGGGCCGCTGGGGGAGCGGTACGCATCGTCGGGGTCTCCAGGGGGGCGTTCTTGTTCTGCGGGGCGACGATGATGGGTAACATCCGCGGCGTCAATGCCGACTTTCACCCAAAGCATCACCGGAGACTTTCATGGCCGACCTCAAGACCCAGTTCGATGCCGCCGTGGCCGATTCGAAGAACCTGCCCGAGAAGCCCGACAACATGACGCTGCTGAAGATCTACGCGCTGTACAAGCAGGCGAGCAGCGGCGACGTCGACGGCAAGCGCCCCGGCTTCACCGACATGGTCGGCCGCGCCAAGTGGGACGCGTGGGACGCGGTGAAGGGCAAGTCGAGCGACGAGGCGATGCAGGAGTATGTCGACCTGATCGAATCGCTGAAAGACTGAGGGTCAGCCGCCCTTCTTGCCGGTCGCCTTTTTCGCGGCCGCCTTCTTCGCGGCCGGCTTGCCCTCCGCGAGCAGCGCATCCAGGTTCTTCTCGATCTCGCCCTGGATCGTGCCGGCGAAGGCGGCCATCAGGAAGCCGAGCTTGGCCTGCAGGTCGAAGTGATCGGCCGCCACCACCAGCTCGCCGCTGACCCCCGAGCGCTTGAACTCGACCGTGTCGCTGTCCTCGCCTTCGATCACGGTGCATTCCATCTCGAACTTCTTCTCGGCCTCCTCGGCCCATTTCCACGCGATCTCGCGGGCGCGGGCCAGGCCCAGGTCGTGGTCGCGGTGGATGTGGATGTCGGGCATGTCGGTCTCCTCGGGTCTTGTGCTCGGATGTCAGGGCGTCGCCGCAGTGGTCGCGGCGGATGCGAGTGTCGCGCGGCGCTCGTCGCGCGGCAACGCGGCGATGCGGCGCACCTCGGCGTAGAAGCGGTCGAAATCGCGGCCCTCGCGCTCGAACAGCCGCTCGAACTGCGGCACCAGTTCGTTGTAGGCCGCCAGCACGCCGAGCGATGCGTTGTTCGCGCGTTCGAACCAGCCGTCGTAGCCGGCATAGCCTTGCCACGCGCCGGCCTTCAATGCGGCGTAGTCGCTGCGCAGCGTCGCCATCCGCCCGGCCTTCTCGGCACGCTTGTCGGCATCGCTGCGACCGCTGCGGTAGATCGCATCGAGGTCGCTGCGCGCCTGCATCGTCAGCGCGCGGAACTCCTGGCGCCGGCGGTCGTAGCGCTCGTACTCGTCGCGCGCCGCGGGCGTCGACCGCTCGACCAGCCAGCGCGTGCCGCCGATGCGCTCGACCGCGGTCGCGAACGACTCGTTGAACATCGTGTCGTCCTTCGCGAACGCCACCTGGTGCGCCAGCTCATGGAAGATCAGCCGCGCCAGCTCGCCTTCCGGCCAGCGGATGAAGGTGTTCAGCAGCGGATCGCTGAAGAAGCCGCCCGGCAGCTTGCCGAGTGTCGAATAGGCCGGCACCGCGTAGACGCTGACCTCCAGGCCCTCGGCGCGCAGTTCGTCGCCCTGCGCATTGGCGGTGGCCTGGTCGAAGTAGCCGCGGTAGCCGACGCAGCCGGTCACCGGGTAGCACCAGGTCTTCAACTGCAGGCTCAGTTCGGGCGCGGCCACCACGTTCCACACCGCGGCGTTGCGGTGCAGGTCGGCATAGCGCCGGTAGCTGGCGTTGTCGGGCAGCTTCAGCTCGCTGACCGCGTAGTCGCGCATGCGCTGCGTCAGCTGCAGGCGCTCGCGCAGCGGTTCGGCGGTGGCCGGGTCGGTGATCCAGTCGTCGACCGGCTTCGCCTGGTTCAGCAGGCTCAGGTGGCCGCCGACCGATTGCGCCAGGTAGCGCACCGAGCCGCAACCGCTGAGCGAGCTCAGCAGCACGACCAGGCCCGACACGACCCACCATTTCTTGTTCGCCACGACTCGCATCGCGCGAGTCTAGTGGCATGGCGACCCCTCGGCCGGCTCAGCTCAGCCGGCGCCCGTTGGCCCCGAGCACCGCGAGGCCGACGTAGCGCGACGCCACGTACGGCGCCGCACCGCCGAAGCCGAGCGACAGCTCGCCCAGGTTCAGCTGCTTCAGCCCGGTCAACGCCTGGCGCAGCTTGTCGCGCGTCACGTCGCGGCCGGCGCGGCGCAACCCCTCGGCCACCACCATCGCGTTGACATAGCCCTCGAAGCTGCTGGCACCGAATTCCTCGCGGCCGATCGCGCGCATCGCCGCCTGGTAGGCACGCACCGATTCGAGCTTCGCCGAGGTCGCATCCGGAAACACCTGCGACAGCGCGATGCCCTGCGACGCGGCGCCCAGCTTGGCCAACTCCGACGAGATCACCGACACCGACAGCCCGACCAGCGGCAGCCCGGCCATGCGCGCGCGCATCTGCAGCATCAGCGCCGTGCTGGTCGTGCCCGTCGTGCCGAAGAACACCACGTTCGGCTTGGCCGCGAGCAGCTGCTCGACGACCTGGGCCGCGTTGGAGCCGTCGACCGCCGCCGGCACGGTCGTGACCGCCTGCAGCCCGGCCGCCTGCAGCGCGGCGGTCGCGTCCTTCGCGACCTCCTTGCCGAACGGGTTGTCGAGGTAGACCAGCGCGATGTCCTTCAGGCCCATCGCCACCAGCTGCTGCGTCACGCGCGTCACCTCGTCGGTGTAGCTCGCACGCACGTGGAAGACGTTGCGCTGGCCCGCCTGGCGCAGCGACGACGCCCCGGTGATCGGCCCGACGTACGGCACGCCGGCCTGCTCGATCGCCGGGATGATGGCCGCGTTGTTCGCGGTGCCGATGCACGAGATCAGCGCGAACGCGGTGTTGCCCTCGATCATCTGCTTGACGTTCTCGACGGTGCGTGCCGGTACGTAGCCGTCGTCCTTCATCAGCAGGCGCAGTTCGCGGCCGTGGATGCCGCCGGCCTTGTTGATCACGCCGAAGGCCGCCGAGATGCCGGCGTTCTGGTCACGGCCCGAGCCGGCCAGGATGCCGCTGAGCGCGGCCGAACTGCCGAGCGTGACCTGGGCCGCGCCCAGGCCTTCGTCGGCCGCGCCGGCCACCTGCACCCAGCCGGCGCCGCTCGCCGCCGCCACACCCTGAACACACGAACGCAAGAACGACCGACGTTTCATCGCAACGACTCCAGGCGAAAAGCCGTCACTCTCGCGTCGACAGCCGCGTCGACCCTGTCGCGGCCGCGACACCGCCGCAGACATCGCGGGAAAACGTGAAGCCCGTCACCGGCCTGGCGGCCGGCGTGCATCATCCGCGCGACACGTCGACCAGGCAGTCGTAGAAGCTGGGCGCGCGGCCGAGGTCGGTCAGCCGCTGGTGCGTCAGCTCGTTGACGTTTGTGCCGCGCGCGCCGAGCTTGCGCCACCAGATGCCCAGGCCGTTGACGACGCCCGGCCGCGCGCGTTTGCTGATCACCGCCTTGCACCAGTACTCGCCGCGGTCGTTGAACACGCGCACCAGCTCGCCGCCTTCGATGCCGCGCACCTGCGCATCGTCGGCATGGATCTCCAGCACCGGTTCGCCCTCGATGTCGCGCAGGCTCTGCACGTTGACGAAACTGGAGTTCAGGAAGTTGCGCGCCGGCGGCGAGATCATCGCAAGCGGGTAGCGCCGCGCGAGCTCGGGCGCCGAACTCGCCGACTCGTAGTTCGGCAGGTGGTCGGGCACGCCGTGGCCGGGCGCATCGATCATGCAGCGGCCGCTGGCGGTCGGGAAGCCGCCGTCGGCGAACGGCGCCTCGGGCAGCGGCAGCTTGATCCAGTGCTTCTCGCGCAGCTCGCCGAAATCGAGCGTCGCGCCGAAGGCCTGGCGCGCGATGGCCTCGTCGTCGTCGCGGAAGCAGGCCTCGTCGAAGCCCAGGCGCTGCGCCAGCTCGCGGAAGATCTGCGTGTTCGGCCGGGCCTCGCCGACCGGTGCGATCGCCGGCTCGTTGATCAGCACGTAGGTGTGGCCGTAGCTGGTGTGCACGTCGAGGTGCTCCAGCTGCGTGGTGGCGGGCAGCACGTAGTCGGCATGGTCGGCGGTGTCGGTCATGAAGTGCTCGAGCACCACGGTGAACAGGTCGTCGCGCCGGAAGCCCTTCACCACCTTCGGCGATTCGGGTGCCACCGCGACCGGGTTGCTGTTGTAGACGACCAGCGCCTCCAGCTTCGGGCCGAACGCGGGCGAGCTGCCGCGCAGCAGGTCGTCGCCGATGGTGCTCATGTTGATGGTGCGCGGGCGCCGCCCGGCCAGCAGCTGCGGCTGCTGCAGCGCGGCCTTGTCGGCGCGGAACCAGCCCGACGACGACAGCAGCAGCCCGCCCGCGCGGTGCCGCCATGCGCCGGTCAGGCTGGGCAGGATCGCGATCAGCCGCACCGCGTTGCCGCCGCCGCGCACGCGCTGCATGCCGTAGTTCAGCCGGATCGCCGCCGGCTTCGTCGTGCCGTAGTCGCGCGCCAGGCCGCGCACCTCGTCGGCACCGATGCCGCAGGTCTCGGCGGTGCGCTCGGGCGTCCAGGCCATCGCGCGCTCGCGCAGCGCCGGCCAGCCCTCGGTGTGGAGCTCGATGTAGTCGTGGTCCAGCCAGTCGTTGACGATCAGCTCGCGCATCAGCCCGAGCGCGAGCGCGCCGTCGGTGCCGGGCAGCAGCGCGATGTGCTGGTGGCACTTGTCGGCCGTCTCGGTCTTGCGCGGGTCGATGCAGACGAGCTTCGCGCCCTCTCGCTTGGCCGCCTGCGCGAAGGTCCAGAAATGCAGGTTCGACGCGATCGAGTTGCTGCCCCAGATGACGATCAGCCGGCTCTCGGTGAAATGCTCGACGTGCATGCCGACCTTGCCGCCATAGGTCGCTGTCAGCGCCTCGCCGCCGGCGGACGCGCAGATCGTGCGATCGAGCAGCGAGGCGCCGAGCTTGTGGAAGAAGCGCATCGCCATGCTCTCGCCTTGCAGCAGGCCCATCGTGCCGGCATAGCTGTACGGCAGGATGGCCTCGGGCGCGCGCGCGGCGATCTCGCGCAGGCGCGTGGCGATGTCGTTCAGGGCCTCGTCCCAGCCGACGCGCTCGAACTGCCCGCTGCCTTTCGGGCCGACCCGCTTCAGCGGATGCAGCACCCGGTCCGGGCTGTAGGTTCGTTCGGTGTAGCGCGACACCTTGGTGCACAAGGCGCCGTGCGTGGTCGGGTGATCGGGGTCGCCCTGGATGCGGATCGCACGATCGTTCTCAACGGTCACGCGAATGGCGCAGGTGTCTGGACAGTCATGCGGGCACGCAGCCGCAACAGTTCGGTAACTCATCGCGGAACTATTGCACATGCTTCCGGATGTATGCACCCGCTCGTTCACGAACCCTGCACTTTGTACCGATATGGACGGATATCCTTACGCCCCAGCAAACGGCCCGCTGAGTCGTAACAAGCTGCAACACATTTGTCAACGGAACTTGCCCCATGAAACGTCGTGATCTTCTGAAGAGCGTTGCCGCCGGCAGCGCTGTGCTGGCGTTGCCCGCGCTGGCTCAAAGTGACCGTCGGCTCGTGCTGGGCCAGTCGGCCGCCTTCACCGGCCCGGCCGCCCAGCTGGGCATCCAGATGAACCGCGGCGCGCGGGTGTTCTTCGATGCCTTCAATGCCGCCGGCGGCGCCAACGGCCACACGATCGAGCTGAAGACGCTGGACGACGGCTACGAGCCGGACCGCTGCAAGGCCAACACCGACCGCTTCATCAAGGACGACGTGTTCGCGCTGTTCGGCTACGTCGGCACGCCGACCTCGCTGGCCGCGCTGCCGCTGGTCAATGAAAGCAGGATGCCGTTCTTCGGACCGTTCACCGGTGCCGAGGCGCTGCGCGATCCGTTCAGCAAGTCGGTCTTCCACGTGCGGGCGTCGTACTACGACGAGACCGCGCTGATCGTGAAGAACCTGACCCAGCTGAGCCTGAACAAGATCGCGGTGTTCTACCAGAACGACGCGTACGGCAAGGCCGGCCTCGAAGGCGTGACGCGCGCGCTGAAGCCGCTGAGCCTCGCGCCGGTGGCGCTGGGCACCGTCGAGCGCAACACCGTCGCGGTGGGCCAGGCGGTGAAGGACATCGTCGCGAAGCTGCCCGATGCGGTGGTGATGATCAGCGCGTACAAGTCGTGCGCCGCGTTCATCCGCGAAGCCCGCAAGGCCGGCTACGGCGGCACCTTCTACAACGTATCGTTCGTCGGCACGCAGGCCCTGGCCGACGAACTCGGCAAGGAAGGCCGCGGCGTGATGATCAGCCAGGTGATGCCGTTCCCGTTCTCGACCACGACGCCGATCTCGCGCGAGTACCTGGATGCCGTCGCGAAGGCCGGCGGCGACGCGACCCCGAACTACTCGAGCATGGAAGGCTACCTGGCGGCGAAGGTGTTCGCCGAGGGCCTGAAGCGCGCCGGCCGCGCACCGTCGCGCGAGGCGCTGATCGCCGGGCTGGAGACGATCCAGAACGCGAACTTCGGTGGCTTCAACGTGCACTTCGGTGCGAAGGACCACGTCGCGTCGAGTTTCGTGGACGTCTCGATGCTCACCGAAGACGGCAAGGTAAGAAGGTAGCCCACCCCCGAGGCGCTGCGCGCCTCCCCCTCGAGGGGGCCCGCCAGCGGCCCGGCCAAGCCGGTTCCGCGGCGTCCTGCTTGATGAACTCGCGCGCTGTGCGTCGAGTGTTCCTTTCTTTTTGTCTGGAGTTGTTGTGAAGCGTCGTCAATTTCTGAGCGTGGGTGCAGCGGCACCGGTTGCCCTGGCCTTCCCGAAGCTGGCGAGTGCCGCTTCCACCAAGATCGTGCTCGGCCAGTCGGCCGCGTTCTCCGGCCCGGCCAGCGCGCTGGGCGAGCGCTTCAAGGAAGGGGCGCTGCTCGCGTTCGAACGCGTCAACGCGCGCGGCGGCGTCAATGGCCGCACGATCGAGCTGCGCAGCGTCGATGACGGCTACGAGCCGGACCGCTGCGCCGAGAACACCCAGAAGCTGCTGAAGGAAGACGTGTTCGCGCTGTTCGGCTACATCGGCACGCCGACCTCGGTTGCCGCGCTGCCGCTGGCGACCGCGGCACGCACGCCGTTCTTCGCACCGTTCAGCGGCGCCGAGGTGCTGCGCGCGCCGTTCAACCGGATGGCCTTCCACGTGCGGGCGTCGTACAACGACGAGACCGCCGAGATCGTCAAGCAGATCACGTCGATCGGCATGAAGCGCATCGGCGTCTTCTACCAGAACGACAGCTACGGCAAGGCCGGCCTGGACGGCATGACGGCGGCGCTGAAGGCGCACAACCTGAGCGCGGTCGGCCTGGGCACGGTCGAGCGCAACACGGTGGCCGTGGAAGCCGGGGTCGGCAAGATCCTGGCCGACAAGCCCGACGCGATCGTGCTGATCAGCGCGTACAAGTCGTGCGCCGCGTTCATTCGCGAAGCCCGCAAGCAGGGCTTCCTCGGCAGCTTCTACAACGTGTCGTTCGTCGGCACGCAGGCGCTGGCCGCCGAACTGGGCCAGGACGCCCGCGGCGTCGCGATCAGCCAGGTGATGCCGCTGCCGTTCAGCGCGACGGTGCCGATCTCGGCCGACTACCTGTCGGCCGGCAAGGCGCTGGGCGCGAAGTTCGAACCCAACTACGGCGGCATCGAAGGCTTCGTCGCCGCGCGCACCATCATCGAAGGCCTGCGCCAGGCTGGCGGCAATGCGACGCCGGAGACGCTGGTGACCGCGCTCGAGAACATGCCGGAACTGAACCTCGGCGGGTTCTTCATCGACTTCAACGACCGCTCGCATGCGGGTTCGAAGTACGTCGACATGACGATCCTCACGGCCGAAGGCAAGGTAAGACATTAGCCCCCCAGTCGCTGCGCTCCTGCCCCCAAGGGGCGCCACCCTGCGGCCCGGCAGAGCCGGTTCCGCGGGCGTTGCTCGATCGGTCGCTTGCTTCGCCCGCTCCCCGGCACGGGATGTGCTCGACGAGTAAACTCGTCCGCCTTCCTGGAGCGCGCCCATGCAGTTGATCGAATCCATCCTGGCCGATGCCGCGGCCGTCACGGCGATCCGACGTGACATCCACGCCCATCCCGAACTCTGCTTCGAGGAAACGCGCACCGCGGACGTGATCGCGAAGGCGCTGACCGACTGGGGCATTCCGATCCACCGCGGGCTGGGCACCACCGGCGTCGTCGGGATCGTCAAGGGCAGCGCAGGCACGAGCGATCGCGCCGTCGGGCTGCGCGCCGACATCGACGCGCTGCCAATGACCGAGAAGAACACCTTCGCGCATGCCAGCATCCACGCCGGCAAGATGCACGCCTGCGGCCACGACGGCCACACCGCGATGCTGCTGGCTGCCGCGAAGCACCTGTCGAAGAACCGCAATTTCGACGGCACCGTCTACCTGATTTTCCAGCCCGCCGAAGAAGGCGGCGGCGGCGCGCGCGAGATGATCAAGGACGGCCTGTTCGACAAGTTCCCGATGGAAGCGGTGTTCGGCGCGCACAACTGGCCCGGCATGCAGGTCGGCCAGTTCGCGCTGAAGAACGGCCCGTGCTTCGCGTCGAGCAATGAATTCCGCATCGTGATCCGCGGCAAGGGCTCGCATGCCGCGATGCCGCACAACGGCATCGACCCGGTGCCGATCGCCTGCCAGCTGGTGCAGGGCTTCCAGACCATCATCACGCGCAACAAGCGGCCGATCGACGCCGGCGTGATCTCGGTGACGATGATCCATGCCGGCGAGGCCACCAACGTGGTGCCCGACAGCGTCGAGATCCGGGGCACGGTGCGCACCTTCACGCTCGAAGTGCTCGACCTGATCGAGAAGCGCATGAAGGAGGTGAGCGAGAACCTGTGCGCCGCGTTCGACGCCAGCTGCGAGTTCGAATTCACCCGCAACTACCCGCCGACCATCAACCACCCGGCCGAGACCGAGTTCGCGCGCGGCGTGATGGCCGACGTGGTCGGCGCCGAGAACGTGCAGGAGTTCGAGCCGACGATGGGCGCCGAAGACTTCAGCTACTTCCTGCTCGAGAAGCCGGGCTGCTATTTCCTGATCGGCAACGGCGACGGCAGCCACCGCATCGGCGGCCACGGCATGGGGCCGTGCATGCTGCACAACCCGAGCTACGACTTCAACGACGACCTGATCCCGCTGGGGGCGACGCTGTGGGTGCGCCTGGCCGAACAATGGCTCGCGAAGAGATGACGGCCGCCACCGAAGCGCTGTTTGCCCAAAGCTACGCCGAAGCGCGCGGCAAGTTCCTGGCCGCGGCCGACGCGGCCGAGCTCGACGTCGAGACCCACCTGCACCCGCTGCTGGGCCGCGACGGCGAGACGCTCGCGATGGACGTCGTGCGCGACGGCCCGGCCGATGCGAGCCGTCTGCTGATCGTCAGCAGCGCGTGCCACGGGGTCGAGGGCTTCTGCGGCTCCGGCATCCAGGTCGGGCTGCTCGGCGATGCGGCCTGGCGCGCCTCGGCGCACGACGCCGGCGTCGCGGTGCTGTACATCCATGCGCTGAACCCGTACGGCTTCTCGTGGTGGCGCCGCACGACGCACGAGAACGTCGACCTGAACCGCAATTTCCACGATTTCAGCCGGCCGCTGCCGGCCAATCCCGGCTACGACGAACTGGCCGGGCTGCTGGTGCCGCCGACCTGGCCGCCGTCGCCCGACGTGATGATGCGCATCGGCCAGTTCGTGCAGCAGCGCGGGCTGGAGGCGCTGCAGGCGGCCGTGTCCGGCGGCCAGTACGAGCACCCTGAAGGCCTGTTCTTTGGCGGCCGCAACCCGACCTGGAGCCACGTGACGCTGCGCCACGTGCTGCAGCAGCACGGCCGGCGGGCGGCCCGGCTCGGCTGGATCGACCTGCACACCGGGCTCGGGCCGATGGGCGTCGGCGAGCGCATCTTCGCGTGCCGCGACGATGCGGCCGCGCTGGCCCGCGCCCGCGCCTGGTGGGGCGACGGCGTGACCTCGATCTACGACGGCAGCTCCAGCTCGGCGATGCTGACCGGGCTGATGTGGAGCGCGGCCTACGAGGAATGCCCGCAGGCCGAGTACACCGGCATCGCGCTCGAATACGGCACCCTGCCGATCATGCAGATGATCGAAGCGCTGCGGGCCGACCAGTGGGTCGAGAACCACCCCGAGGCGCCGGCCGAGCAGCAGGCACAGATCAAGCGGCAGACCCGCGATGCGTTCTACATCGACACGCCGCAGTGGAAGCAGCAGGTGTGGGAGCAGGCGCGCGATGCGGCAACGGCCGCGGTGCGGGGGCTGGCGGCCGACCCGGGCCGGAACTGATCGATCCCGGTCGGGGAACGCGGCGACGAACCGCGGCGGGCGTTCTATCGTGGCATCCTTCCGCCACGATAGAACGCCATGCTCCAACTCCGCCCCACCTGCGAACACTGCAACACCGCGCTGCCGCCGGAATCGCTCGATGCGCGAATCTGCAGCTTCGAATGCACCTTCTGCGCGAGCTGCGTCGACCGCGTGCTCGGCAACGTCTGCCCGAATTGCGGCGGCGGCTTCACGCCGCGACCGGTGCGGCCGGTGCACGACTGGAAGGGCGGCAACCACCTGGCCGGCTACCCGGCCCAGACGGCGCTGAAGCACCGGCCGGTCGACCCCGCGACGCAGGCCGCGCTGCGCGAGCGCCTGCAAGACGTGCCGCCCGAGCAGCGATGAACCGCGTCGATGTCGCGATCGCCGTGCCGCCGCGCACGCTGCTGCTCGATGTCGCCGGGCCGGCCGAAGCGTTCCGGCTGGCCGACGCGCACCTCGCCGACCAAGGCCGGCCGGAGCGCTTCCGGCTGCGCTTCGTCGGGCCGCAGGCGCAGGCCGCGAGTTCGGTCGGGTTGCAGGTGGCGGGGCTCGAAGCGCTGCCGACGCGCTTCGACGCGCCGACCTGGTTGATGGTGGTCGGCCAGCCCGCCGCGGCGCTCGGCCGGCCCGATGCGGCGACGCTGGAGACAGTCGACTGGCTGCGCCGCGACATCGGCCCGCTGATGGAATCCGGCGAGGACCACCGCCTCGTCGGCGTGTGCACCGGCACGCTGCTGCTCGCGCGCGCCGGGCTGCTCGGCGGGCGCCGCTGCACGACGCACCATGCGTTCATCGAGATGCTGCGCCGCCTCGCGCCCGCAGCGCAGGTGGTCGACAACCGGGTGTTCGTGCTCGACGGCGCGCTGGCCACCAGCGCCGGCGTGACGGCCGGCATCGACCTCGCGCTGCACCTGATCGCGCTGGCCTGCGGCGATGCACTGGCGGCCCGGGTCGCGAAGGACCTGGTCGTGTACCTGCGCCGCACGCCGAACGACCCCGAGCTGTCGCCGCTGCTGGCGCACCGGCACCACATCCACCCGGCGCTGCACCGCGCACAGGATGCGGTGTGCGAGCGGCCCGGCGACGACTGGACGCTGGCGTCGCTGGCCGGCGCTGCGCACGTGACGACGCGCCACCTGCTGCGGCTGTTCGCCGAGCATGCGTCGGTGTCGCCGATGACCTATGTGGAGAAGATCCGCCTGGAGCGGGCGCGCCAGGCCCTGTCGGGTGGCGCGAGCGTCACGCGGGCCGCGCAGCACGCGGGCTTTGCGTCAGACCTGCAATTGCGCCGCGCGTGGGGGCGGCACCTGCAAGGAACGCCGCGCGCCGCGAGGGCGCGCGGTACTTCGTCTTAGGCCCTGCGCTCGTTGCGAACGAGACTGGCATTCGCCGCCAGCTGATCGCGCAGCCGCACGATGGTCTGCGGCTCGCTCAGCAGCCGCATCCGGTCGGCCTTGCTCAGGCGCTCGGTGTCGTGATGGGCCAGCAGGCCCTTCATCAGCAGGCGGCGTGCCTTGCCACGGCTGCCCCAGCTGGTGTTGCGCGGGCCCATCGCACTGCGCACCACGTCGAACAGCCACGGGTCGTTCAGCGCGTCGCGGAACTGGCGCGTCGGCGCCGCGCGGCGCGCATGCGCCCACGCACGGCGCAGCACCGTCGGCGCCGAATGCTCTTCCGGCGTCAGCAGCAGCTTGTTGGCCAGCAGGCGCTGGCCCAGCCCGGAGCGGCTCGTCAGCACCACCAGCGGCACCGCCAGCAGCAGCGGCAGGCCCATCGGCGCCAGCCACAGCGTGGCCTGCGGTTGCACCCACAGCACCAGCGCCGACAGCAGCGCCACGCCGCCGCTGATGAACATGAAGCGGCGCGCCGCATCCGCCCAGCCGATGTCGCTCGCTTCGCGCGGGGGCGACTTCCAGTCCAGCTTCAGCCCGGTCAGCGCGACCACCACGAACAGCGTGTGCGCCATCATCCGCACCGGTGCCTGCAGCACCGACAGCCCGCCTTCCAGCACCGCGCCCTTCACCAGCGCGGCGGTGCCGCCATAGCGGCGCTGCTGCCCGGTCATCACGATCGCGGCGACGCCCATCACGCGCGGCATCGCCAGCATCACCGCGGTGGCCAGCCACAGCAGCGCCATCTCGACCGGCAGCTCGCGCGCCGAACCGAACACCGGGTGGCCGCCGAACATCCACAGCCCCGCGCCGAGCAGCACGAAGGCCAGCCACAGCGGCGCCGACAGGTAGGCCAGCGCGCCGGTCAGCAGCATCGCACGGTGCACGCCGTGCAGGCCGGGCTCGGCGATCAGGCGGGCGTTCTGCAGGTTGCCCTGGCACCAGCGGCGGTCGCGCTGCAGCTCTTCGAGCAGGTTGGGCGGCTGTTGTTCGTAGCTGCCGTGCAGGTCGTGCACCAGCCACACGTGGTAGCCGGCGCGGCGCATCAGCGCGGCTTCGACGAAGTCGTGCGACAGGATCTCGCCGCTCAGGCCGCCCCGGCCCTTCAGCGGTGCGAGGCCGCAGTGCTTCATGAACGGCTCGACGCGGATGATCGCGTTGTGGCCCCAGTAGTGCGATTCGCCGAGCTGCCAGTACTGCATGCCCGCGGTGAACAGCCGGCCGGCGACGCGGCCGGAGAACTGCTGCGAGCGCGCATGCACGGTGTCGAGGCCGCAGGCCTGCGGCGCGGTCTGCAGGATGCCGGCGTTCGGGTTGGCTTCCATCAGCCGCACCAGCTTGACCAGGCAGTCGCCGCTCATCACGCTGTCGGCATCCAGCACCACCATGTAGCGGTAGTCGCGGCCGAAGCGGCGGCAGAAGTCGGCGACGTTGCCGGCCTTGCGCTTGGTGCGGATGGTGCGCCAGCGGTAGTAGATGCGCTCGGCCAGCCCGCTTTCGGCGCGCAGCTCGGCCCAGGCGGCCAGCTCGGCGGCGCGGATCTCGGGGTCGTTGGTGTCCGACAGCACGTAGACGTCGAACAGGCTGGACGCGCCGGTGGCGGCCAGCGATTCGACGGTGGCGCGCAGGCCGGCGAACACCGTCGACACCTGCTCGTTGCAGATCGGCATGATGATCGCGGTGCGCGCGCTCTTGTGGATCGGCTCGTTGCCGACCGACGATGCCGACATCGCATGCCGGTCGCCGCGCCACAGCACCCAGAAACCCATCATCGCGGTGAAGAAGCCGGCCGACACCCAGGCGAACAGCAGCGCGTACAGGCCGATCTGCAGGTTGCGCAGCCAGGCGCTGTCGTGCGGCGGCAGCACGGTGGCCAGCAGCGCGGTGGCACCGGCGGCCGACAACGCGACCAGCCCCAGCAGCACGCGGCGGCGCGCCTTCGCGGCGTTTTCCCAGGCCGCGGGGGCCGGGGCCGGCGTGGTGGGCGCGGCCGCTGCGGCGCGCGCGCCAGGCTGCACCAGGCGACCCAGGCCGGCCAGCGTGCCGACCAGCAGCTCGCCGAGGCTGCGCGTGAAACCACGCCACGGCTGGGCCACCATCGAGCCGCGGTTCATGCGCGGCATGCTGGCGCCCGGTGCGGATCGGTCGGCGCTCACTCGGGTTGAATGATCGTGGTCCATGTTTCGGTCAAGGCGTTGTCGCCGGTTTGGAGAAAGGCTCGCAGCTCGGCGGGTTGCGCGAGTTCGAGGCGGTTGACGCGCACGGTCATGCGCCAGGTGCCGGTCGCAGGGTTGCGATAGGCGTTGCGTTCGACGATCCGGGCATTGCTGCCGGCGGTGACGACGGCCTTCACCACCGCATCGGCGGGCAGCGCGCGCAGCGCCGGGCCGTCGAAGTCGACGACGTACTGCACCTCGCGCGGGTCGAGCGCCTTGTGGCGGTCGACGAAGCCGTGGCCGCGGCGCGTCTGCACCGTCCAGCCGGCCGGCGGCCGCTGCTGGCGCTCGCCCTGCCACTGCATGCGGTACGCGAAATCGATCGGTTGGTTCGGCGCCGGCACGCTGTCGGGCACCCAGTACGCGACGACGTTGTCGTCGGTCTCGTCCGGCGTGTGCAGCTGCAGCAGCTCGACGCGGCCCGGGCCCCACTGGCCCTGCGGCGTGACCCACACGCTCGGGCGGTGCTCGTACTGCGCCTCGGTGTCTTCGTAGCTGGTGTAAGCGCGGTCGCGCTGCATCAGCCCGAAGCCCTTCAGCTCGGCCATCGAGAACGAGGTCACCAGCGTGCGGTTCGGGTTGACCAGCGGGCGCCACAGCCATTCGCCGCCGCCCTTGCCGTCGCCGGTGGCGATCATCAGGCCGTCGGAGTCGTGCACCTCGGGGCGGAAGTCGCCCACCTTCGGCTGGTTCTCGCCATGCGCGAACATGCTGGTCAACGGCGTCAGGCCGAGCGTCGCGACACCGGCGCGCAGGAACAGGCGGGCCTGCACGTCAATGGCAGTCTCTTCGCCGGGGCGCAGCGTGAAGCGGTACGCGCCGGTCGCGCGCGGTGAGTCGAGCAGCGCATGGATCACCAGCGTGGTCGCCTGCGGCGCCGGGCGCTCGATCCAGAACTCGCTGAAGCGCGGGAACTCCTCGCCGCTGCCGCCGACGGTGTCGATGCCCAGCCCGCGCGCCGACATGCCGTAGTGCTGGCCCTTGCCGAGCGCGCGCAGGTAGCTGGCGCCGAGGAAGACCACCAGCTCGTCCTTGTAGGCCGGGTTGTTCAGCGCGTAGTGCACGCGGAAGCCGGCGAAACCGAGGTCGCCCCAGCCCTTCTGCGTCAGCTTGTTCTTGCCGTAGTCGAAGTCGGCGCGGTCGAACGCGACATGGTTGACGCGGCCGTCGGGCGCGATCTCGTTGATCGACACCGGCTGGGTCTGGAACTTGCCGAGGTGGAAGAAGGCCAGCTCGAACGGCAGGTTCTCGCGCCGCCACAGCGACTTCTGCGGGTTGAAGCGGATGTCGCGGTACTGGTCGTAGTCGAGGTTCTTCAGCTCGTCGGGCAGCTTGACCGTGACCGGCTCGTAAGCGCGTGTGGCCATCTGGCGGGCGCGCTCGGCCACGTCGTCGAAGCCGAAGGCCATCGCGTGGCCGGCGAGGCCCGCGAGGCTGAGCGAAACCAGCGCGCGGATCCATGTCGCGGATCGGCGAATGGCGAGGGCGGTGAACGCGGAGTGACCGGGGGCAGCGAGCAAAACGTGGTTCCTGTCTGGCAAAACAAGGCCGTCGAAAACGGCCGCGATGCCATGACAGCGCAACGCCTGTGCCAGCAAGAAAAGTCGTTTGATATCAACGACTTGCCACGCGTAACGGAGGGTTTCCCCGTATCTGACGCGAAAACAGCGTTCCGGACCGGTCGTTTTGTCGCCGCGCAGCGACAGCGGTCCGGAGCTGCCCCGCCAAGTCCTTGTCGCGCCAGGACTTTCTGGCTGTCACCGGACAGCGACAGCCGGCATCAGCGGTCGCGCACCAGCGTGCCGAGCGGCGCCGTGGCATCGCCGAGCATGAACACCGTGTAGACCTTGGTCGCCTGCAGGTTGGCCTCGCCGTTCAGGTACAGCCGGGATGCCGCGGCCGGCGAGGTCACCTCCAGCCGGATCGGGTTGCCGACCACCAGGCTCGCGCCGACCGAGGCCTGGCCGAACGGGATGTCGCTGGCGACCAGGCCGTAGTCGGCCGTCAGCGTCACGTTGCCGGCCAGCCCGTTGACGCCGTGCACCAGCCGCAGCTTCGCGCTGGTGGCGGCGGCCGGCTTGTTGTTGTCCTGCAGCACGAAGGCCGTCGGCGCGGCCGGCGTGCCCAGCACCAGCAGCGTCACGTCGGCGCCGGGCAGCGCGGTGAAGGCCGGCAGCGCGAGCGCGGCGCCGCCGTTCACCCGCAGCTCGCCGGTCACCGCACCGGCCGGCACCATCGCATACGGCACGATCGCCGGCGACGCGATGCCGCTCGACAGCGTGATGCCGTTCGCCTTCACCGACACCGCGCCGCCGGCCGTCGTGCCGGCCACCACGCGCATGCGGGCCGACGGGTTCTTCAGCGCGATCACGTCGGCGCGCTGGTTCAGCACCAGCCCGTGCACCAGCACGCCGCCGGGCGTGGCCGTCAGCACCAGCGTCGCGACCTGCTGGTCGGCCAGCGCCAGTGACGGCAGGTCCAGCCGCACGTCGGCCTTGTTGCCGGCGCCGGTCGCGACGACGCGCCACGCGCCCTTCGCGAATTCCTTGTACGCACTCAGCGTGTCGATGGCGATGCCGAATCCCGGGTTCTGGTCGGCCAGGGCCGCATCGGCCGGGAACACGTAGACGTCGAGCGCGCCGGCCTCGACCGCGCCGTTCATCACCCGCAGCTTCGCCTGGCCGGCGGCCGGCGCCGCTTCGCCGTCGTTCATGTACATCGCGCGCAGCGAGGTCTCGGTGCTGTAGGCCACCAGCGTGTGGTAGCCGTCGCTCGCCACGGTGCGGCTCACGCTGGCCGCCGCAGCCGTGGAGCCGCTGCGCTTCAGCGTCATCGCGACCGTGCCCGAGCCGATCTCGGAATAGGCGCCGACCGCGAACGATGCGGTGTCTTTCGTCTGCAGCACGTCGTTGGCATAGAAGTCGAGTGCCGCGTAGTCGGTCGTCGCGTTGACCAGGCGCACGCGGCCGGGCGCGCCGCCGCCGTCGTCCGAACCGCCGCCGCAGCCGGGCAGCACGGCGGCGGCCGCCAGCATCGCGAGCGCGCTCGCCGCAACCAGGGCCCGGCGGGAGAAGTACTTGTTCATCGAAGCGTTTCCAGTGGATTTCACGAATGTGCTGTTTGCACATTCACTGTAGATTCCACGACACACGGTGACAAGTCCCGGGCAACTCCGGATTGCGCAAGCGTGGTCAAATGTGTATGTTGCACATTGATCCGATGACCCCGCCCGACGACACCGAAGCCGCCTTCCAGCAGGCACTCGAGCGCCTGCTGCTGCCGCTGACGCAGCTGTGCCTCGACCGCGGCCACGGCTTCCCGCTGCTGGCCGAGGCGATGAAGCGCGCGCTGGTCGCGGCGGCGCGCGAAGCGCATTCGGGCGCGCAGGCGAGCCGCGACATCAGCCGCATCAGCACCACCACCGGCCTGACGCGCCGCGAGGTGACGCGCATCACGCACACGCCGGCGGCCGAGGCGCCGCCGCGCAGCTCGCCGGCCACGCAGGTGTTCACCAAGTGGATGGGCAGCCGGCGCCTGCAGGACAAGGACGGCCACCCGAAGGCGCTGCCGCGCCAGGGCAAGGCGCCGAGTTTCGAGGAACTGGCGCGCTCGGTGACGCGCGACGTGCACCCGCGCAGCCTGCTCGAAGAGCTGTGCCGGCTCGGGCTGGCCAGCTTCGACCCGGTGACCGACACCGTGACGCTGGAGCGCGATTCCTTCGTGCCCAGCGCCGACCAGTCGCGGCTGCTCGGCTTCGTCGGCCACAACGTCGGCGACCACCTGTCGGCCGCGGTGGCCAACCTGGCCGCCGCCAGCAGCGGCGAGAAGCCGCCGCACTTCGAACAGGCGGTGTTCGCCGACGGCCTGTCGGCCGAGTCGGTCGCGCAGCTGCGCGGGCTGGTCACCGAGCAATGGCGCGGGCTGATGGCCGCGCTGGTGCCGCGGCTCACCGAGATGATCGACGCCGACGAGCGCGCGCACCAGGCCGGCGACCCGCCGCCGCGGCGCGTGCGCATCGGCCTGTACACCTTCCAGGCCGAAGCGCCCGCGGCGGCGGCCCCCTCTTCACCCGACGAGCCCGACCCATCGTGAACACCCGCCCACCGACCCGCCGCCGCCTGACCGCGGGGCTCCTGGCCGCCGCGCTGCTGATCACCCACCTGGCCGGCTGCGGCGGCGGTGTCGACAGCGGCGGCACCGGCATCATCGCGTCCGGTCCGATCAGCGGGCTCGGCTCGATCTTCGTCAACGACGTGCGCTTCGACGACGACAGCGCCGAGATCCGCGACGAGCAGGGCGCGCTGCTGACGAAAGACCAGCTGAAGCTCGGCATGACGGTGATCGTCGAGGGCGGCACGCTCGACACCAGCGCCGCACAGGCCACGTCCACCGCGCAGGTGATCCGCGTCGTCAGCGACCTGGTCGGGCCGGTCGGCACGGTGGACGCGGCCGCCGGCAGCTTCACCGTGCTCGGCCAGACGGTGATCGTCGGCGCGCGCACGCTGTTCGACGGCAGCCTGACCGGCGGCTTCAGCGCGCTCGCGCCGGGCATGACGGTGCAGGTGTATTCGCAGTACGACCCGCTGACGCGCCAGTACGCCGCGACGCGGGTCGAGCAGCTGCCCGATGCGACGTTCTTCAAGATCCGCGGCGTGGTCGCGGCGCGCGACCCGCAGGCGCCGAGCCTGACGCTGGGCAGCGAGGTGATCGGCGTCGGCGGCGTGGCCGGCAGCGCGGTGCCGCCGGCGGACATCGGCGACTTCCTCAGCGTGCGGTTGCTCGCCGAGACCGGCCAGCTCGCCGCCACCTCGGTGCGCAGCGCCGACCTGATGCTCGGCGACCATCCGGTGGCGCGGGTCGAGGGCACGGTGACCGAGATCCTCAGCCCGCGCAGCTTCAAGGTGAACGGCATCGCGGTGGACGGCGCCACCGCACACTTCGACGGCGACGAGGCCAAGGTCGTGCTGGGCGCGCGCGTCGGCGTGCTGGGCAGCACGCTGGCCGGCACGCTGGTGGCAACGCGGGTGATCGTGCACGACGACAGCGTACCGGCGATCGCCAGCTTCGCGCTGGTCGGCGCGGTGCAGGAACTCGACGCGGCGGCGCGCAGCTTCCGCATCCGCAACACGCCGGTGGTGTTCGACGACGGCACCGCGTTCAGCGGCGGGGCGGCCGCCGACCTGGCGAACGGCCGGCGCGCCACCGTGACCGGCCTGCCGTCGCTCGACGGCACGCGGATCGTCGCGACGCAGGTCACGTTCGCCGACCCTTGATCCCCATGTAGCGTCAAGCGGGCCGAGCGCCGGGCCGCCCCAAGCCGGCCCGCATCCCCCCGGGGGATCGACCGGCGTACCCGCCGGGTGAGGGGTTGTCATGTAGCCAGATGACAGATTTGTCATCTGCATGACAGCCGCCGGCCGGGAGCGGGTCACTAAACTCCCGGGAATGCGCGTCCTGATCATCGAAGACGAACCGAAGACGGCCGACTACCTGCGCCGCGGCCTGACCGAGCAGGGCCACGTCGTCGACGTCGAGCACAACGGCATCGACGGCCGCCATGCCGCGCTCGAAGGCCGGCACGACGTGATCGTGCTCGACGCGATGCTGCCCGGCATCGACGGCTTCGAGATCCTGCGCGACGTGCGCCGCGTCAAGCAGGTGGCGATCATCATGCTGACCGCGCGCGACGGCATCGAAGACCGGGTGCGCGGCCTGCAGGACGGCGCCGACGACTACCTGGTCAAGCCGTTCTCGTTCCTCGAACTCAGCGCGCGGCTGCATGCGCTCTCGCGCCGCAGCCGCCAGCAGGAACCGACCACGATCACGATCGGCGACATGGTGCTCGACCTGCTGGGCCGCAAGGTGCAGCGCGGCGGCGACCGCATCGACCTGACCGCCAAGGAGTTCTCGCTGCTGACCACGCTCGCGCGCCGGCCCGGCCAGGTGCTGTCGCGCACCGAGATCTCCGAGCTGGTGTGGGACATCCACTTCGACAGCAACACCAACGTCGTCGAGGTCGCGGTGAAGCGGCTGCGCGCCAAGCTCGACGGCCCCTACCCGGTCAAGCTGCTGCACACGATGCGCGGCATGGGCTACGTGCTCGAGGCGCGCGACGCGGAGGCCTCGCCGTGACGCGCCGCCTGTCGGTGCGGCTCACGCTGATGTTCGCGGGCTGCGCCGCGGTGGTGTTCCTGGTCGGCGGCTGGGCGCTCTACCGCATGCTGAACGGCGGGATGATGGAACAGGTGCGCGGCGAGATGCGGCTGCGCGCCGGCTGGGCCGAATCCATCGTGCAGCGCGTGCAGGACGAATCGCAATGGCGGCTGTGGCTCACGCCGAAGTTCAACACCCTCGAGATGGAGCGCAGCGACGTGCGGCTGTGGGTCGTCAGCGACGTGCCGACCTTCCGCTACGGCCCGCGCCGCGCCGACATCGAGGCGCTGGCGATGGCCGGCGGCTACGGCGAGCTGGTCGAGCCCGGCCACCCGTGCAAGATGCTGACCTGGACCCGCCACCTGCCGGCCGACGGCGACCGGCCTGCGGTGACGCTGGTGCTGGTCAAGGACCCGCTGCGCTTCCTGCAGACGCTGGAGGACTTCCGCTTCGCGCTGATCGGGCTGGGCCTGGCCGGCGTGCTGGCGGTGGGTTGCCTCGGCTACGTCATCGCCCGCGTCGGGCTGCGTCCGCTGGACCGGCTGAGCCGGCAGGCCCGGGCGCTCGACCCGAACCACCAGGAGCAGCGGCTGGTGCTGCAGCCGATGCCGGCCGAGCTGGACAACCTGACCGCGTCGTTCAACGGCGCGCTGGCGCGGCTGCAGACGGCCTACCAGCAGCTGGAGGCCTTCAACGCCGACGTCGCGCACGAACTGCGCACACCGCTCACCAACCTGATCGGCCAGACGCAGGTGATGCTGACGCGCGAGCGCAGCGCCGACGAGCTGGAGGAAGTGCTGCGCTCCAACCTGGAGGAGATGGAGCGGCTGAAGGGCATCGTCAACGACATGCTGTTCCTCGCGCGCGCCGACCAGGGCGCGGCCGCGTCGCGCCATGCCGACACCTCGATCGCCGACGAGGTGCACAAGGTGGCCGACTATCTCGATGCGCTGCTGGACGAACGCGGCGTGCGCATCCGCGTGCACGGCGACGAACGCGGCTGCGTCGAGACGGCGCTGCTGCGGCGCGCGCTCGGCAACCTGCTGCAGAACGCGATCGAGCATTCGACGCCGGGCGACGAGATCGTCGTCGAGGTCGGGCGCCTGCTCGACGCGCCCGAGCAGATCCGCGTGGCCGTCAGCAACCCCGGCGGCCCGATCGACGACCAGCACCTGACGCACCTGTTCGACCGCTTCTACCGCGTCGACAGCGCGCGCCGCAACCCGGGCGGCAACCACGGGCTGGGCCTGGCGATCGTCAAGGCGATCGCGCTGATGCACCGCGGCTCGGTGTTCGCGCGCTCGCAGTCCGGGCGCAACACCTTCGGTTTCACGGTGACGGCCACCTGACAAAAACGTCATCTGCCGGACAGGGTCCTGAGCGGGCCCGCTTTCTACGATGCCTTCACTCCCAACCACTTCGTGAAAGGTACCGAACCATGAAAGCCACCCTCGCACTGAGCCTCGCTGCCCTCGGCTTCACCGTGCTGTCGCAGGCCGCGCACGCCGACACCGACACCTCGGCCATCCCGGCGTACAGCGCGCCGTCGACGCTGACGCGCGCCGAAGTGCAGGCCGACCTCGCGCTGTGGCAGCGCGCCGGCCTGGAATCGGCCGCCAGCCTGGAGAGCTTCGACCCGACCAGCCCCGCCACCGCCAGCCGCCTGGCGCAATACAAGCAGTGGCGCAACGGCTCGGAATACCGCGCCGAGCTGGCGCGCCTGCAGGACAAGGCGATGACGGCGCAGGCCGCGTCGTCGCGCACGGCGAACTGAGCCGGCTCCCCTGCTCAAGCCGCCAGCTTCACCGATCGGCAGGCCGAGGCCAGCGCGACCAGATTCGGGTCGCGCTGCCTCGCCCGCAGGTAGTTCAACCCGATCTGCTGGCGCACCTGGTAGCGCGATTGCAGCGGTATCAGTTCCACCTTGCCACCGAGTGCCTCGCGCGCGCGGCCCGGCAACAGCGTGCAGCCGAGGCCGCCGCCGACCAGGTTGATCAGCGTGAAGATGTCGCCGACCTGCATCGTGAGCGTCGGCGTGAAGCCGGTCGGGCCGAACGCGGCATCGAAGCCGTCGCGCGTCGCGAAGCCCTTGCGCAGCGTGACGAAGCGCTCGCCGGTGCAGGCCTGGAGGTCGACCGCGCCGAGGCGCGCATAGCGCGAGCCGATCGGCGCCGCGAAATACATCTGGTCGTCGAACAGCGCGAACGATTCGATGTCGGGCTCGTCCGGCGGGATCGCCATCAGCGCGGCGTCGGCGGTGCCGGCATGCAATTGCGCCAGCAGCTCGGCGTTCGAGCCCATCGTCACCTCGGCCTGCACGTCGGGGCGGAGGTGGCGCAGGTCGGTGACGAGCCGCGGCAGCGTCTCGACGCCGAGCGAATAGAGCGAGCCGATGCGGATGTGTCCGGCCGACCAGCCGCCGACCGCGCGCGCCGACTGCACGCCATCGTGAAGGATCTTCAGCGCCTCGCGCGCGGCACCGGCCAGCACGCGCGCCGATTCGGTCGGCAGCAGCTCGCGACCTTCGTGGCGGAACAGCGCGCAGTCGAGAGCGCCTTCCAGCGAATGGAGGCCGCGGTGCACGCTGACCGTGCTCACCTGCAGCTGCTCGGCGGCACGCCGCAGGTTGCAGGTCTCCATGTAGGCCAGCAGCATCTCCAGCTTGCGAAGCGTGATCTCTTCCATCAGTGCCATCGCGATCTCTCCAGCGCAGGTGCGGGATGCTAGCGACGCGCTTGCCGCGAGAGTGCTACGCAATGTTCCGTTCGTTGCCAGTCGTCGGAATGGCCAGCGAAGGTGGCGGGCAGATGCCCCTGCAATGCGGCGGGTAGGCGTGAGCGGGCAGGTTCAGCAGTTCGTCGGTCCACACCGCCTGGTTCCGGGCGCGCAGTAGCGGCCGACGCCCACGGAGGCGCTCGACCGCCACCTCGCGGCGGCGGCAGGACACCGGGTCGATGAAGTACAGGTCCTGCGCACCGGCATCGATCAACTCGACGGCGGTGGCGACATGCAGTTGCCACATCAGCGAGCCGACGCGGTCGAACATCAGGCCGACATGCGAGATCGCGTGGTGCGCGCGGTGGGATGCGGGGTGGAGGGTGATGAAGTTGATGAAGAGGTCGGGCATCGGCGCACCTGGGTCGGCAAAGGATCGGACGCCGATCGCAAAACTTCCAACGAGCGACTCTCGTTGCGAATGTTATCAACTGACACGTGTCTTGAGGCAACGCGACGGACAAAGTCGCAGCCGATGCGTCCCAGCCGAAATGACCTCCTCGTCCAAGCCTTGGGCGCCGTTCTGAAGGAACGGCGCAACGAATTGACGATGACGCAGGAAGGCCTGGCGGCCGCGGCCGAGCTGGACCGGCCCTACATCACGATGATGGAAGCCGGCAAGAAGCAGCCGTCAGTGAGCGTGTTGTGGAAGCTGGCAGCGGGCGTGCAACTCAGCGCGGCGGAGTTGGCTGCGCGAGTGGATGTGAAGTTGGTGGCGCTTCAGGCGGTGGCTCGCAGGGCTGGCAGGAAAACTGCACCTTCGCGGGATTCGCGCCCCCGAACGCCCAGCACCTCCTGAGCAACGCTCAGGATCAGTCTGAGATCGCACAGGAGAGCTGCATTCGTGACAAATCCTCATGCGCCTCAGGCGTATAGTTCCGTACTGCTCACAGTCGTCGAAACATTGCTCTTCCAGCGCCAATGGCCCCTCTATTGGAGTGAAGAAGAACGGGGTGCCTTCGCGGCCTACATTGCTGAGCATCCTGGCGCTGGAGATGTCATACCCGAATCCGGCGGCATTCGCAAAATTCGATGGGGTCGTGCCGGTTCTGGGAAATCAGGCGGTCTTCGGGTCATCTACTTCACTCGCAACGCAGCGGGTGAAGTCGTCCTGCTGACCCTTTACGCGAAGGCCAAAACGGACAACCTCATCGGGTCAAAGTTGAAGGAGATTCGCCGTGCCCTCGAAGAACAGAATCCTGACTGATGCAGAGATTGCCGAATACGAGTCCAAGCGCGACTTGGCGGCTGACCTTCTGCAATCTGTGCGCGAGATGAAGGCCGGGCATGTCAGGGTGGTGTCGTCTCCGGTCATCGAAGCGCGCCACAAGACAGGCCTGTCGCAGTCCCAGTTCGCAGCACTCATGGGCGTCTCGGTACGGACGTTGCAAGGTTGGGAGCAGGGCCGGAAGCAACCCAGCGGTGCAGCACGAACGCTGTTGGCAATCGCGAGCACCAATCCCAAAGCTCTCCTGGCAGTGGCAAAGAAGTGACTACTGCCGCGGGCATCCTTGCTCGCAGAAATTCGAACGACGAGCCCGCCGACGGAGATGTTCGCCGAGCTCTACCACCGCCCTGGAACATCCAAGCGTTACACCTCGCCAGTCAACACACCAGCCGCCGGATCCGTTGGATGCCCCATCAACGACTCCGGATGCGCCCATGCGTCACGTCCTGCGAACCCTGCCGCGGCTTGCCGCCGCGGCCTGCCTGGCCCTGGCCCTCACCGCCTGCGGTGGCGGTGGCGACGACGGCAGCGTCACCTTCGACATCGGCATCATCGTCGCCGGGCAACCGCTCAGCAGCGGGCATGTGCACTCCGGCTCGTCGCAGAGCATCTCGGTCTATGCCGGCGACTCGCTGCAGCTCGATGCCAGCGAGCCGGTCGTGTGGTCGCTGCAGGTCGCGGGCACCTCGGTCAGCGGCAGCGGCAGCACGGTGTACTACGGCGGCATCGGCGTCACCATCGACACCCTCAGCGCGTCGCGCATCCTGGTCGACACCTTCGACACCAGCGCCTTCAACACGCCGGTCGCGCTGACCTTCACCGCGACCTCCACCTACGACGCGGCCGTGGTGGCCGTCGTGACGGTGTACGTCTACTACTGATCCACTGCCGCACCGAAGCGCCGCCGCTCAGCTGACCATCAACGACGTCGTGCCCGACTGGCCCGGCTGGTAGAGGCGCAGCCGCACGTGGTAGGTGCGGCCCTTGAACAGCTTGCAGGCGATGCTCGCGTTGCGGTCTTCGCCGCTGTCGTCGTCGGCGGCCAGGTAGGTCGGCTTGCCGCCGATCTCCTCGAACAGCGCGAGCAAGGTGTCGCACGCGCCCTTGGTCGCGATGGTGTATTTGCGCGACACCGTCGGCTTGAAGCTGCAGTCGACCTGCTGCCCGGCCGCCAGTTCGACCGCGATCGACTGGAACGGCTGCAGCATCGTCGGCGCCGGTGCCGTGCCGGGGTACCACTTCACCGCCCAGGCCTTGTCGGCGCTCGACAAGGTACCGGGCGGCACCAGGCCCTCCAGGTCGTACTTCTGCGGCTCGTCGATCAGGCCGGCTTCGAACTCGTACTCCATGATCGAATCCGGATCCCAGGCCGAGCCCTGCACCTGCTGCGCGTCGAGCTTCTCGAGGATGTTGTGGAAGGTCGTCGCGCGCGACCAGTTGTTCGGCGGCGCCCCGAGCGACGCGTAGACCGCCTCCTCATGCCACTTGATGCCCGCGAACGGGTTCTGGTGTTCGTGCTCCATGCCGAGCACGTGGCCGAGTTCGTGCAGCGCGGTGCCCCGGCCATAGGGCGTCGTCAGGTCCCAGCCGTAGACGGTCGTCGGCTCGGTGAGCGGGATCGTCAGGATGTCGCGGCCCACCGCCGACGCCGAACTGCCGTCGGCCAGCGAGTAGCCGATGCGGACCTCGGCCTCGCTCAGCGAATCCACCTCGACGAACTCCAGGCCGATGCCGACCGCCTTCCAGCTGTCGAAGGCATGGCGCACCGCATCGGCCTGCGATTTCGGCACCGCGTAGTGCGAGCCGCCGCTGAAGAAGCAGTAGTGCAGCACCGTGCGGTTCGCCCACTTCGAACGCCCCGCCAGGATCGCCGCGGCGCGCCGCGGATCGGCCATCACCGCATCGGACAGCTTGGGCCTGGGCCGCGGCGGCGTGCTGCACAAGGGTTTGGCAGGCTTGCCGTGAGGCGCCGATCCACCGCCATGACTGCTGCGTGACGTGCCCATGCGAATCTCCTTGATGCTGCCGGTAGGAGCTTCCACACATTAGTCAGCACGGGCCCGCACTTCCATCATCAAACGTGAGGACTGCGCCTGCTACGTCGGCACCATCACGCCGTGTCGCAATGGGTGATGCGCATCACGCTGCGTGCCGCTTGTCGATCAAGCCGCCTGCCGAAGCGGCCGATATGTCCGCAGCCCCGGGTCCATTCCCGGACGCGGGCACCTGTGCACAAGGGGCGCGGCGATGAAACGGATCAGGCAGTTGTTGATCGGCACCGCAGTCGGCGTGCTGGCCGCGTGCGGCGGCTCTGGCGGCGGCGGCAACACGACCGCGACGGGCGGCTACCCGATCGGCAGCTCGGTCGGCGGCTCGGTCGGCAATACCCCCGCGACGAGCACCGTGTCAGGCATGGTGGCCGACAAGCACGGCGTCGCGATCCAGGGCGTGCTGGTCACCGTGTTCCACCACAACGATCACACGACCCGGACCGCCACCACCGATGTCGACGGCCGGTATGCGATCGCCGGGCTGAGTGCGGGCGTCCATGCCGACTACGCGGTCTACGCGCAGCGGGCCGGCCTCGCCTTCTACCCATCGGTCGGCGACGCGGCCGGCTCGGTCACGAAGATGGATTTCAACGGGCTCTACCGCACCGTGATCCGCTTCGCGACGCTGCCGACGCACGATGTCGCGAACGCGGACTTCACCGCCTCGCGCGCAGGCGACCGGATGACGAGCCTGCCGCGCACCGGGCAGGCGACCAGCTTCGCAGCGGGCGATGACGGCTCGTCCGGCCACGGCGTCGCCTGGCCTGGCACCCGCTTCGTCGACAACGCCGATGGCACCGTCACCGATGCGCTGACCGGACTGGTGTGGCTGAAGAACGCCGGCTGCTTCAGCGCAGCCGACTGGCCGACGGCGCTCGCCGCGGCCGCGCAACTGGCCAGCGGCGCGTGCGGCCTGAGCGACGGCTCGGCCGCAGGGCAGTGGCGCATGCCGAACGCGAACGAGCTGGAGAGCCTGGTCGACGTGTCGCAGGCCGGCCCGGCCGTGGCGAGCGGCCATCCGTTCACCGGCATCGCCCTCGCCAACGCGTACTGGAGTTCGACCACCTACATGGCATTGACGAGCAACGCGATGGCCATCCGCTTCAGCGACGGGCGCTGGATCAACGGCGCGAATGCGGCCGACGGCGGCATGAGCAACGTGAAGGCCGGTTCGGCGAATTCGCTGTGGGCGGTGCGCTCGGGCGCCGCCGGCGCCGTGCAGGTGCTGGCCACCGGCGTGTACGCTGGCATCGGCGGCGGCTCGTTCGGCACCGCCGACGATGCCGCCCTGCAGACCGGCGCGCCCCTCACCTCGCCGCGCTTCATCGACAACGGCGACGGCACGCTGGCCGACACGGTGACGGGCCTGACCTGGCTGAAGAAGGCCGATTGCGTCCAGCAGCCCTGGTCGGGCGCACTGGCGGCGGTGAATGCGCTCGCCAGCGGCCAGTGCGGCCTCTCCGACGGATCGACCGCCGGACAGTGGCGCCTGCCCAACCGCGCCGAGATGCTGAGCCTGTCGGACCGCGCACCGACCTTTCCGCAGGCCTCGTACCTGAACGGCCAGTACCAGGCCGGCACAGCGGTCACCGGCCCCACGGTGTTCGACAACTTCATCGTCTCGGACTACTACTGGTCCTCGACCACCAGCGCCGCAGACACCAGCGAAGCCTGGGCCGTCTACAGCTGCGACTTCGGTGTCTACAACGTCGCGAAATCCGAGCTGCGCTACGCACTCGCCGTGAGGTAGTGCCCCGATATAGTCCGCTGCTGTACGCAGCAGACAGGAAGGACGCGGGGCATGCGCCGATTCGAACTGGTCGAGGGAACGTCGAGCAAGTTCTGGGAGGTGGCCGTGGCCGGCAACGACGTGACGGTGCGCTTCGGCCGCATCGGCACCAACGGCCAGACCAAGACCAAGTCGTTCGCGAGCGCCGCGGCAGCGCAGACCGAGCATGACGCGCTGGTGAAGGAGAAGACCGGCAAGGGCTACCGCGAGATCGGCGTGGCCGCCGGTGCGACGCTGGCGGCGGTCGCGGTGCCTGTTGCGGCGCCTGCGGCAGCGAAGGCCGTTGCGGCAGCGACGCCGTCCGCTGCGTCCCCACCGCCTGCGACACCGAAGGCCCCGCCGCCGCCTGACGCCGACGCCGCGCCGATCGAATGGCCGCAAGGCGGCTTCGAGTGGAACGATGCCTTGCGCAAGGCCATGCCGGTGGTGCGGGGCATCCATGCCCCGCCGTTCCCCGACGGCCGAAGCCTGCTCGGCACGCCCGTCACCGTCCGCGACCTCCAGTACAGCCACCGCACGCAAGAGTTCATCGAGCTGGCCTCGCAACTGAACCGCAGCTGGTCGCAGTGGAATGCCGCCACCTTTCCCGACCACACCCGGGCCGACCGCCTGGCGCAGGCCGACCCGGAGTTCTGGCTGGAGCTGTGCGCACAGTGCATGCACGGCAACGTCCTGCACCAGGGCGACATCTACGGCACCCACGGCCTCACCTGGGCCACCCACGTCGGCATCGCGCTGCACGGCCTGCCGTTCATGATCGAGATCGCACTCGACCTGGCGCGCGGCTCGCAGCCGCACGCGTTCACGCTGAGCCGCGTCGTCCGCTCGCAGTTCGAGCTGCTGCGCGCCGCCATTGCCGCTGCCGATGACGCCGCGCACGACGCCGCCGTCGCCACGCTGGAGCGACAAGCTGCCGGCACGCCGCTCGACCGGTTGCTGCGCGCCGTGCTCTGCCCGCATCGCACCGACTGGGCCCTCGCCAGCATGGCCGAGGAGCCGGCGGACTACCAGGCCTACCTGCGTGAGAGCGTCGTGCCGGCCGAAGCGATGCAGCGCTACCTGGCCGCGGCCTCGCCGTCGTACTACCTGCTGCAGGGCGCGCTGCTGCTGCAGATCCACCTGCACGGCGCCGGCGCCTTCGAGCTCATCGCCGACCTGCTGCGCCGTGCCGACGACCGCGACAACAGCGAGAAATTCACCGCACTGGTGCTGCGCATGCGCCTGCCGCAGAGCATCGCGCTGCTGACCGAGCTGATCGAGCGCAAGGACGCGCGCGCCGCGCTCGACAAGCTGTCCGAGCGCTACCCGGCCGCCACGCTGCAATCCGTGATCAGCCATGCGCTCGCCACGCGCTCGCGGCTGGCCGAAGGCTGGGCGGTGCGGCTCGCGCTGCGCGAACCCGCTGCGCTCGCGCAGGCGCTGCCGACGCTGGCCGACGGCGAACGCGAGCGCTTCCAGGCGCTGCTCGATGCGTTGCAGAGCGCCGAGGCCACGCCCGAGCAGTTGCCGCCGCTGCTGCGCGAACCGCCGTGGCTGCGCAAGGCGCGCGCCGCCGACCTGCCGACGCTCGACATCGCGGCCCGTGCGACGCCCGACCGCATCGAGTGGGCGCCCGAGACCCGCGCACGCCATGCCGCCCATGCGATCCACCCGGGCTACCTGAAGCAGACGCCGAGCCCGATGGCGTATGCGTTCGACCGGATGCAGGTCACGCCCGACGGCCAGGCCCGCGTGATGGCGGGCCAGCCGCTGCGGCCCGACGACGTCAAGATCACCGCGACCTATTTCTACGGCCACACGCCGGAGGCCGTGCTGCTGTTCCCCGAGCCTGCCGCGCTCGCGCTGTGGAACAGCTACCCGTCGAAGCACTGGTATTCGTACCATGACACCAGCGGGCCGGTCCGCGCCATCCTCGCCCGCCATGGCGAGGCCGCGCTGCCGGGCTTCGTCGGCTACGTGCAGTCGTACCCCGAGGCCGGGCTGGCGATCGCGATCGACGTCGACAGCGCGCAGATCGTGCCGACCGCGCTGCATGCGCTGCGCAACCTGAAGAAGGCCAAGTCGCAGGCCATCGCCTGGCTGCGCGCGCACGCCGACACCGCGCTGACGAAGGCGCTGCCGCTCGCCTTCGGCACCGACCGCACGCTGCGCGAGAACGCGCAGTTCGGGCTGCGCTGGCTGGTCGCCAACGGCTTCCAGCCACGCGCCGGCGAGATCGCCGGGTCGTATGGCGCCCCGACGCAGCAGGCGCTGCAGGCGCTGCTCGATGCCGACCCGCTGCTGGTGTTGCCGGCGCGCATGCCGAAGCTGCCGGTGTTCTTCGTCGCGCCGGCGCTGCGCCGCCCGCTGCTGAACGACGGCGGCGAGGCCCTGCCCACCACCGCGATCGAGCACCTCGGCTCGATGCTCGCGATCAGCACGCTCGAGGCGCCCTACCCCGGCCTCGCGGTCGTCAAGGAACTGTGCACGCCGGCCTCGCTGGCCGAGTTCGCCTGGGACCTGTTCGAAGCCTGGATCGCCGCCGGCGCGCCGAGCAAGGACGGCTGGGCCTTCGCCGCGCTCGGCCTGCTGGGCGACGACGAGACCGCGCGGCGGCTCGCGCCGCGCATCCGCGAATGGCCCGGCGAATCGGCGCACCAGCGCGCGGTCACCGGGCTCGACCTGCTGGCCGCGATCGGCAGCGACGTCGCGTTGATGCACCTGAACGGCATCGCCGGCAAGGTCAAGTTCAAGGCGCTGCAGGACCGCGCGAAGGAAAAGATCGCCGCGGTGGCCGAAGCCCGCGGCTTCAGCGCCGCCGAGCTGGCCGACCGGCTGGTGCCCGACCTGGGCCTCGACGAGCACGGCGCGCTGGAACTCGATTTCGGGCCGCGCCGCTTCTTCGTCGGCTTCGACGAAACGCTGAAGCCGTTCGTGAAGGATGCGCAGGGCGTGCGCCTGAAAGACCTGCCGAAGCCGATCAAGAGCGACGACCCGGCGCTGGCCGACGACGCCACCGGCCGCTACAAGCAGTTGAAGAAGGACGCCAAGGCGATCGCCAGCCTGCAGGTGACGCGGCTGGAGATGAGCATGGTCGAGCGCCGCCGCTGGACGGCCGCCGACTTCACGCTGTTCTTCCTCGAGCACCCGCTGATGCGCCACCTCGCGGCACGCGTGGTGTGGGGCGTGTATGAGGGCGAAGCGGCAGGCAAGCTGGCCCGCGCCTTCCGCGTCGCCGAGGACTGGACGCTCGCCGACGGCGACGACGTGCAGACCACGCTGCCCGCCGAGGCGAACGTCGGCATCGTCCACGTGCTGGAGATGCCGGCCGCGATGCAGGCGGCGTTCGGCCAGGTGTTCGCCGACTACGAGATCCTGCAGCCGTTCAAGCAGCTCGGCCGCGAGACCTACCGCCTCGCGCCCGACGAGCTGCAGGCCACCGAGCTGCAGCGCTTCGCGCAGAAGACGGTGGCCACCGGCAGCGTGATGGGCCTGGTCAACCGCGGCTGGGAGCGCGGCGATGCGCAGGACGGCGGCTGGGTCGGCTGGTTCACGAAGCGCGTCGGCGACGGGCTGGAGGTCCAGCTCGAACTCGACCCCGGCACCGTGATCGGCGACCTGAGCTACGAGCCGAAGCAGCGCATCCCGAAGATCGTGCTGCGCGAGGCCGGCACCTGGGCCCAGCAAGGCCATGTGAAGTTCGAGCGGCTCGACCCGATCGTCGCGAGCGAGGTGCTGCGCGATGCCGACCTGCTGGCGCCGCTGCCATGAAGAAGGCCTCGCTCGCGCTGGCGTGGCCCGAAGGCGGCTTCCAGTGGACGCCGGAGTGGCTGGCGCTGCTGCCGGTGATGCGCGGCGTGCACCTGCCGTCGCCCGCGCCGTCGGGCGCGCAGGACCCGGCCCTCGCACTGGAAGCGGCCCTGGGGGGCGCCCTGCCCCAGGCCTACGCAGACTGGTTCGCACGGTTCCAGCCGTTGCGAGACGCGGTCGCCTGCGCCGACGAGCGCGGGTACGAGGCCGCGCTCGCGGTGGCGCAACGCGGCAGGACGGGTTCGTCGCCGGCCACCCGCGCCTGCGCCTTCGTCTTCGCGCACCTCGGCGAGTGGACGGCCGAGTGGCGGGCCGCGCAGGCCAGGGAACCTTACGGGCATGCGGTGCTGGGCTGGTCCGCGATGCCGCCGGCCGATTTCCTGGCGCATGCCGCGGCGCACCCCTGGCTCGACCACGCGACGCTGACGAAGGGCGTGCTGCTGCAGTTGAAGCTGCACGGCGAGGCGGCGCTGGAGGTGCTCGCGTGGTTCATCCGCACGCGGCTGGTGTCGCGCGACCCGAAGCTCGGCACGCAGGCCCTCAAGCTCGCGGCGCAGATGCGGGTGCCCGGCCTGCTGCCGCTGCTGGCGGCGCAGTCGGACCACAAGAAGGTGCGCGACACGCTGGAGAAGCTCGCGAAGACCCATCCGGTGGCGGTGCTGTTGACGGTGATCCGCCAGGCGATGGCCGGGCGCAGCCGGGCCGCCGAGACCTGGGCCTTGCGGCTGGCGCATGAGTGGCCGCAGGCCCTGCCGGCGGCGCTCGAGGCGCTGGAGCCGGCGTTGCGCGCCCGCTTCGAGGGCGCGGTGGCGGCGCTGAATCCGGTCGAAGCGCCCGCCGAGGCCTTGCCGCCGATCCTGCGCGAGCCGCCGTGGCTGCGCGCCGATCGGCCGGGGCAGTTGCCGGTGCTGGAGGTCGCGGCCATCGCGACACCCGATGCGCTGGCGTGGCCACCGGAGCTGCTGGCGCGCCTGCAGACCATGCCGCCCCGCCCGGAGCCCGACCCGGTCGACGAGCTGGCGCAGTGGAACAGCCTTCCGCCCGAGCACTGGACCTTCAGTCCGTGGAACCTCGACGCCCAGCAGTTGCTGGCCCGGCTCGGCGTGGCGGCCATTCCCGGCATGGTCGCGGTGCTGTCCACGCACCTCGGCAAGTGGCCGGCCGTCGCACTGCTGATGGACACGCCGCTGCTGGTGCCGCGCATGGCGAAGCTGCTGCGGCAATCGCGCATGCACCGCGCCGGCGCCATCGACTGGATCGCGAAGTTCCCCCGCACCGCGATGCTGCAGGCGCTGCCGGCGGCCTTCTCGGCGCAGCACAGCGCGGAGCGCGACGACGCGCGCCACCTGTTGCGCTGGCTGGCCGGACAGGCCGGGCCAGGTGGGCGCACTGCCTTGCTCGACGCCGCCGGCGCCTACGGCGACGAGATGACCCGGGCCGCGACCGTGCTGCTCGCCACCGACCCGCTGGACATCCTGCCGGGCGAGATGCCGCCGCTGCCGGCCTTCTGCGACGTGGCCACGATGCGCCGCCCGCAGCTGCACACCGGCGACGCGCTGGGCACGGCGGCCACCGGGCACCTGGTGCAGATGCTGATGATCGGCCAGCCCGATGCGCCCTACCCCGGCGTCGCGCTCGTGCAGGCCGCGTGCACGCCGGCGAGCATGGCCGAGTTCGCGTGGGACCTCTATGAAGCCTGGTCCGGCGCCGGCGCACCGTCGAAGGACGGCTGGGCCTTCCGCACGCTGTGCCTGCTCGGCAACGACGAGACGGCCCGCCGCCTGGTCCCGCGCATCAACGACTGGGCCGGCGCGCCGGGCACCCGCGGCCGCGCCGAATCCGCGCTCGACCTGCTGGCCGCCATCGGCACCGACGTGGCGCTGATGCTGCTGAACACGCAGGCCACCAAGGGCCGGCACAAGCGCGTGCAGTTGCGCGCCGCCGGCATGATCGCGGCGGTGGCCGACGCGCGCGGGCTCACGCTCGACGAACTGGGCGACCGGCTCGCGCCGACGCTCGGCCTCGACGAACCGGAGGCGGCGGTCTTCGATTTCGGCCCGCGCCGATTCACGCTCAGCTTCGACGAAAGCCTGAAGCCCGTCGTGCGCGACGCGCGCGGCCAGCGCCTGAAGGACCTGCCGAAGCCGCTGAAAAGCGACGATGCCGCGCTCGCCGGCCCGGCGGCCGAGCGCTTCAAGCAGCTGAAGAAGGACGTCCGCTCGATCGCCAGCCTGGAGATCACGCGGATGGAGCGCGCGATGCGCAACCGCCGGCGCTGGCTGCTGCCCGAGTTCCGGCGCTTCTTCCTGGCCCATCCGCTGATGCGCCACCTGGCGACGCGCCTGGCCTGGGCCACCTACGGCGGAGGCGTGCTCGCGCAGCCCTTCCGCGTCGCCGAGGACTGGACGCTCGCCGATGCATCCGACGAAGCCCTCGCGCTGCCCGACGACGCGCAGATCGGCATCCTGCACGTGCTCGAACTCGACGCGCCCGCGAAGGCGCAGCTCGGGCAGCTGTTCGGCGACTACGAGATCCTGCAGCCGTTCAGGCAGCTGCAGCGCGAGACCTATGCGCTGACGCCGCACGAGCGGCAGCAGCGCGCGGTCAAGCGCTTCGAGAACCGCGATGTCGCGACCGGCGCGGTGATCGGCCTCGACCAGAAGGGCTGGCAGCGCGGCGGCGCCGAAGACGGCGGCATGGTCCGCGAGTATTCGCGCGACGCGCCGGGCGGCCTGCGCATGACGCTGCGCTTCAGCCCCGGCATCTTCGTCGCCGGCGGCATGATGGAGCCGCGCCAGTCGCTCGAGTGGCTCACGCTCGCGCGCCATTCGGCCGAAGGCAGCGTCGACGCGGTATCGTTCGACACACTCGACCCGGTGTCGGCCAGCGAGATGCTGCGCGACATCGACCTGCTGAACCCCGCACTCTCGCAGCCCTCGCCATGACCGAACGCACCGACGCCCTCCGCAGCCAGCGCCCGCCGGCCGAGCTGCTCTACGCCGACGAACTGGCCCAGCTCGCGAAGCACGACAGCGGCCCGGTGCCGCCCGGCTGGCGCCTGTCGATGAAGGCGGTGATGCGCTTCATCGGCGGCGCGCCCGGCATCCGCCGCAAGATCGTCTGCGCGCCCAGCCTGCTCGAGCGCGCGATGGTCACGCTGGCCTCGAACCGCGCGCTGCTGCTGGTCGGCGAGCCCGGCACCGCGAAGAGCCTGTTGTCGGAGCTGCTCGCGGCGGCCATCGGCGGCACCAGCACGCTGACCATCCAGGGCAGCGCCGCCACCACCGAAGACCAGATCAAGTACGGCTGGAACTACGCGCTGCTGCTCAACGAAGGCCCGAGCCCGCGCGCGCTGGTGCCCTCGCCGCTGTACCGCGCGCTGCGCGATGGCCGCATCGTGCGCTTCGAAGAGATCACCCGCTGCCCGCCGGAGGTGCAGGACAGCCTGCTGTCGATCCTCTCCGAGCGGCTGCTGATGGTGCCGGAGCTGGCCGACGACAACGCGGTGTTCGCCGCGCCCGGCTTCAACCTGATCGCCACCGCCAACACCCGCGACCGCGGCGTCAACGAGATGTCGGCCGCGCTGAAGCGGCGCTTCGCGTTCGAGACGGTGTTCCCGATCGCCGACTACGACGAGGAGCTCGCGCTGGTGCGCTCCGAGCTCGCACGGCTGCTGGCGCACGACCAGCTGGCGGTGCAGCCGTCGGACGACGTGCTGGAGGTGCTGGTCACCACCTTCCGCGAGCTGCGCACCGGGCTCGACCAGGACGGCAACGCCGGCGAGCGGCTGTCGACCGTCGTCAGCACCGCCGAGGCCGTCAGCGTCGCCCATGCGGTCGCGCTGCGCGGGCACTACCTGCGCGGCGACGCCGGCCAGCCGGCCGACATCGTCGAAGCCCTGGCCGGTGCGGCCGCCAAGGACAACGCCGACGACCTGAAGAAGATCCGCCGCTACATCGAGCAGCGGGCCAGCCGCCGCAAGGGCGAGCACTGGCAGGCGTTCCACGCGGCGCGGCACCTGCTGCCGCAATGATGCCGAGCGGCCGCGTCCGCGTGGTCGGCGTGCGCCACCACAGCCCCGCCTGCGCGCGGCTGGTGGCGCAGGTCATCGCGCAAGAGCGGCCGCAGGCGGTGCTGATCGAAGGCCCGAGCGATTTCAACCCACGCCTCGGCGAGCTGCTGCTCGACCACCAGCTGCCGCTCGCGCTGTACAGCTACGCCAACGAGGATGGGCAGGCGGCGCAGTGCTGGTTCCCGCTGCTCGACCACTCGCCGGAATGGGTGGCGCTGCGCGAAGGCCGCGCGGTGGGCGCGGCGCTGCGCTTCATGGACCTGCCGCACTGGCGCTACCGCGCGCTGCCGGATGCACAGCGCCGCACCGCCGCGCAACGAGACACGCGGCCGCGCTATGCGCAGGTGGTCGAGCATCTGTGCCGCCGCTTCGGGTGCGACGGCGACGACGCGCTGTGGGATCACCTGTTTGAATCGCAGCCGGCCGACGCGTCGCCGGACGAGTTGTCGCGCCGGCTCGACCTGTACTTCGCCGAGCTGCGCGGCGACGAGGCCGGCACCCCGCAGGACCAGGCGCGCGAGGCCCACATGGCGCAGTGGATCGCGTGGGCGGCCTCGAGCTTCGAGCGCGTGCTGGTGGTGTGCGGCGGCTGGCACAAGCCGGCGCTGGAGCGGGAGCATGGCATGCCCACCCCGTTCGCCCTGAGCTTGTCGAAGGGCCGGACTGAGCTTGTCGAAGGCCCTGCTCACTCCGGACACAACCCTTCGACGGACGGGCCTTCGACAAGCTCAGTCCCTGCTCAGGGCGAACGGCAGTGCGAACCCGAGGTGCCGCAACCCGCCGACGAACGCGCCGCCGGCTGCTACCTGGTGCCGTTCGAGCTCCGCCAGGTCGACGCACTCGGCGGCTATGCCGCCGGGCTGCCGTCACCGATGTACTACCAGTGGCTGTGGCAGCACGGCCCGCGCCCGGCCGGCGACCGCGCGGTGGCGGCGATGGTGTCGCGGCTGCGCCGGGCCCAGGTGCCGCTGTCGACCGCCGACCTGCTGGCCTTCGAGCGCAGCGCCGCTGCGCTGGCCGCGTTGCGCGGGCACCCGGTGCCGCTGCGCACCGACCTGCTCGACGCGCTGCAATCGGCCGTCGTCAAGGAGGCGCTGGAGGCCCCGGCCCCGTGGAGCAACGACCGCCGCCTCGGCGCGCAGCACCACCCGGTGCTGCGCGAGGCGCTGCTCGCGCTGACCGGCGACGGTGCCGGCCGCCTGCACGGCGACACGCCGCTGCCGCCCTTGCTGCACGACGTGCACCAGCGGCTGGCCGCGCTCGACCTGCAGATCGAACGCACGCCGCAGAAGCTGGTGCTCGACCGCCGCCGCGCCGACGACACGCCCCGCGCCCATCTGCTGTGGCAACTGCGCTGCCTGCAGATCGGCGGCGTGCAGCTGGTCGAGACGAAGGCGCCGCGCGCCGCGCGCGGCCTGGCCGGCGAGCTGGCCTTCGAGGAGCACTGGCGGCTGCAGCAGACCGAGCGCTGGCACCCCGACCTGATCGAGGCCGCGGTGCATGGCGCCACGCTCGAATCCGCGGCGCGCCAGGCCTTGCTGCGCCGGGTGGCCGATGCGCACGGCGATGCCGCGGTGCTGACGCAGTGCCTGATGCAGGCGATCCGCGCCGGCCTGCTCGACATGGGCCAGGAGCTCGCGCAGCAGCTGCGCCAGGGCATCGGCGTGAGCCACGACCACGGGGCGCTGGCGCGCGCCGCGCAGTCGCTGGCCGCGATCGTCGAGGCCGGCTTCTGGGGCGACGACCCGCGCGACCTGCTTGAAGACACGCTGGCGCTGATGGCCGGGCAACTGCTGTGGCTGCTCGAAGGCCGCGACGGCGCCGGCAGCCCGCAGCAGCTCGAGGCCGACGTGCGCGCGGCCGCGGTGTTCGACACGCTGCTGCGGCTGCACCTGCCCGCGCTCGACGGCGGCTTCGTGCGGCAGACGATGGCCCGCCTCGCGCGCAGCAGCTCGAAGCCGCCGGCCCTGCGCGGCGCGGCCCTCGGCGTCGCGTTCCAGCACGAGGCGCTGGCCGGTGCCGCCGGCGATGCGCAGGCCGCGCGTGACGAGGTCATCGCGATCACCCGCGCGATGCCGCCGCGCGATGCGCTCGGCGATTTCCTCTACGGCCTGTTCTCGTGCGCGCGGGCGCTGGCGAGCGAGGGCGACGGCATCGTGCGGGCCATCCACGCGGCACTCGACGGCATGGGCGTCGAGGACTTCCTGGTCGCGCTGCCGGCCTTGCGCGCGGCGCTCGGCTGGTTTCCGCCGCGCGAGCGCGGCGCGCTGGCGGCCCATGTCGCGCGGCTGCTCGGCCTCGACGCCGGCCAGCGGCAGCGGCTGCTGAAGCTGCATGACGGCACCGAGGCGCTGCTCGATGCGCGCCGCGTCGAAGCGCAGGCAATGGCCTGGGCGCAACAGATCGGCCTGCTGCACGATCCGCAGCCACCAACCCCGCCATGACGAAGCCGCTGCCCGAACTCGACGCCGCCGAGCGCTGGCGCCTGCTGCTCGGCGAGGCCGCCGACGCGAGCCTCGGCGCGGCCGGCGGCCGCGCGGCCGCGATGGACCGCTCGCTCGCCTGGCTGTACGGCCGCGACGATCCGTCGCAAGACGGCCGCCATCCCGACGACGCGCTCGACCGCCACGGCGGCAGCGAGGCCTCGCAGCTGACGGTGCCGGAGTGGATCAACGGCATCCACGAGCTGTTCCCGAAAGAGACGATCGAGCGGCTGGAGCGCGACGCGATCGAGCGCTACGGCATCGACGAGGTGGTGACCAACCTCGATGTGCTGGAACGCGCGACGCCGAACCCGGCGCTGCTGCAGGCGGTGCTGCGCACCAAGCACCTGATGAACCCGCAGGTGCTGGCGATGGCGCGCCGGCTGGTCGAGAAGGTGGTGCGCGAGCTGGTCGAGAAGCTCGCGAAAGAGGTGCAGCGCGCCTTCAGCGGCGCGCGCAAGCCGCAGCAGCTCAGCCTGCAGGGCGCTGCCAACCAGTTCGCCGCGCGCGAGACGCTGCGCCGCAACCTGCGCCACTACGACGTGCAGCGCGGGCGACTGGTGATCCAGCGGCCGCTGTTCCACGTCAACACACGGCGCGTGCTGGAGCCTTGGCAGGTGTTCCTGCTGGTCGACCAGAGCGGCAGCATGCTGAATTCGGTGATCCATTCGGCGGTGACGGCCGCCTGCCTGTGGGGCCTGCCCGGCGTGAAGACGCACCTGGTCGCGTTCGACACCGAGGTGGTCGACCTGAGCGACAGCGTCACCGACCCGGTCGAGGTGCTGATGGGAGTGCAGCTCGGCGGCGGCACCTTCATCGGCAAGGCGGTGGGCTATGCGGCCGAGCGCATCAGCGTGCCGCGGCGCGCGATCGTCGTCATCGTCAGCGACTTCTACGAAGGCATGCCGGAGCACGTGCTGATCGGCCACGTGCGCGCGCTGGTGGCGCAGGGCAGCACGGTGCTCGGGCTGGCTGCGCTCGACGAACGCGCCGACCCGGTCTACGACAAGGAGCTCGCCGGCCGGCTGGTCGAGGCCGGTGCGCAGGTCGGCGCGATGACGCCGGGGCAGCTGGCCGCGTGGCTGGCGGAGAAGCTGAAGTGAGCGCGGCGGGCGCGGTCGGCCGCGACGACCTGCTGCACCTGTCGCCCGAAGCGCTGTCGCATGCGGCGAACGCCGGCATCGTCAAGCGCGCGGTGCGCGAGCTGGCCGGCGGCTACCGGCCGCGGCTGTCGGTCGATGCGCAAGGGCTGCTGGAAGCGGCGTTCGACGACGGCGTGGCCTGCCGCTGGCCGGCCAACGTGGCGATCCAGGATGCGCGCTGCAGCTGCAACGCGGCCGGCGTGTGCCGGCACCGCGTGATCGCGGCGCTGGCGTACCGCGAGGCGGCCTCCGAGCAGGCGGCCGAGCCGCTGCCGGCCGCCGCGCCGGTGGCCGATGCCGATGACGCCGCGCTCGCGCGCGTCGTGCCGGCCGCGTTGCTGGCCGAGGCCGCGGCGCTGCGCGAGGCCGGCATCGCCATCGAGCTGCGGCAGCGCGCCGGCGGCGAGCCCTGCGACACCGCGCGGCTGCCGAGCGCCACCGTGCGCTACTGGGGCGGCGCCGCGCTCGAGGCCGCGCGCTGCGACTGCGTGCGCGCGGCGGCCTGCGAGCACGTCGCGCTCGGCGTGTGGGCATTCCGCGCCGCACGCGCGCAGGACCCGACGGCCACGCAGATCACGGTGCGCCTGGGGTCGGCCGGGCACGCGCAGGCGGTCGACCGCGCGCCGTTCGAGCGCCTGGTGGAAGCCATCGTGCGGCACGGCGCGTCGCAAGGCGGCGAGGCCCTGATGCAAGACCTGTCGTCGGCACGCATCGCCGCGGCCGACGCGGCCTGGCTCGCGCTGCTGCTGGGCGACCTGGAGACCTGGAGCGAGGGCTACGCGAAGCGCGCCGCGCTGTACGACGCCGCGCAAGGCGTGGACCTGCTGGCCGAGCTGGGCCTGCGCCTGGCCGCCGGCGGCCTGCCCGGCCATGCCGGCGCGGTGCTCGGCATCGGCCAGGCCGGCGAGACCGCGCTCGACCGGCTGCGCCTGATGTGCCTGGGCGCGCGCACGCAGCGCGATGGCGAGGCGCGCCGCACGACGCTGGTGATGGCCGACATCGACACCGGCACGCGGCTGGTGCTGACGCACGCCTGGCAGGTGCCCGAGGCGCGGCGGGCCGACGAGGCGGCGATCCGCGCCGCCGAACGGCTCGCACCGGGCGTGCTGCTGGAGGCGCTGGCGCGCGGGCAGTTGCTGGCGCGGCAGGCCGCGCGCCGGCCCGACGGCAGCGTGCGGCTGGCACGGGCACGCAGCGCGCAGAACAGCGTGCTGCCGCAATCGGCCGACTGGTCGCAGCTCGGCGCGCCGGTGCGCTTCGACAGCGTGGCCGCGCTGCGCGCCGAGCAGCTCGCGCACCCGACGGCGGCGCTGCAGCCGCGGCACGCGGCGCGGCGCTTCATCGTGTTCAGCCCGGCCGAGGTGGCGCCGCCGGCCTACGATGCCACCGCGCAGTGCGTGGTGACGGTGCTGCGCGATGCGCAGGGCGCGCCGCTGCTGCTGCAGCGTTCCCACGAGCGCCATGCGCCGCATGCGCTGGATGCACTGGCCGCCGCGGCGAGCGGCCGGCATGGCGCGTTGCGCCACGTGGCGGGCGTGCTGAGCTGGCAGCACGGCATGCCGAGCCTGGAACCGTGGGCGCTGGGCTGCGAGGGCGGCGTGCTGGTGCCCGACTTCGCCGCGGCGAGCGGCGCGCTGGGCGCGCTGCCGCTGGGCATCGCGCAGCCGGCGAGCAGCGACCCGTGCACGCAGCAGCTCGAAGCGCTGCGCCAGCACCTGGCGACGCTGCTGCACCACGGCTTGGCGCGCCTGCCGCGCGCCTGGGCCGGCGAATCGGCACCGCTGGCGCGCCGGCTCGACGCCGCCGGGCTGCGCGTGTTGTCGCAACGGCTGCAGGCGCTGGCCGCCGACGTGGCTGCGGCGCAGGCCAACCCGGGCGGTGCACGGTTCGCGCCCGCGCTGCTGGAACTGCTGGCGCTGCGCCAGCTGCATGAAGACGCGGCGCTGCTCGACCGCGGCGCCTACCAGTCCCCGTAAGCCGCGACGATGCCGCGCAGCAGCGCGTCGCGCTCGGCGCCGAGGTGGTTGCCGCTGGCATCGCCCGAGGCGTCCTTGCCCACCGCGGTGTGCACGACCACCAGGTTCAGCGCCGGGTCGACGAAGACGGCCTGGCCGTACACGCCCAGCAGCATGAAACGGCGCTGCCGGCCCGGCAGCAGCCAGGTCTGGAAGCCGTAGCCGAAGTAGCTGCTGCCGTGGTGCTGCATCTGCCCGGGCCGGAAGGCCTCGGGCTGGCGCGCGGTGTCGGTCATGTCGAGCAGGTGCTCGCGCGACACCACCGCGACGCCGTTCACCCGGCCGTCGGCGGCCATCATCATCCCGAGGCGCGCGTAGTCGTGCAGCGTGGCATTGAAGCCCCCCTGCGCGAGCTCGACCTGGTCGGCCGGGTTCAGCAGCCAGCTCGCCGCCGCCTGCGCGCCGATCGGCTTCCACAGGCGCTCGCCGACGTAATCGCACAGCGTTCGACCGGTCGCGCCGCGCAGCACCAGGCCCAGCACCTCGGTCTGCGCACCGGCGTAGTTGAAGCGCTCGCCCGGCGGGTCGCTGCGCTCGGCGACCTCGCGCACTGCCTGCGCGGTGCCGGCGCGGCGCGCGGTGGCATTGAAGCGGGCGCGGTCGTCGTTCGCCGTGTAGTCCTCGACATAGCGCGCGCCGGATGCCATGCGCAGCAGGTCGACCAGCCGCGTGCCGCCATACAGCGTGCCCTTCAGCGCGGGCGCGTAGGCCTCGGCCGGGTCGTCGAGCGACTTCACCAGGCCGTCTTCCAAGGCCTTCATCACCGCCAGCGCGGTGATCGTCTTCGCCATCGAGTTCGACAGCATCCGCATCGCCGGCGTGCGGCCGTAGTTGTAGCGCTCGGCGACGATCGTGCCGTCCTTGACGACCAGCAGGCCGGTCGCGCGCTGGTGCTGCATGTAGTCGTCCAGCGTCCACCGGCGGCCCTGGTAGCGGTAGCCGAACGACGTCTCGGCCGGCGCGGCCTTCAGCGCGACCGGCGCGTCGGCCGGCGCCAGCGTGCACGACGGGTTGAAGCTGTCCATCGCGCTGAACGAGCCGACGATGAAGGGCTCTTGATAGGCCTGCCGCAATGTGCGGGCCGCGGGGTAGCCGGCGGCCTGGCCGAGCGCCGCCTCGTCGGGTGCCGCGACGGCGGCGAACGGGGCGATCAGCAGCAACAGCAAAGGCAGGGGAGGAAGGCGCATCGGCCGATTGTGCCGGCGCGCCGCCACGCCGTAACGCTTCTTTACGCCGATGTCGTGTCAACGCATGTCTTGCGTGTTCGTTTAATGACGCAACTAACAAGACACCACCCAACCTGAGCCGTCGTGCCGATCTGCGGATCGGCATGGGAAGGGCGGAGCCTTGCCCAGAGAAGTCTGATGAAAGGAGCTGCCCACCCGAGAGACCGAATCGCGCGCATCGCCTCACCCTATCAACTCTTCTTAATACCATCATGAAACTATCACGCACCCCCATCGGCCTGTTGATCGCCGGACTCTGCTCGACGCTTGCGGCCTGCGGCGGCGACGTCGGTGGCAACACGCCGCCTGCGGTCGACCACCCGATCGAGACGCCGGCCGACGTCAACGCCTGCTTCACGGTCAAGCCCGGCATGCGCTACACGATCTCCGACCCGGACAAGACCTATGTCGCGAAGTCGGTCCTCTACACGCAGGAAAAGTTCGACGGCGCCGTCCACCCGGTGCAGATCGAGTACTTCGACGTCGAAGGCACCGCGCGCGCCGCCGCGCTGTACTTTTCGGTCGAGGCCGACGGCGTGCGCTTCTGGGGCGACTACGACTACACGCCGCCCGAAGGCGTGCAGGCCACGAAGTCGGTCTACACCGGCTTCCTGCTGCCGAACACGCTGGCCCCGACGCAGACGGTGACGATCAAGTACACCGACAACAACCACTTCACGAACGGCAACGTCACCGCCGACGCCGAGCAGGAGACCTGGACCTTCGAAGGCCACGAGACGCTGACGATGGCCGGCCGCAGCTTCCCGGGCGCCTGCCGCTTCAAGATCGTCAACGACGCCCAGCCGCTCTTCGGGGCGACCGTGATGTGGGTCGCCCCGGGCTACGGGCCGATCCAGTACCAACTCTTCAATGTCGATGGCACGGTCAGGGGCGTGCGCAACCTCGCCAGCGTGACCGAACCCTGAGCGCCGCGCGGTCATTCGCGTGAAACGTAATGTGTCGGGGCGCCGGGCCGACACACAGGTTGACGAAGAAACCGCGACGGTGGCGGTGCGCGACCCAGAATCCGCGCACCGCCATTCCGCACCACCAGCGCCCCACCGCCATGAGCCTCCGATCCAACGCCCTCCTCGCCGTCATGGCCCTCGCCGCGACGGCGGCCCTGGTCACGCTGGCCGCATCACCGGCCACCGGCAGCCCGGCCGCCACCCACCCGGTGGCGGCGCCCGACTTCCAGGGCATCGCCAGCTGGCAGAACTCGCCGCCGCTGAAGATCGACGCGCTGCGCGGCAAGGTGGTGCTGGTCGACTTCTGGACCTACACCTGCAGCAACTGCCTGAACCAGCTGCCGCACGTGAAGGAATGGCACGAGAAGTTCAAGGACCAGGGGCTGGTCGTGATCGGCGTGCACACGCCGGAATTCGCGTTCGAGAAGTCGACACCGAACGTGCAGGAAGCGATCCGCAAGCTGCAGATCCGGCATGCCGTCGCGCAGGACAACGACTACGCCACCTGGCGGGCGTATGGCAACCAGTACTGGCCGGCGCTGTACCTGATCGACAAGCAGGGCCGCATCGTCTACACGCACTTCGGCGAAGGCCGCTACGGCGAGACCGAAGACAGGATCAAGGCGCTGCTGGCGCAGGCCGAGGCACCGGCGCGATGAAGAAATGGTGGCTCGCCTTGCTGTTCCTGGCCGGCGGCATCTCGCACGAGATTCGCCAGCCCGTGAATTGCCACTGCATCTCGGTGCGTCGTCGTCAGTCGCGCGACTCGACCGCCGATGCGAACACGTAGCCCTCGCTGCGCACCGTCTTGATGTAGCGCGGCTCGCGCGCATCGTCGCGCAGCCGCTGGCGCAGCCGGCTCACCAGCAGGTCGATCGAGCGCTCGAACAGTTCGGCCTCGCGGCCCTGCGTCAGGCTCAGCAGCTGGTCGCGGCTCAGCACCCGCTGCGGGTGGTCGAGGAACACCCGCAGCAGCCGGTATTCGGCGCCGCTCAGCGCCACCATCACGCCCTGCGCGTCGAGCAGGTGGCGCGCCACGGTGTCGACCTCCCAGTCGCCGAACGCCAGCCGGTGCGAGGCCTCGGCCACCCGCATGTTGGGCGGCAGCATGCGGGTGCGGCGCAGCACCGCGCGCATCCGCGCCAGCAGCTCGCGCGCGGCGAACGGCTTGGCCAGGTAGTCGTCGGCGCCCATCTCGAGCCCGAGGATGCGGTCGGCCTCTTCGTTGCGCGCGGTCAGCATCACGATCGGCGTCGCCTTGTACTTGCCGCTGCGCAGGTCGCGGCACAGCGTCAGCCCGTCTTCGCCGGGCAGCATCAGGTCGAGCACGATCAGGTCGAACGGGCCGTGTTCCTCGAGCGCCGCGCGCATGTGCCGGCCGGTCGGCACGGCGACCACCCGCAGGCCGTTCTTGACCAGGTAGGTGGTCAGCAGTTCGCGGATTTCCCGATCGTCGTCGACGATCAGCACGTGGTCGCTGGGCTTGGCTTGCATGGCCGTGACTGTAGTGCGGTCGACGCCCGGGCGCTGCGGCTTTGTATTGCAGTGTGTCCGGGCCGTACGGCGCCTACACGCGAATGCAAATCCGGGGGGTGGCCGACACACCGGGGATACAGCCGGCCGTTGCAATACAGGCTCGCTTCAACCCACCCTTTCGAAGGATTCGCCATGCTGCAGAAGATCGACAACGTGCTGTACACCGCTGCCACCCACACCACCGGAGGCCGCGACGGCGCCGGTCGCTCCAGCGACGGCGCGCTCGACGTGCAGCTGAGCCCGCCCGGCTCGGGCAAGCCCGGCACCAACCCCGAGCAGCTGTTCGGCGTCGGCTACTCGGCCTGCTTCATGGGCGCGATGCAGATCGCGGCCCGCCAGCTGGACATCAAGTTTCCGGCCGACACCGCGATCGATGCCCGCGTGTCGCTCGGCAAGACCGCCGGCGATGCGAGCTACGCGCTGGGTGTCACACTGTCGATCAGCCTGCCCGGCCTCGACGCCGACGTGAAGCGCCGCCTGGTCGATGCGGCGCATCAGACCTGCCCGTACTCGCATGCGACGCGCGGCAACATCGAGGTGGGTTTCCTGATCGCCTGACAGCGCCGACACCGGACACCGCCATGAGCCACGTCATCGACTACTACTTCGCACCGGTGAGCCCGTGGGCCTACCTGGGCCACGCGCGCTTCGGCGCGATCGCGCAAGCCGCCGGCGCCACCGTGCGCGTGCGGCCGGTGCACATCAACGCGGTCTTCGCGGTGTCGGGCGGGCTGCCGCTCGCGCGGCGGCCGGCCCAGCGCCAGGCCTACCGGCTGGTCGAGCTGCAGCGCTTCTCGCGCCACCTGGGCATGCCGATGAACCTGAACCCGCGCCATTTCCCGGTGCCGCCGGAACTGGCCGCGAAGCTGATCGTCGCGGTCGCGCTGCACGATGGCGACGCGGCCGCGATGCGGCTGGCCGGCGCGGTCTTCGCGGCGGTGTGGGCGCAGGAGCGCGACATCTCGAAACCGGCGGTGCTGTCGCAGCTGCTGGACGAGTGCGGCCTGAACGCCGACCGCAGCGTGCTGGCGCAGCAGCAGCCGGTCGACGCGCAGCTCGACGAGAACACCCGGCTCGCGATCGAGGCCCAGGTGTTCGGCTCGCCGAGCTACGTGTTGAACGGCGAGATCTTCTGGGGCCAGGACCGCCTGGACTTCCTGCGCGAGGCGCTCGCGGCATGAAGCGCTTCCGGCCCGCACTGCCGCGCTCGCTGTTCGCGCGCGTCACGCTGATCATCGTGCTCGGCCTGGCGATCGCGCAGGGACTGACCTTCGTGCTGATCCGCTACGAGCGCGGCATGGCGCTGCGCGAGCTGATGATGCTCGGCATCGAGCGCGACATCGCGAGCTCGATCGCGATCCTCGACCGCCTGCCCGCGGCCGAGCGCGACGGCTGGCTTGCGCGGCTGGAACGCCGCAACTACCGCTTCTCGCTCGGCGGCAGCGCGGACGGGCCCGCCCCCGAGGCGCCGATGCTGCGGCAGTTCGCGACGGCGATCGTCGACGCGATGAAGCCGTTCGAGACGGTGCGCGTGGTGCAGGTGCCGGAGCCGGTCGGCGGGCTGCAGATCCAGGTGCGCCTGTCCGACGCCAGCATGGTGATCGTGCATGCGCGCCGCGTCGACATGCCGGTGTCGGGCTGGGTCAACTGGGTGCTGGCCGCGCAGCTGGCGGTGCTGGCGAGTTGCGCGTGGATCGCGGTGCGGCTGCTGACGCGGCCGCTGGCGGAACTGGCCGCGGCGGCGGACGAGCTGGGCCCCGACCTGAAGGGCCGCACGCTGCCCGAGCAAGGCCCGAGCGAGGTCGCGCATGCGGCGCGGGCCTTCAACGCGATGCAGCAGCGCATTGCCGGCTACGCGGCCGAGCGGGTCGAGATACTGGCCGCGATCTCGCATGACCTGCAGACGCCGATCACCCGCATGCGGCTGCGCACCGACCTGATGGACGACGGCCCCGACCGCGACAAGATCCGCCAGGACCTGGACGCGATGAACCTGCTGGTGCGCGAAGGCGTGACCTATGCGCGCACGCTGCACGGCGCGACCGAGGCGCCGTGCCGCATCGACGCCGACGCGCTGTTCGAGAGCCTGGTCGCCGACTACGAAGACGCCGGCGAGCGGGTGGCGCTGGAAGGCTGCGCCGGCGCGCCGATCGTGTCGCGGCCCAACGCGCTGCGCCGCATCCTGATGAACCTGGTCGACAACGCGTTGTCGTTCGGCAGCGAGGTCGGCCTGCGGGTGCAGACCGACGGCAAGCGGCTGACGCTGTCGGTGCTGGACAACGGGCCGGGCATTCCCGACGACCAGCTGGAGGCGGTGCTGAAGCCGTTCTACCGCCTCGAAGGCTCGCGCAACCGCAGCACCGGCGGCACCGGGCTGGGGCTGGCGATCGCGCACCAGCTGGCGATCGCGATGGGCGCGCAGCTGAGCCTGCACAACCGCAGCGCCGGCGGGCTGGAAGCGCGGCTGGTGCTGCCGCTGGGCTGATCCCGATCCCTGGATGACGTTGACCGCGACGGAGTGACCGCAACAGAGTGACCGCCATGCTGACCATCCTGAGCCCGTGCATCCTGCCGGTGCTGTCCTTCGCGTTCGCACGGGCTGCCGATACAGTGGGATCAGGCGCTGGTGGACAAGGTCCACCAGGCCGTGCGTTGAACCGGCGAGCAGGTCGCCGCCCGACGGATCAGCGGCTGAGCTTGATCCAGTTCAGGTTCCACCCCCCCTGCAGCGCCTTCACCGCGATCTGCTGCTGCCCGGCGCCCAGCTGCACCTGGTGCGAGACCGTGGTCCAGTTCTGCCAGCCGTCGGTCGAGGGCACGCCGAGGCTGCCGTACACCTGCGTGCCGCCGGCGCGCTCCAGTTGCAGCACGCCGCCGCCGCTCTGGCTCGCGACGCGGTACTGCACCGTCCACGTGCCGGCGCTCGGCACGTTCACGTCCCACACCACCCAGTCGTTGGCGTCGATGTAGCCGAGGTTCTGTCCGCCCTCGATGCAGGCTTCGGCCGTCATGCCCTGCTGCACCGCGTAGTTCTCGGCCTCCAGCGTGATCGCCGAGCCTTGCAGCAGCGGCGTGCGCGCGAAGGTCGCGTCATTGCGGTCGCCGTCGCTCGCGATGCCCTCGACGTACAGCAGCGAGTTGCGGTGGCGCAGGTAGCGGCCGGGGAAGTTCCACGATTCGAACGAGGTCGCACCGGCATTCGCCAGGCCCGCGCGCTGGTTGAAGGTGGCGTCCTGGCGGAACAGCGTCGAGTTGTCGTTCGCGTCGAGCCACACCTCGCCGTTGCGGTGGCGCAGGTAGCTGTTCGGGTAGTTCACCGACTGGAACGACACGCCGCCGCCGGCCAGGCCCGGCACCATCGTCCAGTTGCCGTCGGCGATCGGCGACACGCTGCCGGCGGGGTCGATGCGGCCACGGCTCGCCTGGTGGCGGATCACGTTGCCGTTGATGTTCTGGCTGGTCCACGCCGCCTGCGTGGTGGTCGCGGTGCCGGGCTGGTAGACCCGCACGTAGTCGACCAGCATGCGCGCCGGCAGCGCGCCTTCGTCGATGTTGAAGCCCGGCCAGTTGCCGCCCACCGCCATGTTCAGCAGCAGGAAGAAATCGCGCTGGAATTCATCGGTGCCGCCGGCGTTGTTGCTGATGTCGATCACGTGGTACTGCGTGCCGTCGACGAACCAGCGGATGGTCTTCGGATCCCACTCGACCGCGTACACGTGGTAGCCCTGGATGCTGGTGGCCATGTGGCCGCCGTACGACGCGTAGCTGCCGTTGTCGGCCTGCCAGTGCACCGTGCCGTAGACGTCGGCGCCGGTGTTGATCTGCTCCATGATGTCGATCTCGCCCGAGGCGGGCCAGCCGACGCTGGAGATGTTGCTGCCCAGCATCCAGAACGCCGGCCAGGTGCCCTGCTTGCCCGGCAGCGCGATGCGCGCTTCCATGCGGCCGTACTTGAAGCTCTTCTTGCCCTGCGTCTTCATGCGCGCCGAGGTGTAGCGCATGCCGCCGAAGTCTTCACGCTTGGCGGTGATGACCAGCGCGTCGTTCTCGACCGTCGCGTTCTCGCGCCGGTAGTACTGCTGTTCGTTGTTGCCCCAGCCGCCCGAGCCGGTGCCGGTCTCGAAGACCCAGTCGGGGCTGATGCTGCCGTGGAATTCGTCCTGCCAGACCAGCTGCCAGTTCTGCGCGAACGCGAACGGCGCGCTGAGCAGGCCCAGCAGCAGCGCAAAGAAGAGACGCAGTTTTCTCATGGTTGTCCTCCAACGAAATGTGTGTGGCGATCGGCGCGGCTGCCGGGCACTCTGACGGCACCCATCGCCGGATCCTAGCGGCTTTGCAAGCGGTTTCATACCGCTGCACTTTGCAACGCGCCGCGGCGGCGCCATGCCCTGGTGGCACGATGGGGGTCCACATCACTCACCAGGGGAAACACCATGAACGCCACCCACACCAGATCCGGCATCACGGCTGAACGCATCGCGAAGAAGTTCCAGGGCCTGGCCCAGGCCAACGGCTGGGCCGACAACGAGGACGTGAAGGCCTTCGGCGCGCTGCTCGAAACCTTCTCGGAAGCGATCGACGGCGAGATCGATGCGCTGAAGATCCAGCTCACCGACGTGGCCGCTCAGGTGCGCAAGCTGACGCCGCCGGCCTGACCCGACGCGCGCCGCCGGCCCGATTGGTGCCCGGCGGTCAACACCGTGGTCCCTGCCGCAGGCCTACCGCGGCACGCACCCGGCTCCTACGATCTGCCCATTCCGCACTCCGCAGAAACCGGGCACCCCAGCCGCTCTGGGGACACGAAGGAGCATGTGATGACCCAACGCATCAACTACGTCCACGAGGCGCCCGAACTCTTCAAGAAGTTCGTCGCGTTCAGCACCGCGGTGAAGGACAGCACGATCGAGGAGACGATCCACGACCTGGTCTCGATCCGCGCGTCGCAGATCAACGGCTGCGGCTTCTGCGTCGACATGCACATCAAGCAGGCGACGATCCGTGGCGAGCGTCCGCTGCGCCTGCACCACCTCGCGATCTGGCGCGAATCGATGCTGTTCGAACCGCGCGAGCGCGCCGCGCTGGCCTGGACCGAGGCGCTGACCACGCTGGGCGCGCAAGGCGTGCCCGACGACGTGTACGAGCGCGTGCGCGGCCAGCTGTCCGAGAAGGAGCTGACCGACCTGACCTACGTCGTGATGAACATCAACGCGTGGAACCGCATCAACGTCGCGTTCCGCACGGTGCCGGGCTCGTCCGACACCGCGTTCGGCCTGGACAAGGCCCGGCTGGCCTGATCACGCGAAGTCGAGCGCGCGCATCTCGGTGCTCATGTGGTCGATGAACACCCGGATGCGCGCCGGCAACTGGTGGCGGCTCAGGTAGCACAGGTAGTGGCCGCCGTCGTCCGGTGCCTGGCCTCCGAGGCAGGCCACCAGCTGGCCGCTGCGCAGCAGATCGCAGGCCTGGTAGGCGGCCACCTGCGCGAGGCCCTGGCCGTCCAGCGCGGCCTGCAGCACCAGGTCGGCATCGTTGAAGGTGTGCTGCGACGGCGGCACCAGCTTGCGCGGCTGGCCGTCGACCTTGAACGCCCAGTCGCGCACCCGCCCCGAGGCCTGGCGCAGGTTGATGCAGCGGTGTGCGGTCAGATCGTCGACGCTGCGCGGCAGGCCGTGCTCGCGCGCATACGCGGGCGACGCGACCACCAGCAGGCGCATCGGGATCAGCTGTTTCGCGATCACCTGGCTGTCGTCCAGGCGGCCGTCGCGGAAGGCGACGTCGATGCCGTCGCCGGTGAAATCGGCCGGGCGGTCGTCGAGCCGCAGGTCGAGCGCGATCTCCGGGTAGCGCGCCTGGAAGCCGCGCAGCAGCGGCGCCACCACCTTGCGGCCGAAGCCCACCGTCGACGCAATGCGCAGCGGCCCGCGCGGCGGGCCCTGGCGCAGCTCGCGCATGTCGTCCAGCGCCTGCACGATGTGCTCGACGCCGACCCGGCAGTTCGCATGGAACAGCTCGCCCTCGCGCGTCAGCGCGGTGCTGCGGGTGGTGCGGTGGAACAGCCGGGCGTCGAGCTGGGCCTCCAGCTTCTGCACGCTGCGGCTGACCGCCGAGCGGCCGATGCCGAGCCGGTCGCCGGCTTTCGCGAAGCTGCCGGCATCGACCACGGCGATGAAGGCGACCACGCCGGCATAGCTGGCCGCGAAACTGGCGGCCAGCGGGTCGCCGGCCGGGGGGGAAGCGAGCGGGTTCGAGGTGTCCATGCCCTGTAGAACACGCGAGCCCCGGGCCTTGTGACAGGCCACCGAAAAAAAGATTGGTGCGCGGCAGGCAACAGCGTGGTCCCCGCGGCAGGGCTTCCGGCGGCGGCAGCCGCTGCCTAGCATCCCCTCCACCCTGCAACTCCTGAAAGCCCTCCATGAAGATCGTCGTGATCGGCGGCTCCGGCCTGATCGGCAGCAAGCTCGTGCAACGCCTCGCCCGCAGCGGCCACGAGGTGCTGGCCGCCTCGCCCAATTCCGGCGTCAACACGCTCACCGGTGAAGGCCTGGCCGCCGCGCTTTCCGGCGCGAAGGTGGTGGTCGACGTGTCGAACTCGCCGTCGTTCGCCGACGACGCGGTGATGAATTTCTTCCAGACCTCGACCCGCAACCTGGTGGCCGCGGCCGCCGCCGCCGACGTCGGGCACCTCGTCGCGCTGTCGGTGGTCGGCACCGAGCGGCTGCAGGCGAGCGGGTACTTCCGCGCCAAGCTCGTGCAAGAGGCGCTGATCAAGGCCTCGCCGCTGCCGTACACGCTGGTGCATTCGACGCAGTTCTTCGAGTTCCTCGGCGGCATCGCGCAATCGGGCACCGAGGCCGACGGGCAGACGGTGCGGCTGTCGCCGGCCTGCGTGCAGCCGATCTCGTCCGACGACGTGGCCGACGCGATGCACGACGTGGCGCTCGGCAAGCCGCTGCGCACGACGGTCGAGATCGCCGGGCCGGAACGCATCCGGCTGGCCGAGCTGGTGCGCCGCTTCCTGGCCGCCAAGGGCGACCCGCGGCGCGTCGTCGACGATGCGCACGCGCGCTACTTCGGGGCCGAGATCGACGACCGCACGCTGGTGGCCGGCGACGGCGCGCGCCTCGGCAGGGTGCCGTTCGCGCAGTGGTTCGCCGCGCAGGCGTCGACGCCCGCGCCGAAGTAGCGCGGCGCCGGGTTGTCACAGAATGGGTGCTTCGAACGTTTTCATCCGATGGACACCGCCTCGCTCACCTTCGACGGCCTGCGCCCCCGGCTGCGCGGCATCGCCTACCGCATGCTCGGCTCGCTGGCCGAGGCCGAGGAGGTGGTGCAGGACACCTGGCTGCGCTGGCACGAGGCCGGCTACGTCGCGCGCGACGACCCGACCGGCTGGCTCGTCACCGTCGCGACCCGCTTGTCGATCAACCGGCTGCGCGCTGCCAAGGTGCAGCGCGAGCACTACGCCGGCCTGTGGCTGCCCGAGCCGGTGCTGACCGATTCGCCCGACTCGCCGGAGCAGATGCTGGAGCGTGCCGACAACCTGTCGGTCGCCTTCCTGCTGATGCTGGAGCGGCTGACGCCCGAGGCACGCGCGGCCTTCCTGCTGCGCGAGGTGTTCGACGCCGACTACGACGAACTGGCCAGCACCATCGGCAAGAGCGAGGCCGCCTGCCGGCAGCTGGTGCACCGCGCCCGCGTGCAGTTGCGCGAGGAGCAACCGCGCTTCGAGGTGTCGCCCGACACGCACCGGCGTTTGCTGGGCCGTTTCGCGCAGGCGCTGACCGGCGGCGATTTCTCGGCGCTGAAGGCGATGCTGGCCGAGGATGCCGAACTGATCGGCGACGGCGGCGGCAAGGTGCCGAGCTTCGGGCGGCCGATGCTGGGCGGCCAGCGCATCGCGCAGCTGCTCTTCTCGGCCAACCTGCGGTGGAAGGACGAGCTGCGCGTCGAGCTCGCACTGATCAACGGCGAATGGGGGCTGCTGCGCTTCTTCAACGGCGCGCTCGAATCGGCGCAGTCGTGCGAGACCGACGGCGAGCGCATCGTGCGCATCCACGTGCAGCGCAATCCGGACAAGCTGGTGCGGGTGGCGAAGGCGTTCGGGGGGTGCTGACGACATTGATATATGGCGAAATGCCACATAAACTTGGCGCATGGCCAAATCGATCCGTGTCTCCGACGGCATCTACGACCTCGCCGCTGCGGCCGGCGAGGCGGTCCATCGTTCACTGGCGGAGCAGGTCGAGTACTGGGCCCGACTCGGTGCAGCGCTCGACGCCGCGGGCATCACGATGGAAGAGTCGCTGCTTCTGCTGCAAGGCGATCGAAGCGTTCTCGATCGCATGCTCGGTCACGTGACATCGGCGCCCGGCAAGAGCCGCCGTCGCAAGCGCTACACCGGGGCGGCGTCGATTGCCGCGAAGAATGCCCAGCTCGAGCGTGAAGTCGAGCGCGGCGAGCGGAGCCCGGAAAGCCTGTTCCTGTTCTCGCCAGAGCAGATCAAGGCGGCAGTGTTCATCCAACGCTCGCCTGCCAAGCCGGGCAAGGGGTGGTAGCCAGAAAGAAGGCGGCCGCGACGCCGCCGCACATCGTCGAGCGCTTGCTCGGTGCGTGCGACGACTCCGATGTGCTGGTGGGCGGCCAGGCTTTGACAGTCTGGGTCGTGAAGTTCGGGCTGACGGTTCCGGCCCGGCTGCCTGTCATCACACACGACGCCGACTTCCTGACCCAGTCGCCGGCCGCCCGGGACACGGTCAGAAAGTTTGCGCAAGCCATCGACGGCACGCCGCGGTTCCCTCGCAAACTGGCGCTCACCGCGCTGGTCGGTCAGGTGGAGCTGGAGGTGCCTGATGGCGAGTACCTCAATGTCGACATCATCTTCCAGGTCATCGGGCTGGACGCGAGGAAGGTCCTGGAACGTGCGATCCAGGTGACGTTCGGTGCGAGCCGCTTCCAGGTGATGCACCCGTTCGACGTGCTCCGAAGCCGCTTGGCCAACCTGCACCAGCTTCAAGAGAAGCAGAACGAGAAGGGTGCCCTGCAGCTGGCCATGGCGATTCAGGTCGCGCGGAAGTTCCTGCAATCGGAGGCTGCGCTGATACCTCCTTCCGAGACCGCCACCGGACGCAGCCCCCTGCAGACCCTGGTGTCCGAGATCGAGCACCTCGCCCTCAGCGACGCCGGCCGCAAGGTGGCCGCGCGCTGGGGGCAGCACGTGGCCGACGCGATCGACCCGAGCCTGATCCCGGCGGGCCCGTTCTGGTCGCGCAAGTGGCCGACGCTGCGGGCCTTGATGTCGGCCGGGCACGCCGCCCGGTTCACGCCGCCCGGTTGAGCGCGCTCACTGCACGCCGGGCGTCACGCTGAACCAGTTCAGGTTCCAGCCGCCGCTCTGCGCCTTGAAGCCGAACTTGTGCGTGCCCGCGGTCAGCGTCAGCGTGGCCTTGATCGTCGTCCAGTTCTGCCAGCCGCCGGTGGCCGGCACCGAGACGGTCGCATACACCGGCGCGCCGCCGGCCTCCTCGAACGAGAACCAGCCGCCGCCGTTCAGGCTCGCGACGCGGAACGCGATCGTGTAGGTGCCGGTGCTCGGCACCGTGATCGGCGTGCCGGCATACGACAGCCAGTCGCCGGCATCGATGTAGCCGACCGACTGCCCGCCCCCGCTGTCGGTGGTGGCCTCGGTCTGCACGCCGCTCATCTGCGAGAAGCTGCTGGCCTTCACCGTCGCGAGCGGGGTCGAGCCGCTGCCGTCGGCCCGCTCCACCTGCAGCCAGTTCAGGTTGAAGCCGCCGGTCTTCGTCGACACGCCGAGCACCTGCTTGCCGGCCTTCAGCGCGACCACGTGCGACACCGTCGACCAGTTCTGCCAGCCGCCGGTGGAGGCGATGTCGACCGTGCCGAACACCGGCGTGCCGCCGCCCTGCTCCAGTTGCAGGCTCGCACCGCCGGCGGCCGCCGCGACGCGGTACGAGACGCGGTAGTTGCCGTCGGCCGGCACGTCGACCGCATAGGTCATCCAGTCGCCAGCGTCGATGTAGCCGAGGTTGCTGCCGCCGTCCGCATCGGTGGTGGCTTCGACCTGCACGCCCGACATCTGGCACCAGCTCTCGGCCTGCAGCTTCGCCGGCAGCGCGGTGTTGGCGCAGGTGGTCGGCGGCGGCGTGCCGCCCCAGCCCCGCACGATGCTGCGCGCGAGCTTGCCGGACGCGGTCAGCGCCGATTCCGGCCAGCCGCCGGTCGAGCTGGCGCCCGAGGCCAGCGCGGCCGAGCCTTCCGGCGCATCGTCGAGCGCCCAGTTGGCATTGCTCAGGTTGTGGGCCTTCATGAAGGCGACCCAGGCATTGGTCTCGGCGGTGGCGACGCCGCCGTTGCCGTCGGCATTGACCGAGCCCCATTCGGTGACGAACAGCGCCAGGCCGTTGGCCATCGCGGTGCTCGCCTTGTCGCGCAGGAACTGGCCGTGCGTGCCGGCATAGAAGTGCAGCGTGTAGGCGATGTTCGCGTAGCCGGTGATCGGGTCGCGCGACGCCACGTCGGCGTCCTGCGACCAGTTCGGCGAGCCGACGATGACCAGGTTGTCCGGGTCGATCGCGCGGATCGCGCCGATCACCGCCTGCGCGTACGGCTTGACGTTGCCGCTCCAGCTCGCGTCGTTCTTCGGCTCGTTGTAGATCTCGTAGATGACGTGGTTGTTCTTGCCGTAGGTGCGCGCCATCTCCTGGAAGAACTCGATCGCCTGCGCCTGGTACTGGTAGGCGTAGTGCGAATGCCAGTCGATGATCACGTACAGGTCGTTCGCGATCGCCGCGTCGACCACCGCCTTCAGCCGCGCCTTGTTCGACGCCGGGTCCTGCAGGTAGCCGCCGGCTTCGTCCACGCCCATCGCCGCGCGCACGACCGTGGCCTTCCAGTCCGACTTCAACCAGCCCACCGTGCTCGCGTTGTAGAAGCGCGCGCCCGGCCAGCCGTTGTTGCTCCAGTAGTAGCTGACGCCCGACAGGCTGCCCGGCGCGCCGCCCACCAGCAGCTGGTTGCCGCGCACCGACAGCGCCGGCACGTCGGCCAGCGCCGGGCCGGCCGCGACCACCGACAACAGCGCGGCGGCCAGGCCGGCACGCAGCGACAACATGGAATTCCTGGTCGACACCATCACGCTCCCTTCCGGTATGAAACCGTTTTCAAAAATGAGAGCCGAGGGTAGGCGAGATTCGCGATGGCTCGCAACGAGAGCGGGGTAACAGCGGGTTTCAAAGGTAGCCCGGATGCCAATCCGGGTTCCATCTTCATGAATCCCGGATTGGCATCCGGGCTACCAAGTCGACGCCGGCGGCGTGCGATGCGCCGTCCAGCGCTCGATCACCGACGCCAGCATCGCGGTGCTGACCGGCTTCGTGACGACGTCGTTCATGCCGGCCTCCAGGCAGCGCTCGCGGTCGCCGTCGAGCGCGTCGGCGGTCAGCGCGACGATCGGCGTGTAGCCGCCCTGCTCGCGCTCCCACGCGCGGATGTGGCGCGCCGCGTCGTGGCCGTCCATCACCGGCATGTGCAGGTCCATGAAGATCAGGTCGTGCCGGAACGCCTGCGCGGCGCGGCATGCGGCAGCGCCGTCGGCCGCGATGTCGACCTCGCAGCCCAGCTTCACCAGCATGCTGTGCAGCACCATCTGGTTGACCGGGTCGTCTTCGGCCAGCAGCACGTGCGCGCGCAGCGGGCCGCGCGGCGCGGCCGGTTCGGCGGCCAGCACGCCGGGCGACGGGGACGGCGCCGCGGTCGACTTCGTCATCGTCAGCTCGACCCAGAAGGTCGAGCCGACGCCCGGTTCGCTGCTGACGCCGATGTCCCCGCCCATCAACTCCACCAGCTGCTTGACGATCGCGAGGCCGAGCCCGCTGCCGCCGTGGCGGCGCGTGCTGCTGCCGTCGACCTGCGTGAACGCGTCGAAGATCAGCCCGAGCTGGTCGGCCGGGATGCCGATGCCGGTGTCCTCGACCCGAAAGCGCAGCCGCACCGCTTCGGGCGTGTCGTCCTGCAGCGTGACGACCAGCGCGACGGTGCCGCGCTCGGTGAACTTGATCGCGTTGTGCAGCAGGTTGACCAGCACCTGGCGCAGCCGCACGGGGTCGCACTCGACGACCGCCGGCAGCCCGGCCGGCAGCGAACAGTTCAGCGTGACCGGCTTGTCGCGGCCGGCAAAGCTCATCAGCTCGACGGTCTCGGCGGCCAGCGCGCCCACATCGACCGCGGTCGGGTGCAGCGTGAGCTTGCGGGCCTCGATGCGCGACAGGTCGAGCACGTCGTCGATCAGCGCGAGCAGCGCCATCGCCGAGCGGTGTGCCGTCTTCGCGTAGCGGTGCTGCTCGGGCTGCAGCGGGGTGGACAGCAGCAGTTCGGTGGTGCCGAGGATGCCGTTCATCGGCGTGCGGATCTCGTGGCTCACCATCGCAAGGAACTGCGACTTCGCGCGGCTCGCCTGCTCGAGGCTGTCGACCAGCTCGCGCGCCGAACGCACCGCAACGCGCATGCGGTTGCGCAGCCGCTCGATCACCAGGCCGGTCACCGCCAGGTAGGCGCCGAGCACGTACATCGTCGCGGCGATCGCCAGCCGGTCGATCCATTGCACCGCGGCCGGCTCGTAGACCCACAGCCACAGCGCGTAGACCAGGTAGGCCACCACCGTGACGTGGTTGAACCAGAACGCGCGACGGAAGCCGAAGCCGACCTGGTCGGCCACCCGCATCAGCAGCAGGTAGGCGAAGAACAGGTTCGACTTCTCGAGGTAGTGCAGGTTCGCGATCCACACCAGCACGTCGACATGGAACAGCAGCATGGCCAGGTCGAGCCGGCCGGTGCGCTGCCAGCCCCAGCGCAACGCGATCCAGCCGAGCCCGGCGTAGAGCAGGTCGATGCCGATCAGCGCCAGCTGCGCCGGGGCGAGCGCGGTGCCTTCGCGCCCCGCCTGCAACACCACCATCAGGCAGACGATCACGAAGCCGATCGTGCGGATCGCGGGGATCTGGACCGTGTAGACGCGGCGCGCATTGCCGGCCTTGCGCGCAGCCAGCTCGCCGGCCTCGAGCATGAGGCCGGGCTCGTCGCCGGAACCGGGGGCTATCGTCTCCACATCGCGCCTTGCTGTGTCAGCGGTCGCTGGTTTGTGGACGACGATGGTACGCGTCCTACAGCGCCGCACGACAGCCCCGGTGCGTTGACGCGGGGCGACGCCACCGCTAGGATCGCCGCCTCCCCCACCCTGCCTGGCAGACCGATGCGCCGCTGAGCCTTTCCTTCGAACGCCGTTCCACGCCCTTCATGCGGCGTGGCGTGCCTGCTTCTTCGGAAGCTTCCTCGGAAAGCCAGCCATGTCATCGATCTCCACGGGCCGACGCCCATCCGGGGCGCATCCGCCCGCCCCTTCTTCTCCATCCTTCGCGTTTCAGCTGCGCGACCTGCAATGGCGCACGCCCGACGGCCGCTCGCTGTGGTCGGTCCCGTTGTCGTTGGCGATCGGGCCGGGGCGGCTCGGCATCGTCGGGCGCAACGGCGTCGGCAAGAGCGTGCTGGTTCGACTGCTGACCGGCCGCCTGACGCCGTCGGCGGGATGCGTCGAACGCGCCGGCCGCGTGCACCTGGTGTCGCCGCCGCTGCTCGCGCACGACCCGCGGCGCGTGGCGGATGCGATGGGCGTGGCCGGCGCACTGGCGGCCGTCGATCGCCTTGCCGCAGGCCTCGCGACAGCCGACGACCTGCTGCTCGCCGACGGCCACTGGGACCTGCCCGCGCGCGTCGCGCAAGGGCTCGCCGACGCCGGCTTGCCCCGGCTCTCGCCTGACGCGCCGATGGCCGAACTCAGCGGCGGCGAGCGCATGCGCGTCGTGCTGGCCGGCGCAATGGTGGCCGATGCCGACAGCCTGGTGCTCGACGAGCCGAGCAACCACCTCGACGCCCCGGCGCGCGCATGGCTGCAGCGCTGGCTGTGGCAGTGCAAGCGCACCGTGGTGCTGGTGAGCCACGACCGGTCGCTGTTGCGCGCGGTCGACCGCATCGTCGAGCTGGGACCGCGCGGCCTGTCGGTCTACGGCGGCGACTACGCGCTGTACGCCGCCCATCGCGAAGCCGAAGCGGCGGCCGCCGACGCAGCCCTCGCCCGCGCACGCAACGCGCGCGACACGGTGCTGGCCCGGTTGCGCCGCGAGCACGACGCGAGGCAGCGCCGGCAGGCGCAGGCGCGCGAGGGCGCGCGCAGCGCGAACCTGTCGGCGATCACGATCAACGGCATGCGCGAAACGGCCGAGGCGACCCGGGCGCGCGACATGAAGCGCGACGCCGGCACGCGCGGCGCGCTCGACGCGGCGGTGCGGGACGCCGCGCGCCGCGTCGCGCACGCGCCGGCGGTGTTCGTCGCGTTGCCGGCCAGCCGGGTCGTGCCCGGCAAGCAGGTGCTGCGGCTGGACGGCCTGCAGCTTCCGCACGGCGATGCGCCGCTGCGCGACGGCTCGGTCAGCGGCCCGGCGCGCATCGCGCTGACCGGCCCGAACGGCTGCGGCAAGAGCACGCTGCTGCGCGTGCTCGCCGGTCTGCTCGCGCCGGCCGCGGGCAGCGCGACGCTGCATGTGCCGTTCGCGATGCTCGACCAGGACGGCGCGGCCTCGCTGCCACCGCAGCGGTCACTGCTGGACCACTTGCGCGCGCTCGACTGCCCGCTGCCGCCCGGCGAGTTGCGCACGCGCCTGGCCCAGCTGCGCCTGGACGCAGCGCGGGTCGTGCTGCCGATGGGCGCGCTGAGCGCCGGCGAGCGCCTGAAGGCCGCGCTCGCTTGCGCGCTGTGGTGCCGCGAACCGGCCTGCCTGCTGTTGCTGGACGAGCCGACCAACCACCTCGACCTCGACAGCACGCTGGAACTGCAGCGCGCGCTGCAGGGCTTCGAGGGTGCGCTGCTGGTGGCGAGCCACGATGCGGAGTTCATCGAGGCGCTGCGGCCGACCCACCGCTGGCGGTGGCCGGGCGCGCTCACTGCGCCAGCGCGGCAGGCACCTGCTGGGCCAGGTGGTCGATCAGCGCGCGCACCGACGGCAGCATGCCGCGGCGGCTGACGAACACCAGGTGGATCACCTGCTCGGGCGTGCTCCATTCCTTCGCGACGTGCACCAGCGTGCCGCCCTGCAGCCCGCGCCACGCGACGCGCAGCGGCAGCAGCGCCACGCCGACGCCGCCGACCGCCGCCTCGTACTGCACCGTGAAGTCGGAGCACAGCAGCCGCGGCCGGTGCTGCAGCCGGCATTCGGCCCCATGCGACGAGACCAGCGACCACACCTGCTGGCCGCCCTCGCGCTGGCCGCCGATGGTGTCGAAGGGCTCGACCTGCGTCGGCGCGTCGATCGCCGGCCGGCCAGCCAGGTACGACGGGCTCGCGACCAGCACCATGCGGCCGGACGCGATGCGCCGCGACACCAGGCCCGGGTCGTCGAGCCCGGTGTCGCGCACGCGCAGCGCGAGGTCGATGCGCTCCTCGATCAGGTTGACCAGCCGGTCGGTGGATTCGATCTCGACCCGCACCTTCGGGTGCTGGCGCATGAAGTCCGCGACGATGCGAGCGACGTAGAACTGCGCGATCGCGACCGGGCAGGTCATGCGCACGGTGCCGGCCGGCGATGCGCTGAGCTGCTCGACCGCGTGCTGCGCCGCCTCGGCCTCGACCAGCATCGCCGCGCAGTGCGCGTAGAACACCTGGCCGGCTTCGGTCAGCGACAGCCGCCGCGTGCTTCGCTGGAACAGCCGCACGCCCATGCGCTCTTCGAGCAGCGAGACGCGCCGGCTGAGCTTGGATTTGGTGATGTGGGTGATGCGCTCGGCGGCGCTGAAGCCGCCGTGCTCGACGATCAAGGCGAAGTAGCGCAGGTCGTTCAGGTCCATCGATTTACCACACCAGCAGAACAATGAATCCTGCAAAGGCCGTCTTATCGGCGATTGGGATCGCGAATATCGTAACTCCTGTGCTGCAACCGCTCCGCACCGGGGCATTCACCGAAGGAGTCACGACATGGAACCCCGCCTCGATTTCTACAAGGCCGGCCCCGATGCGATGAAGGCGATGGGCGCGCTCGAGCGGCGCATCGCGACCTGCGCGCTGGAGAAGCCGCTGGTCGAGCTGGTGCGGCTGCGCGCCTCGCAGATCAACGGCTGCGCGTACTGCATCGACCTGCATGCCGCCGATGCGCTGAAGGCGGGCGAAGACGCGCGCCGGCTCGCGACGCTGTCGGCCTGGCACGAGACGCCGTTCTTCAGCGACCGCGAGCGGGCCGCGCTGGCCTGGACCGAGGCCATCACGCGCGTCGCCGACTCGCACGTGCCCGACGCGGTGTGGGAGCAGGTCCGCCCGCAGTTCACGCCGGAGGAGATCGTCGACCTGACGCTGCTGGTCTCGACGATCAACGCCTGGAACCGGTTCGCGATCGCGTTCCGCAAGCTGCCGGCGTGACGGCGATCACTTGCGTTCCAGATCGTCCGGCGCAACGCCCGACGCCGCCGGCTCCACCGGCCCGATGGTGCGCGTGACCAGCTCGCGGTAGATGCCGCCGGCCGCGGCGCTCCCGCTGGTCGTGCCCTGCCCCTGCATGCGGGCTTCGCAGTCCTTGCGGTCGTCGATCGGCAGCGCGGCGCAGCGTTTGGTCGCGTTGCGCGCCAGGCTGGGATCGGCCTCGGGCAGCCGGCCGCCCTGCGACGCAGCGAGCGCGGCCCGGGCCTCCTGCATGCAGGTCGCACGGTCCTGGTTGGAGCGGCCGCTGTTGCAGACCGCACTGTCCTGCTCGAAGCGGGCGCGGGCCGATTGCTGGGCGGCCTTGTCGGCGGCCATCGCCGCGGGCGCGCAGAGCACGATCAACGGTGCCAGCGCGAGCGAGCGCATCAACGTGGAGGTCTTCATCAGCGGCTCCTTCAGTGTGGATCGCTGAAGTCTGTGCACCCGCTGCAAGAGAGTCTGTCGGACGGCGGGCCGAAGGCCGCGCAGGATCCGCCTACAGCGCTTGCTTACCTCGCGTTGCGGACCCCCACGACGGATGCGCGAAAATCGCTCGATGCGACACACCACCACGCTCACCGCCGCCGCGCTCGCGGCCTTGCTCGCCACCTCCGCATTCGCCGCATCGGCGGCCACGCCCACCGGCAGTGCCACGCTGCTCGCCCGCTCGACGCTGGTCGGCGTGCAGGCCGCGATGCGCGAGGCCCGGGCCGGCAACAAGATCGGCGTCGACGCCGCCAGCTGCGTGCAAGCGCTGCAGCCCGCGGCACTGGTGCCGGTCTTCGAGACCGCGGTGAAGGACAACTGGAGCGCCGCCGACGTCGACGCGATCGAGGCCTTCCTCGCGACGCCGGCCGGCCGCCGCTACATCGAACGCAGCGTCGTGCAGGCGCGGCTCGACGCCGGCGAGCCGCTGACGGCGCCGATGCCCGAGTACACCGAAGAAGAGCTGGCCGCGCTCAACCGCTTCCGCAAGACGCCGGCCGGCGCGCAGCTGGTGTCGCACAGCGAGTTCGCCAACGAGCGCTCGCGCAAGGCCATCCAGGCCCGCCTGCTGGAACTGCTGACCGGCTGCCGCGCGGTGCCCTGACGAGGGCTGCCGCGTCAGGTCACTTCGGCCGCTTCAGCACCGCGATGCCGCGCGCCGCGGCCTGCAGCCCCGGCTCGACCTTCGCGAGGTCCACCCGCTCGCTGAAGTGGCGCTGCAGCGGCGTCAGCTCCGCGCGGCGCTTCAGCGCGATGCCGCGCGCGGTCGAGCTCAGTGCATTGAAGATCGATTCGCTGGCCGGGCCCCAGGTCCGCGCGACCTGCAGCAGGTCGCCCGCCGGCAGCTGCGCCGGCGCGCCCGGCAGGCCGGTCGTCGCGACGCGCAGCAACTGGCCGACACGGGCCGCGAGCGCATCGCTGCGCAGCGAGCCGACCACGCTCAGCACCATCAGCGCGTGCTCGTCGAGCCGGGCGGCACCGCTGCCGGGCCGCCCGCCATCGAGCCGGCCGTCGACGTGGGTCACCTCGAGGTCGCTCTCGCGCAGCCGCAGCTCGATGCCCTTCGCGCCGCTGCCCGGCAGCACGCGCACCTGGAAGCTCGCGTCGCCGGCATGGCACACGCGATAGAAGCCGTTGTCGGGCCGGATCAGGTGGCTGTCTTCGGTGACCGACTCGCGGATCCTGCGGACCTGTTCGGCCCAATCGGGGGCAACGCGCAGCGTGAACATCATCAGCCTTCCCTTTCCACGTCCTTGTCGTACGTCGCTGTCCGGTGGTCGGATGCAAGGTCCCCGGACTGGACCTGCCATTGTGGTGGAGCTTGCGTGACAGATGCGAGAACCCGCCCTTCAGGGTGATGGCGCGGCGCCCCCCTCCTTGAGGGGGAGTGACAAGCGAATGCGATTTCGTCCTACAGCTCGACGGCCCGATCGGCTCGGGCCCGCCGCAGCGTCGCACCCTATCCTCGCCGGATGAAGACACTGGCTTGCGAACGCTGCGGACTGCGCGTGTTCTTCGAGAACGTCGCCTGCGAGCGCTGCGGCGCCGCACTCGGCTTCGTGCCCGACGAACTCGAGATGGGCGCCTTCGAGATCGCCGACGACGGCGCGTGGCAGCGGCTGCGCGACGGCGCCGCGGCACAGAAGCCCTGCCACAACTACACCAGCGCGCAGGCCTGCAACTGGATGGTGCCGGCCGACAGCGACGAGACGCTGTGCACCTCGTGCCAGACCACGCACATCCTGCCGGCGCTCAGCGAGCCGGACAACCTGGTGTCGTGGCGGCTGATCGAGCAGGCCAAGCGGCGGCTGGTCTACAGCCTGCTGTCGCTCGGCCTGCCGGTGCGCAGCAAGGCCGACGACCCCGAGCACGGCGTATGGTTCGAATTCCTGCAGGAGCTGCAGCCCGGCCAGCGCGTGCTGACCGGCCACGACAACGGCACCATCACGCTGAACGTCAGCGAGGCCGACGATGCGCGCCGCGAGCAGGCGCGCACCGAGATGCACGAGCCGTACCGCACGCTGCTCGGCCATTTCCGGCACGAGATCGGCCACTACTACTGGGACCTGCTGGTCGACGGCACGCCGTGGCTGGACGAGTTCCGCACGCTGTTCGGCGACGAGCGCGCCGACTACGCGCAGGCGCTGCAGGCGCACTACGCGACGCCGCGCGCCGACTGGCCGGAGCAGTTCGTCAGCGCGTACGCGAGCGCGCACCCATGGGAGGACTGGGCCGAATGCTGGGCCCACTACCTGCACGTGCAGGACGGGCTGGAGACCGCATCGGAATGGGGGCTGCAGCTCGCATCGCCGGGCGGCGCGCCGGTGCGCGCGCAGGCGCTGGAACCGCGCGACGGTGCGCTCGCGCCGGCACTGATCGAGCGCTGGCTGCCGATCTCGCAGTTCATCAACGCGATGTCGCGCAGCCTCGGCTCGCACGACGCGTACCCGTTCGTGATCCCCGAACCGGTGGTGCGCAAGCTCGACTTCGTGCACCGGGTCGTGGCGGCGGCGGGGGCAGCACCCAAAAACGCCGGCTGAACCCTCGCCCGCAGCGGGGTCATTCGCCGGGTGGGCGGCGGATCCGAAATCATGCAACTCATAATGTTGCATGAAACGAGACAGCAAGCTTTCCGGCGTCCTGCACGTGCTGCTGCACATGGCCGAGCTGAAGGGCCCGGCCACGTCGGAGTCGCTCGCCGCGGCGATGCAGACGAATCCGGTCGTGGTGCGCCGGCTGATGACCGGCCTGCGCGAAGCGGGCTTCGTCGCGTCGGCCAAGGGGCATGGCGGCGGCTGGCTGCTGTCGTGCCCGCTGAATGAAGTGACGCTCGGCGACATCCACGCGGCACTCGGCTCGCCGGCGCTGCTGGCGCTCGGCAACCGCACCGAAAGCCCCGGCTGCCTGGTCGAGCAGGCGGTCAACGCCGCGCTCGACAGCGCCTGCCACGACGCCGAAGCGCTGCTGCTGAAGCGGCTCGGGCAGGTCACGCTCGCCGACCTGTCAAACGATTTCCACCGCCGCATGCTGGCCGGTGGCCATTCACCGAAGGACCTTGCCCATGACCATGCCCATTGAATCCACCCATGACGCGATCGTGATCGGCGGCAGCTTCGCCGGCCTGTCGGCCGCGATGCAGCTCGCGCGTGCGCGCCGGCCAGTCTGCGTCGTCGACGACGGCGCGCCGCGCAACCGCTTCGCCGCGCATTCGCACGGCTTCTTCGCGCAGGACGGTGCGCCGCCGTTCGAGCTGATCGCCGCCGCGCGCGAGCGGCTGCAGGCCTACCCGTCGGTGCGCTTCGTCGATGGCCGCGCGGCCGACGCGCGCGTGGTCGACGACGATGTCGGCGGGCGGCGCTTCACGGTGTCGCTCGAAGACGGCAGCACGCTCGCCGCGCGCCGCCTGCTGCTGGCGGTCGGCGTGCAGGACGTGCTGCCCGAGATCGACGGCCTGCAGGCCCGCTGGGGTGCGAGCGTGCTGCACTGCCCCTACTGCCATGGCTACGAGTTCGGCGGCCAGCGGCTGGGCGTGCTGTACGGCTCGCCCGAGTCGGTGCACCACGCGCTGCTGATCGCCGACTGGGGCCCGGCGACGCTGCTGCTGAACGGCAACGTGATCGACGACGCGTCCAGCGAACTGCTGCGCCAGCACGGCGTCGCGGTCGAGCCGGCCGTGGTCGGCGGCCTGGAAGGCCCGCTGCCACACCTCGCCGGCGTGCGGCTGGCCGATGGGCGACTGCTGCCGCTGGAAGCGATGTTCATCGCGCCGCGCGTGCGCATCGCCGCACCGTTGGCGTCGGCGCTCGGCTGCGAGATCGTCGACGGCCCGATCGGCTCGATGCTGCGCGTCGACGAGTTGAAGATGACCAGCGTGCCGGGCGTCTACGCAGCCGGCGACGCGGCGCAGATGCGGCACAACGCGACGCTGGCCTCGGCCGACGGCGTGCTGGCCGGTGTCGCGCTGCACCGGTCGCTGGTGGCAGGGCTGGGCGGCTGAAGGCGCCTGCGGGCATGTGGATTGCCGCCTGCCCTGTATCACCGCCGAAAGGACTTGCCATGACGAAACCCACCGACCGCTCCGCGCCGCCGTCGTACACGCCGGCCAGCACGCCGACCGCGCGCGAGCACCGCCGGCCGGGCCCGCCGCCGAAGGACGACGACAACGCGCTGGAGTCGATCGGCAAGGCGGTCAGCCAGCCGGTGCGCGGCGCGGCCGAGCCGGACGAGAAGCAGCAGACCGGTGAATCCCTGAAGAAGCCGAGCTGATCGCCGTCGAGGCTCCCGGCTTCGGCCGCGCCGGTTGACCCGCCTCGCGAGGCGGTGTCGAATGCGCGCCATCGTCACCAGGCCGGGAGCTCCGTGTGCCATCCGATGTTCGTGAGGGTCGTGAAACCGGCGGCGCCGATTCCGCCCGGCACGCGCTGGCCGGCTTGTGGGAACAGGCCGGCCTGCCGCCCGCCGCGCTGGCCCACATCGACGTTCCCGGCAACGCGCCGGTGCTGCCCAGCAGCTTCGCCGTCGCCGATGCGATCCAGGCCAGCATGGCCGCCGCGGCCGGCGCAGCGGCCGAGTTGTGGCACCTGCGCCACGGCCGCCGCCAGCAGGTGCAGGTGCCGCGCGAACACGCGGTGCTGGAGAGCTGCGCGCACTTCACGCTCGACGGCCGCGCGCCGCAGGTGTGGGACAAGCTGTCGGGCCTGTACCGCTGCGGCGACGCTGTCGGTGCGCCGGGCTGGGTGCGTCTCCACGCAAACTTCGCGCACCACCGCGACGGCGCGCTGAGGCTGCTCGGTTGCCCGGTCGGCGACCGCACCGAACGCAGCGCGGTCGAGCAGGCCCTGCGCGGCTGGCGCGCCAGAGACTTCGAAGACGCCGCGGCGCAGGCCGGCCTGGTCGTCGCCGCACTGCGCAGCTTCGACGAGTGGGACCGGCATCCGCAGGCGCTTGCGCTGGCCGACGAACCGGTGGTGCGCATCGACCGCATCGGCGACGCACGCCCGATCGATGCGCCACCCTGCACCGCCGCCGACCGCCCGCTGCACGGGCTGCGCGTGCTCGACCTGACGCGCATCCTCGCCGGCCCGGTGGCCGGCCGCACGCTGGCCGCCTACGGGGCCGAGGTGCTGCTGCTGAACGCGCCGCACCTGCCGAACATCGAGGCCATCGCCGAGACCAGCCGCGGCAAGCGCTCGGCCCACCTCGACCTGCGCGAGCACGCCGGCCGCGAACGGCTGCAGGCCTTGCTGGCCGACGCGCAGGTGTTCGTGCAGGGCTACCGGCCGGGCGGGCTGGCGGCGTTCGGCTTCGGACCGGCGCAACTGGCCGCGCTGCGGCCGGGCATCGTCGCGGTGTCGCTGTCGGCCTACGGGGCCAGCGGCCCATGGTCGGCGCGGCGCGGTTTCGATTCGCTGGTGCAGACCGCCACCGGCTTCAACGACGCCGAAGCCCGCGCGTCGGACGCCGCGAAGCCGCAGGCCCTGCCGCTGCAGGCATTGGATTACACCGCCGGCCACCTGCTGGCCTTCGGCGCGCAGGCCGCGCTGTGGCGCCAGGCGCAAGAAGGCGGCAGCTGGCATGTGCAGGTGTCGCTCGCGGGCGTCGGCCACTGGCTGCGTTCGCTCGGGCGGGTCGACAGCGGCCTGTCGGTGACGCCCCCCGACATCGCGCCCCACCTGGTCAGCGAGCCGTCGGGCTTCGGCCGCCTGGTCGCCGCGCGGCATGCGGCGCAGTTCTCCGAGACGCCGCCGCTGTGGCGCTGGCCGTCGATGCCGCCGGGCACGCACGACGCCGCGTGGCCGCCGCGCTGAGCGGGGCGCTCAGTCGTCTTCCGCGGCCGCCTTGAACTGCCCCGGCGTCAGCCCGTTGCGCTGCAGCAGCCGGTAGAACTCGGTGCGGTTGCGATCGGCCAGCCGGGCCGCATCGGCCGCATTGCCGTCGGTCAGCTTCAGCAGGCCGACCAGGTAGTCGCGCTCGAAGCGCTCGCGCGCCTGCGCATAGGTCAGCACCTCGACCGTCGGCACGCGCAGCGCGCGCTGCACCAGCGTCAGCGGGATCAGCGGCGTGGTCGTCAGCGCGCACACCTGCTCGACCACGTTGTGCAGCTGGCGCACGTTGCCGGGCCAGCTCGCGGTGGTCAGCGCCTTCATCGCCTCGGGCGCGAAGCCGTTGAAGCGCTTGCCGTACTTTTCGCCCAGCGTCGCGAGGAAGTGGTTCACCAGCAGCGGGATGTCGTCGCGCCGCTCGGCCAGCGTCGGCAGGTGCAGCGACACCACGTTGAGCCGGTAGTACAGGTCTTCGCGGAACTGGCCTTCGGCCATCGCGGCGTCGAGGTCGCGGTGCGTGGCCGACAGGATGCGCACGTCGACCGGCACCGACTGGCTCGCGCCGACCGGCCGCACCGAACGCTCCTGCAGCACGCGCAGCAGCTTGACCTGCAGCGCCGGCGGCATGTCGCCGATCTCGTCGAGGAACAGCGTGCCGCCGTCGGCGGTGACGAACAGGCCGCGGTGGTTGGCCACCGCGCCGGTGAACGAGCCCTTCACATGGCCGAACAGCTCGGATTCGAGCAGGGCCTCGGGGATCGCGCTGCAGTTCACCGCGACGAAGGGCTTCGCGGCGCGCGCGCTGGCGCGGTGGATGGCCTGCGCGAGCAGCTCCTTGCCGCTGCCGCTCTCGCCGCGGATCAGCACGCTGGCATCGGACGCGGCCACCATCTTGGCTTCGCCGAGCAGCTCGGTCATCGCGTTCGAGCGGCTGACGATCGCGGCCCGCCACGCACCGTCGCCGTCTTCGGCCTGCGGCAACGGCGGCGCGAGCGCGAGCGCCTGGTTCACCTTGTCGAGCAGCGCCTTGCCGTCGAACGGCTTGGTCAGGTAGCTGAACACGCCGCGCGCGGTGGCTTCGACCGCATCGGGAATGGTGCCGTGCGCCGTCAGCAGGATCACCGGCAGCGCCGGGTGGCGGGCGCGGATCTCGTCGAACAGCGCGAGGCCGTCGCGCCCGGGCAGTTGCACGTCGCTCACCACCAGCTGCGGCCGCGCGACGGCCAGCTGCGTCAGCGCCGCCTCGGCCGATTCGACCGAGGTCACGCGGTGGCCGGCCGCGCCGAGCCGCATCGACAGCAGCTTCAGCAGGTCGGGATCGTCGTCGACGAGCAGGATGTTGGCCATCGGTCGCGCGGGCGGCGGGGCCTCAGGGCGCCTTCGGGGCGGGCGCCGCGGGCGCGGCCGATGCGGCCGCCGGCACCGGCGTCACCGGCACCGCGGCAGCACCCGGGCCGGGGCGGGTCGTCATGCTGCGCTCGATCGCCTTCAGCGCTTCGAGCTTCTCGTTGAGCTGCTGCAGCGTGCGCTGCTGGTCGCGGCGCTGCGCGGCCTCGCGGTTGAACGCGTCCTCGAGCCGGCGCTGCTCGCCGATGCGCGCGAGCAGCAGGCGGGCCATCGGCTGCCAGGCTTGCAGCTCGGGCGCGCCGGCCTTGACGACCGATTCGAGCAGCTGAACCGCGCGCGCCACGTCGCCGCCGTTGTGCTGCTGCGAGAGCGCGAGCGCCAGTTCGAGCACCGCGCCGGTCGGCGCCGCCGAGGTGTTCGCGCTGACGATGGCATTGAGCCGCGTGATCTCGTTGCCGAGGTCGGCTGCCGACATCTGACGCAACTGCTCGTGGTAGCCGAGGATCTGCCGCGACACCTGGTCGGCCGGCTCGGGCGGGCTCGGCACCATGATCACGACGGCCGACGCGGCCGGTGCCGGTGCGGCGACCGGCGCCGACGCGGCGGGCGCGGGCGGCGGCAGCTCGGCCGGCGGCGTCACGCAGGCCGCCAGCGACACGGCCAGCAGCGGCGTGACCAGCCAGGCGGGAGCGCAACGAAGGGCGGGACGACTAACGCGCATGGGGCAATTCGATGTGAAAGTGAGCGCCGGAGCTGCCGTCGTCCATCAGTTCGACCTGGCCGCCATGGGCCGTGACGTACTCGTGCACGATGGACAGGCCGATGCCGCTGCCGCGCACCGCGTCGCCCGGCTGGCGTTCGCCGCGGTAGAAGGGCTCGAACACGCGGGCCCGGTCGGCAGCCGCAACGCCCGACCCCTGGTCGACGATGTCGATGCAGGCGCGACCGGGCACGCGGGTCACGGAAAAACGGATGGTAGCGCCGAGCGGGCTGAAGCGTATCGCGTTCGACAAAAGGTTACCCAGCGCGGTGCCGAGCTTGTCGGCATCGACCTCGGTGCTGAGCGGCTCACCTTCGACGATGACCGCGAGCTGGCGGGCCTGCCACTGCAGCCGCTGCTGCGCGACCAGGTCCTTGATCAGCGCGGTCAGCTCGGTCTTGCGGCGCACCAGCTGGCGGGCCTCGAACGCGGCGGCGTTGAAGCGCAGCAGGTCCTCGATCTGGCTTTGCAGCACGTGGGTGTTCTGGCGCAGGATGCGCGCGACCTCGCGCTGGTTCTCGCTGAGTTCGCCGGTGACGCCGTCTTCGAGCAGCGAGACGCCTTCGCGCAGCGCGGCCAGCGGCGTCTTCAGCTCGTGCGACACATGGCGCAGGAAGCGCGACTTGTCGGAATCGAGCTCGGCCAGCCGCAGCCGCAGCCATTCGAGGCGGCGGCCGAGCAGGCGCACGTCGGTCGGGCCCTGGATGTCGATCGGCTGGTCGAGCCGGTTCTCGCCGAGGCTGACGACCGCGCGCTCCAGGCGCTTCAGCGGCCGCGCGAGCCACAGCCCGAAGCCGAGCGCGAGCACGATCGAGATGCCGATCGCCGCGAGGATCTGCCGGCCGAGCTGGGTGCGGCCGGCCTCGAGCTCGTTCATCAGCACCTGGTTGCGCGCCTCGGTGGCCAGGCGCACCTGCTCGGCGATCGCGGCGTTGATCGATTCGAGCTCGCGGAACGCGGTGGTGACGGTGACCTCGCGCAGCCGGATCGCCGGCTCCGGGCCGCTCAGCTGGGCCTCGATGTCGGCCTCGGTGGCGCGCCAGTCGGCGGCCAGGTTCGACGGGATGCGGTTGTCGGCCAGGCGGGCCAGCGCCGAGGTGGCGTCGCGCGCGGCCTCTTCGAAGCGCTGGCGCAGCACCGGGTCGTCGAGCACCAGGTACTGGCGCGCGGCGCGCTCCATCGCGACGGTGCGTTCGGCCAGCACCTGCGCGTCGGCGGTGTGCGCGACAGCCTGGCGCGCGCCCTCGCTGCTCTGGCGCAGCAGGCCTTCGAGCTGGAACAGGCCGCGCAGCGACGCCGCGCTGAGCAGCGCGGCGATCAGCAGGAAGGCGACGAGCAGCAGCTGGCGGAAGGAGTAGCGGTTGAGGCTAAACATGAGCCCCCCAGTCGCTTCGCTCCTGCCCCCAAGGGGCGCCCCCCAGCGGCCCGGCAAAGCCGGTTCCGCAGGAATGGCTTGATGGGTGCCCTTCGCTGCGCTCGGGCTCGCAGTGCCAATCCGGGTCGTCAGTCAAACACAGGGAGAACGTCATCCTTGAGGGTACCGCGCACCTGCTCGTAATCCGGCATCACCGAGCGCACGACATCCCAGAAGCGCGGGCTGTGGTTCATCTCGCGCAGGTGCGCCAGCTCGTGCGCGACGACGTAGTCGATGCTGGGCATCGCGAAATGGATCAGCCGCCAGTTCAGCCGGATGCGGCCGTCGGCGCTCGCGCTGCCCCAGCGCGTCTGCGCCGACGACAGGCTCAGCCGGGTGTAGCGCACGTTCAGCTGCGTCGCGAAATGCCGGCAGCGGTCTTCGAAGATGCGGCGCGCCTGGCGCTGCAGCCAGCTCTGCACCGCGTCGCGGATCTGCTCGGGTGCGGCCGTCTGCGGCAGCCCGACGTGCAGCGTCAGGCGCGGCACGCCGGGCAGCGCCGCGGCGTCGGTGTTCAGGATCGCGCCGGTGGCCCGCGAATCGAGCACGATGATCACCGTCTCGCCGAGGAACGGGATGCCGGTGCCGTCGCGCCAGTCGACCTTGGCGGCCTGCAGCCGCTGCCCGCGCTGCTGCTGTTCGACCAGCTTGCGCAGGATCCAGCCGGCCTTCTCGCGCAGCGCGGCCTCGATGTCCTGCTGGCCGACCCACTTCGGCGCCGCGACGCTCAGGCCTTCGGTGCCGACGACGAAGCCGATGCTGGTGCGGCGCGCACGCCGCAGCGCATAGCCGACGACGTGATCATTCAGGCGGATCTCGCGCTGCGCCTGCGGATGGCGGAAGACGGCGGGTTGCAGGCCGGACACGGGAGGCGCGGCGACCGGCGCAGGCGCTGGCGAGGCATCGGCGACCGGCGGGCGCAACGGCGCGCGCGGCAGCGAGGGCCAGAGGGAGGGGGATGCGGAAGCGGGTGAAGACGACGACACCGGCGGCGGCGACTCATCGAACAGCGACAGCTGCGATATTTCGGGGCCCGGCACAGGTCGAGTCATGGGCCGCGATTGTAGAGGCCCGCTGTGTCTTCTCGCTGGTCGACTCGCTATGCCGTGAGGTAGGCCTCGGGATCGATGCGCCGCATCTCCGCCTCGATCCAGGTCTCGACCTCGCGCATCAGCTCGTCGGCCTCGCGCCCGGCCGGCGCGATCGGCTTGCCGATCGACACGGTGACCAGCCCCGGGCGGACCAGGAACGACTTGCGCGGCCAGCAGCGCGCCGAGCTGACGGCGATCGGCACCACCGACGCGCCGGTCGCCACCGCCAGCCGCGTGCCGCCGGTCTTGTAGGTGCCCCGCTGGCCGCGCGCGATGCGCGTGCCTTCGGGGAACATGATCACCCAGTTGCCCTGCGCCATGAAGCGCTGGCCCTGCTCGGCGACGCGCGACCAGGCCTCGGTGCGCTTGCTGCGGTCGATGTGCACCATGTCGAGCCGCGCCATCGCCCAGCCGAAGAACGGGATGTACAGCAGCTCGCGCTTGAAGACGTAGCACAGCGGGCGCGGCATCAGCGTCGGGAACGCGAAGGTCTCCCAGGTCGATTGGTGCTTGGGCAGCAGGATGGCCGGGCCGTCGGGCAGGTTCTCCATGCCCTGCACCCGGTAGCGCACGCCGCAGATGAAGCGGCAGCCGGTGATCGCGATGCGCAGCCAGAAGGTGGTGAACCAGAACAGCGGTGTGCCGCGGATGAAGATCGACGCGACCAGCGAGAACACCGCCCACGGGATCACGGTGGCGGCCATCCACAGCACGAACAGCAGCGAACGCAGCGCCGCAATGAATTTCGACATCAATCGAGCCTTCCGAATCCGGAGTCGGTCTTGCCGGAGGCGCCGCGCAGCGTGCGCTCCTGCTGGATCATGTGTTCGGCGAACGCCGCCAGGTCGGCATGCACCTGCAGGCCGGGCACCTTCTCATGCAACTGCGCGAGCTGCACGTCGTCGAGCGCCGCGCTCTTGCCGGTGCGCACCAGGTGCGGCGGGCAGCCGGCCGCGACCGCCGCCTCCAGGTCGCGCAGCGAATCGCCGACCACCGGCACGTTCTTCAGGTCGACGCCGAAGCGCTCGCCGATCTGCAGGTACAGGCCGGGCAGCGGCTTGCGGCAGTCGCACTGGTCTTCGGGCGTGTGCGGGCAGAAGAACACCGCACTGACGCGCCCGCCGACGCGCGCGAGCTGCACGTTCATCTTCGCGTGCATCAGGTTCAGCGTGGCCATGTCGAACAGCCCGCGGCCGAGGCCCGACTGGTTGGTCGCGACCACCGTCTGCCAGCCGGCATGGTTGAGCCGCGCGATCGCCTCGAGCGTGCCCGGCATCGGCACCCATTCGTCGACCGTCTTGACGAAATCGTCGCGGTCTTCGTTGATGGTGCCGTCGCGGTCGAGGATGATCAGGTTCATGGCGTCGGACCTCGGGGGACGTGCTTCGCGCGGCATGGCTCAGGCGGCGAGGCGGGAGAGGTCGGCGACGCGGTTCATGGCCGCATGCAGCGTTGCCAGCAGCCCCAGGCGGTTGGCCCGCACTTTCGGATCATCCGCGTTGACCATCACCTTGTCGAAGAAGTCATCGACAGGCGCTTTCAGCGCTGCGAGCGTCTTCAAGGACTCCGCATAGTCGGCGCGGTCGAATGCGGCATCTGCAGCCGGTTTCACGCGCTGCAGCGCCGCAAACAAGGCCATCTCGGCCGGCTCCACCAGCGCGGACGGATCGACCTCGGCGGCAACTTCCTCGGCCTTCTTCAAGATGTTGCCCACGCGCTTGTTCGCCGCAGCAAGAGGAACAGCCTCTGGCAGTTTCGCAAACTCACGCACAGCGCCCAGTTGATCAGGCACGCGTCCAAGCTTGGTCGGTCGCATGGATACGACGGCATCCACTTCCGCCGAAGAAAAGCCACGCTCCTTCATGGATCCGCTCAAGCGCTCATAGATGAAAGTCTCCAGATCGGTGTGCGCACTGGACACCATTCCCTCGGGAAACGCGTCGAAGGCAAGGTGCATCAGGTCGTTGAGCAACAGCGGCAGATCTTTTTCGATCAACAGGCGGATGACCCCAAGCGCATGCCTGCGCAGCGCGAAAGGATCCTTGTCGCCGGTGGGCAATTGGCCGATGCCGAAGAGGCCGGCCAGCGTTTCAAGCTTGTCCGCCAGCGCAACGATCGTGCCAATCATGCCGCGCGGCAGTTCATCGCCGGCGAAGCGCGGCTTGTAGTGGTCCTCGACCGCCAGCGCGACCTCTTCGGTCTCGCCGTCGTGGCGCGCGTAGTAGCCGCCCATGATCCCTTGCAACTCGGGGAACTCGCCGACCATGTCGGTCAGCAGGTCGGCCTTGGCGAGCAGCGCGGCGCGGTCGGCCTGCACCGCATCGGCGCCCACCTGCTTCGCGATGCCGGCCGCAATGGCTTGAACGCGCTTGACCCGCTCGCCTTGCGAGCCGAGCTTGCCGTGGTAGACCACCTTGTCGAGCCCGCCGACGCGATCGGCCAGCGACTTCTTGCGGTCCTGGTCGAAGAAGAACTTCGCATCGGCCAGCCGCGGCCGCACCACGCGCTCGTTGCCGCCGGTCACCCGGCTCGCATCGGCCGGGCGGATGTTGCTGACGACCAGGAACTGGTTGGTCAGCTTGCCGGCCGCGTCGAGCAGCGGGAAATACTTCTGGTTGGCCTTCATCGTCAGGATCAGGCATTCCTGCGGCACGTCGAGGAACTCCGGCTCGAAACGGCACAGCAGCACGTTCGGCCGCTCGACCAGCGCGGTCACCTCGTCGAGCAGCGCGGCGTCGTCGATCGGCTGCAGGCCCTGCTGCTTCGCCGCATGGTCGAGCTGGCGCACGATCTCGGCATGGCGGGCCGCGAAGCTCGCGATCACCGCGCCCTGCTCTTCCAGCTGGCGCGCGTAGTGGTCGGCGTCCTGCAGCATCACCGGCTCGACCGCCGCCTCGAAGCGGTGGCCGCGCGTCTCGCGGCCCGACGTGAGGCCGAGCACCTGCAGCGGCACCACGTCGGCCCCGTGCAGCGCGACCAGCCCGTGCGCCGGGCGCACGAAGTTCACGCTGCGCCAACCGTCGGCCAGCTGGTACTGCATCACCTTGCGGATCGGCAGCCCGGCCAGCGCTTCGTCGAGCGCCGCCTGCAGGCCCTCGGCCAGCATCGCACCCTTGACCAGGCTGTCGTAGAACAGCGCCTCGGCCTTGCCGTCGGGCTGGCGCTTCAGCTGCGGCAGCACCGACGCATCGGCGCCGACGCTCGCGAGCTTCTTCAGCAGCGCCGGCGTGGCCTGGCCGTCGGCAGTGAGCCCCACGCTGACCGGCATCAGCTTCAGCGACACCGCGCGGTCGTCAGCCTGCGCGCGCACCGCGCTGACGTGGGCGGCCAGCCGGCGCGGCGTCGCGTACGCGGTCACCGCGGAGTGGTCGGTGGCGAGGCCGCGCGACTTCAGCCCGGCGAACAGCGTCGCGGAGAACGACTCGCCGAAGCGCTTCAGGTCCTTCGGCGGCAGTTCCTCGACGAACAGCTCGACCAGCAGGTTCTTGTGGCTCATCGCTCAGGCCGCCTTCTTCTTGTTCAGTTGCTCGATCACTTCGTCGGCCCAGTCTTTGGGCGCCATCGGGAAGCCTAGGCGGGCCCGGCTGTCGAGGTAGGCCTTCGCGACGGCGCGCGCCAGCGTGCGGATGCGGCCGATGTAGGCGGCACGCTCGGTGACGCTGATCGCGCCGCGCGCGTCCAGCAGGTTGAAGGTGTGGCCGGCCTTCAGCACCTGCTCGTAGGCCGGCAGCGCGAGCTGCTGCGCCATCAGGTAGGTGGCCTGCTTCTCGTGCGCGGCAAAGGCCTGCAGCAGGAAGTCGACGTCGCTGTGCTCGAAGTTGTAGGTGCTCTGCTCGATCTCGTTCTGCAGGTAGACGTCGCCATAGCTCAGCGTGTCGGTCCACTGCAGGTTGTAGACGTTGTCGACGCCCTGCAGGTACATCGCGAGGCGCTCCAGCCCGTAGGTGATCTCGCCGGTGATCGGCTTGCAGTCGATGCCGCCGACCTGCTGGAAGTAGGTGAACTGCGTGACCTCCATGCCGTTCAGCCAGACCTCCCAGCCGAGGCCCCAGCAGCCGAGCGTCGGGTTCTCCCAGTCGTCCTCGACGAAGCGCACGTCGTTGGCCTTCAGGTCGAAGCCGAGCGCTTCGAGCGAGCCGAGGTACAGCTCGAGGATGTTGGCCGGTGCCGGCTTCAGCACGACCTGGTATTGGTAATAGTGCTGCAGGCGGTTCGGGTTCTGGCCGTAGCGGCCGTCCTTCGGGCGGCGGCTGGGCTGCACGTAGGCGGCCTTCCACGGTTCGGGGCCCAGCGCGCGCAGGAAGGTGGCGGTGTGGCTGGTGCCGGCGCCGACCTCCATGTCGTACGGCTGCAGCAGCGCGCAGCCCTGGCGGTCCCAGTAGTCTTGCAGGCGCAGGATGATTTGCTGGAAGGTCAGCATAGAAGCTCGAAAGTGGAAAAGGCGTCGCGCCCAGTGAACGCGGAAGGGGCGATTCTAGGCGGGGCGGTCGTTCGGGCGTTGGTGCTTCAAAGGCGCGTGGGGGGAGGCTGTGGCTCGCCGGACAGGTCGGTCATCGCCCCTGGCGGGGCGCTGACTCCCCTCCACTGACTGATTTCATGGCCCGTCGCCGAAACTCCCTCCACTCACTTCGTTCGTTGTGGTCAAACAGTCGGCGACAGTCAGTTCACGAAGCGTGCTGCGCACGCGGGCCATGAAATCAGCCAGCTCCGGCGACCCGTCCTGATTGGCGCTCCACAGCCTCCCCCCACGCGCCTTTGTGCCACCGCCCTGTCTTGCGAAGGTGACAAGCGAACAAATGAGGATGGAGTCCCGGGTTGTCACCCGGGCTACGAGTTGCGCGTGTTTTCTGCGCACCAAGCCACTGGTTCGGCGAAGGCGCGGGCGGGGGGCGTGGGGAGCGCCAATCAGGACGGGGCGCCGGAGCTGTGCAGTTTGATGGCCCGCGTGCGCCAGCACGCTTCGTAGACTGACTGTCGCAGCCTGTTTGAGCGCAGTGAGCGAAGCGAACGAAGCGAGTTTCTGCGACGGGCCATCAAACTGTGCAGCGGAGGGCAGTCATCGCCCCGCCAGGGGCGATGACCGCACCGTCCGGCGAGCCCCACGCCCCCCGCCCGCGCCTTCGCTCGCGCCAATGCCCAGCGCCTAAGAGCGACGCAGCGGAACCACGATCAGCAACGACAACAGCGCGCCAACGAGCAACGGCCACAGCCACCACCGTGCCGCCCAGCTCGCATACGGCGTCATGCCCTGGCGGCCTTCGACCGGTGCCTGCAGCACCCCCATCGTCAGCGGCGCCAGCTGGTGCGTGACGCGCCCGGTGTGGTCGATCACCGCGGTCACGCCGGTGTTGGTCGCGCGCAGCATCGGCCGCTGGAACTCCAGCGTCCGCATGCGCGAGATGTTCAGGTGCTGCGCCAGCGCGATGGTGTCGCCGAACCAGCCGATGTTGCTGAGGTTCGCGAACACCGTCGGCGCCCGCTCGGGCTCGCGGAAGTGCGCCGCCAGCTCCTCGCCGAACAGGTCTTCGTAGCAGATGTTCGGCGCGATGCGCTGGCCCTTGACCTCGAACGACGGCGCGCCGACCGGCCCGCGGTTGAAATCGCCGAGCGGGATGTTCATCAACTCGGTGAACCAGCGGAAGCCGGTCGGGATGAACTCGCCGAACGGCACCAGGTGGTGCTTGTCGTAGCGGTAGAAGCCGCCCCGCCACTTCGCGGTCTCGCGCGACAGCCCGACCGCCGAGTTGGTGTAGCCGGCCTCGAAGCTGCCGAGCGGCACGCCGATCAGCGCCGCCCGGTCGCCGCGCTGGAAGCCGGCGGCCAGCGCCGCCCAGTAGCCCTCGGGCAGCTGGTCGGGCAGCAGCGGCACGATGGTCTCGGGCGCGAGCACCAGGTCGCCTCGCGCCGATTGCAAGGTCGTCGCGGCCCAGGCCAGCGCCTGCGGCAGCTTCTCTTCGGCGAACTTCTCGTCCTGCGCGACGTTGGACTGCAACAGCGTCAGCTGCAGGCTGCCGTTGCCGCGGGTGAAGTTGACCGGCTGCATCGCGGCCAGCCCGCCGACCACCGCGACCGCGCTGATGGCGCCCAGCCCGCCGGGCCCGACGCCGCTGCGAAAACCGATCACTGCCAGCGCGCCCAGCAGCGCCGCGACCCAGCCGATGCCGTAGACGCCGACCCACGGCGCCAGCTGTGCGAGCGGGCTGTCGACATGCGAATAGCCCGACGCCGCCCACGGGAAGCCGGTGAACAGCAGCCCGCGCGCCAGCTCGGCCAGCAGCCAGCAGGCGGCGAACACCAGCGTGTCGACGACCAGGTGGTTGCGCCGCAGCACGCGGAACAGCGCCATCGCCGCCGCGAAGTACAGCGCCAGGAAGGCCGACAGCGCCAGCACCGCGGCACCGGCCATCCAGCCCGGCAGGCCGCCATAGCGGTGCATGCTGATGTAGAGCCAGAACGTGCCGGCCACGAACCAGGCGGTGGCGAACGCCCAGCCGAGCAGCGCCGCCCGGCGCGGCGAGGCCCGGCTGACGCGGAACGCCAGCCCGCCGACCGCCAGCAGCTGCAGCACCCACGCGTGCGTGTAGGTGGCGGCCAGGCTGTGCACCCCGCCGAGCACCAGCACCAGCAGCAGGTCCAGCCCGAGGAACATGGTGTCGGACGCGCCCGTGTCCCGGTGGGCGCCGCGGCGGCCCGTGCCGGCGCGAGGCGCCGGCGCCGGCGGCACCGGCTTACGCACCGTCTTCACCGATGGCGGCTTCAGGCGCGCGCGTCACCTTGAACCAGCGCACCGCGCCGCCGCGCGTCAGCATCACCGTGAAGATCAGGCTGCCGACCGTCACCGCCTCGCCGCGGCGCGGCACCCGGCCCAGTTCCTGGGCGACCAGGCCGCCGATGGTGTCGAAATCCTCGAGCGGCAGCATCACGCCGAAATCGTCGTTGACGGCCTCGATCGTCGTGTCGCCAGCCACCCGGTGGCTGCCGTCGGCCAGCGTGTAGATGCCCGATTCGCCGTCTTTCTCGTCGAATTCGTCCTCGATCTCGCCGACGATCTCTTCCAGCACGTCTTCGATCGTGATCAGCCCGGCGGTGTTGCCGAACTCGTCGATCACGATCGCCAGGTGGTTGCGGTTGGAGCGGAAATCGCGCAGCAGCTCGTTCAGCCCCTTCGATTCGGGCACGAACACCGCCGGGCGCAGCAGCGTGCGCAGGTTCAGCTCGGGCGCGCGCTGCAGCTTCAGCAGGTCCTTCGCCATCAACGTGCCGACGATGTTGTCGCGCTGACCCTCGAAAACCGGAAAACGGGAGTGGCCGGTGTCGATCACCAGCCCCAGCAGCTCGTCGTACGGGGCCTCGATGTCGAGCAGGTCCATGCGCGGGGCGGCCACCATCGCGTCGCCGGCGGTCAGGTCGGCCATGCGGATCACGCCCTCGAGCATCATCCGCGACTCGGGCGCGATCAGCTCGCGGTTCTCCGCATCGGCCAGCGTGGAGATCAGCTCGTCCTTGGAGTCGGGGCCGGGCGACATGAACTCCATCAGCCGCTCGAACAGGCCGCGCCTGTCCGTGGGGGCGGGGTGCTTGTCGGCGCCTCTGGAAGATCGACTCGGGTGGGGGTCTGACATCGCGCCGGGGGCGAAGAGTGGGCAGGGGCAAAAGCTTACTCGAAGCAGGGAGTCACACGGGCTTGACACATCTGATACCTTGAACAAAAGTTTTTCGGCCGCATCTGGCCCGCTTCCTCGTCAAGGACCGACATTCCATGAGCCTCATCCCCGCCACCATCCTGACCGGCTTCCTCGGCTCGGGCAAGACCACGCTGCTCAAGCGCGTGCTGACCGAAGCGCACGGCCAGAAGATCGCCGTGATCGAGAACGAGTTCGGCGACGAGAACATCGACAACGACATCCTGGTGCAGGACACGAAGGAGCAGATCATCCAGCTGAACAACGGCTGCGTCTGCTGCACGATCCGCGAAGACCTGCGCACCACGCTGAACGACCTGGCCGAGAAGCGCCGCAAGGGCGAACTGAGCTTCGACCGCGTCGTGATCGAGACCACCGGCCTGGCCGACCCCGGCCCGGTGGCCCAGACCTTCTTCATGGACGACGAGATCGCCGAGAGCTACCTGCTGGACTCGATCCTGACCCTGGTCGACGCCAAGCACGCCGAATCGCAGCTCGACACCCGCCAGGAGGCGCGCCGGCAGATCGGCTTCGCCGACCAGATCTTCATCAGCAAGACCGACCTGGTCGACGCCCCGGCGGTCGAGGCGCTGATCCACCGCATCAAGCACATGAACCCGCGCGCGCCGCAGCGCAAGGTGCACTTCGGCGAGGTGCCGCTGGCCGAGGTGTTCGACCTGCGCGGCTTCAACCTGAACGCCAAGCTCGACATCGACCCCGATTTCCTGAAGGCCGACGAGCACGACCACCATCACCACCATGGCCACGATCACGATCACGATCATGACCACGAGCACGGCGAACACTGCGACCACCCGCACCACCACGCCCATGACGACGACGTGAAGTCCTTCGTGTTCCGCTCCGACCGGGCGTTCAACCCGGCCAAGCTGGAGGACTTCCTGGGCGCGATCGTGCAGGTCTACGGCCCGAAGATGCTCCGTTACAAGGGCGTGCTGAACATGAAGGGCAGCGACAAGAAGGTGATCTTCCAGGGCGTGCACCAGCTGATGGGCAGCGACCTGGGCCCGGCGTGGGCGAAGGGCGAGAAGAAGACCAGCAAGATGGTGTTCATCGGCCTGGACCTGCCGCGGGAAATCTTTCTGCAAGGGCTGGAGCAGTGTCTCGTGTGATTCCGCCGAAAAACCCGTGGAGCTGGAAAACAACGTGGCTACAATCCGCGGCGCCCAAGTTTGGCTGCGGGGTGATTGCCCACCCCACAGAGCGGGTATAACCGCCGTTGCGAGGAGATCTCAGTGACAAAGACCACGGTCCAGCGAGCAACACCATCCAAGCCAGCCGCCAAGAAGCCGACGACACCGGTCGCCAAGACCCCCGTGAAGCCGGCCGCCAAGGCACCGGCCAAGGCGGCCCCTGCGCCGAAAGCGGCCGCCGCCAAGGCAGCACCGGCCGCGAAACCGGCCGCGAAGGCGGCGCATGCACCGGCTGCCGCGCCGGCCAAGCCGGCCGCCAAGGCCGCTCCGGCGCCTGAGGTGGTGGCGCCGAAGCCGGCAGCCGTGAAGCCGCCGCCCGCTCCCAAGCTTTCCGCCGCCGCCCGGGCATCGGCTGCGGCATCCTCCCCGGCCCCGATCCCGCCGGCCACCTCCCGTTTTGCAGACCGCTTCGCGCCTCCGAGGCCGCCCACCCGACAGATGAATTCCCTCGTGACCGACATTTCCAAGCACGAACACAAAGCCGATCCGAAGCTCGCCAACGCCTGGAAGACCAAGCCCGGCCATGCGTTGACCGACGAAGAGTTGCAGGCCATGCCTGACAGCGAGTACATGAACGAGAAGCAGCTGGCCTTCTTCAAGGCACGGCTGCAGCAGCTGAAAGACGACCTGCTCAGCAACGCCGGCGAAACCACCGAGCACCTGCGCGAAGACACCTCGATCGTCCCCGATCCCGCCGATCGCGCCACCATCGAGGAAGAACACGCGCTCGAGCTGCGCACCCGCGACCGTGAGCGCAAGCTTCTGAAGAAAATCTCACAGTCGCTGGGCCGCATCGAGGCGGGCGACTATGGTTTCTGCGACGAAACTGGCGAACCGATCGGATTGGGGCGCCTGATCGCACGCCCGACCGCTACACTGTCCCTCGAAGCCCAGCAACGGCGCGAGCTGAAGCAGAAGATGTTCGGCGACTGACACCCCTTCGCGCACCCCGTCACCCGACATGTCGGACCAGAAAGACAACACCAGCTTCTTCCGTAAGGTTGTCAAGTTCGTCGCCAACCCGGCCACGGACTGGGCGCAGCTCGGCACGCCCACGGAAGAAGCCCGCGAGAGCGAGTACGCCAAGTCCGAACTGAAGGCGATGATCGAGCGCAAGCGGCGCAACGATTTCGTCCGCAAGCGCGAATTCGACATGCTGCGCAAGGTGCGCCGCGAAGGCCTGACCAGCGAACAGCTGGCGGCGCTCGGCGGCTCCTCCCGCCTCGACGACTCCGAAGCCCGCATGCAGGACAGCGGCGCGAAGCCGGATGTCGGCGTCAAGGCCAAGATCGACGAGATCGAGCAGCAGATGGTCGGCGACGGCCTCGCGTCGCCGTCGCGCCGCCCGCCCTCGTTCTATGAAGCGCCGACGCAGCCGGCGGCCATCGGCTATGCGGCCACCGAGCCCGACACCAGCCGCATTCGCCCCGAACCGCCGGTCCGCACGAACGGCGCGAATGCCCCCCACGCGGCCCCGGTCAAGCCGGCCCGCCCACCGGCCGGTGCGCCTGCCACCGTCGTGATGGGCGCCGGACTGTCGCCGTTGTCGCCGCTGAACCTCGACATCAACGGCAGCGACCTGGGCAGCCCGTATGCGGTCGAGGTGACCGAAGTCGCCCACGACCCCGAGCTCGACGAGGCGGTGATCGCCTTCGCGAACGCCGACTTCGAAAGCTGCGAATCGTCGCTGGCCGCGCTCACCGGCCAGGGCGGCCCGCGCGCCCAGCATGCCGAAACCTGGCTCGCGCTGTTCGACCTGTACCGCGCGATCGGCCAGCACCACAAGTTCGAGAGCCTCGCGATCGACTACGCCCAGCAGTTCGGCTGGTCGGCACCGCAGTGGTTCTCGATGCCGAAGCTGGTGGCCGAAGCCGCCAGCGAAGAACGCCGTCCCAGCGCGCGCATCGACGGCCAGGTCGGCTGGGTGTGCCCGAGCATCGTCGATGCCGACGCGGTCGCACGGCTGCGCTCGCAGTCGCTGCAGATGCCGCTGCCGTGGGTGTTCGACTGGAGCGCGCTGCAGAGCATCGATGCCGAGGCCTGCGCGCGCATGAGCGAGCTGTTCCGCGGCTGGATCAACGAGCCGCTCGACATGCGCTGGCTCGGCGGCGACCGCCTGATGCAGGTGCTGCAAGACGCCGCCCCCACCGGCGTGCGCGATGCGGACCCGGTGTTCTGGCAGCTGCGCCTCGACGCGCTGCGCATGGCCAACCGCGCCGACCAGTTCGACGAAGCCGCCATCGACTACTGCGTGACCTACGAGGTGTCGCCACCGTCGTGGGAGAGCGCGAAGTGCCAGGTGCGCATCAGCGGCTCCAACATGAGCACGCAATCGCCGCCGATGTCGGTGGTGAGCGACGTCTCCACCAGCTTCCTCGAATCGCAGATGCCCGACGAACCGGGCGTGCAGGTCGCGGGGGTCGAGTTGTCCGGCCAGCTGGTCGGTGACATCGGTGCCACGCTGAACAAGATGAACGATGAGCTGGGCAATGCCGAGGTCGTCAACGTCTCGTGCGCCCGCCTGATCCGCGTCGATTTCATCGCGGCCGGCGACCTGCTGAACTGGGTGCTGGCACGCCGCGGCGAGAACCGCTCGGTGACCTTCTCCGAATCGCACCGGCTGGTCGCGCTGTTCTTCGGCGCGATGGGCATCAACGAGCACGCGAAAGTCAAGGTCCGCGTGGTTTAGGCCCCCCAGTCGCTGTCGCTCCTGCCCCCAAGGGGCGCCTCCCAGCGGCCCGGCAAAGCCGGTTCCGCGGGCGTTGCTTGATCGGCGCTTGCTGCGCTCGCTCGGTCACAATCTCTCGCTTGAAGCTTGTCGCTTCGCCCGGATCTATCCCCCATGGACCAATACCACGGCACCACCATCCTGAGCGTGCGGCGCGGCAATGTTGTCGCGCTTGGCGGCGACGGCCAGGTCACCCTCGGCAACGTCGTCGTCAAGGCCACCGCCCGCAAGGTGCGCAAGCTCTATCGCGACCAGGTGCTCGCCGGCTTTGCCGGGGCCACCGCCGACGCCTTCACGCTGTTCGAACGCTTCGAGGCCAAGCTCGAGAAGCACCAGGGCCACCTGGTGCGCGCCGCGATCGAGCTGACCAAGGACTGGCGCACCGACCGCGTGCTGCGCCGCCTGGAGGCGATGCTCGCGGTGGCCGACAAGGAGGCCTCGCTGATCATCACCGGCAACGGCGACGTGCTGGAGCCCGAGAAGGGCATCGTCGCGATCGGCTCCGGCGGCTCCTACGCGCAGGCCGCGGCCATCGCGCTGCTCGAACACACCGCATTGCCGCCGCAGGACATCGTCAAGCGCTCGCTCGAGATCGCCGGCGACCTGTGCATCTACACGAATCAGAACCACACGATCGAGACGCTGGGCTGACATGAGCGCGATGACCCCCCAAGAGATCGTTTCGGAACTCGACCGGCACATCGTCGGCCAGGCCGGCGCCAAGCGCGCGGTCGCGATCGCGCTGCGCAACCGCTGGCGCCGCCAGCAGGTCGACAGCGCGCTGCGCGGCGAGATCACGCCGAAGAACATCCTGATGATCGGCCCGACCGGCGTCGGCAAGACCGAGATCGCGCGCCGGCTGGCCAAGCTGGCCGATGCGCCGTTCATCAAGGTCGAGGCGACCAAGTTCACCGAGGTCGGCTATGTCGGCAAGGACGTCGACACCATCATCCGCGACCTGCTCGACATGGCCGTCAAGCAGGAGCGCGAAACGCAGATCAAGCGCCAGCGCGTGCGCGCCGAAGACGCCGCCGAAGATCGGGTGCTCGACATCCTGGTGCCGCCGCCGCGCGCCGCCAGCAGCGACTTCGGGCTGGCACCGCCGACACCGGCCGCGCCGGCCGCCGACAACACCGCCCGCCAGGTGATGCGCAAGCGGCTGCGCGAAGGCTCGCTCGACGACAAGGAGATCGAGATCGAGGTGGCTGATACGAAGCCGACGCTCGACATCATCGGCCCGCCCGGCATGGACGAGATGGCCGAGCAGCTGAAGGGCATGTTCGCCAACCTCGGCCAGGGCAAGCGCAAGCTGCGCAAGCTGAAGATCGGCGAGGCGCTGAAGCTGCTGGTCGACGACGAGGCGGCCAAGCTCGTCAACGAGGACGAGATCAAGACCGCGGCGCTGCACAACACCGAGCAGAACGGCATCGTGTTCCTCGACGAGATCGACAAGGTCGCATCGCGCCAGGAATCGAGCGGCGCCGATGTCTCGCGCCAGGGCGTTCAGCGCGACCTGCTGCCGCTGGTCGAGGGCACGACGGTGAACACCAAGTACGGCATGGTGAAGACCGACCACATCCTGTTCATCGCCTCGGGCGCGTTCCACCTGAGCAAGCCGAGCGACCTGATCCCCGAGCTGCAAGGGCGATTCCCGATCCGCGTCGAGCTCGGCTCGCTGAGCGTCGACGATTTCGAGGCCATCCTGACGCAGACGCACGCAAGCCTGGTCAAACAGTATCAGGCGCTGCTCGCGACCGAAGGCGTCACGCTCGAACTGCGGCCCGACGGCATCCGCCGGCTGGCGCAGATCGCGTTCGACGTCAACGAGCGCACCGAGAACATCGGCGCACGCCGGCTGTCGACGGTGATGGAGCGCCTGCTCGACGAGGTGAGCTTCGACGCGCCGAAGCTGTCCGGGCAGACGGTGTCGATCGGCGCCGCCGAGGTCGATGCGAAGCTCGGCGAGCTGGCGAAGAACGAAGACCTCTCCCGCTACATCCTTTGAGCCTGCGCTACATCCTCTGAGCCTCGCGCCGCCAGGCGCCGGGCGGTCGGCCGTTGATGCGCTTGAAGGCCTTGTTGAAGGCCGGCTCGGAGTCATAGCCCACCTGGGCCGCGATGCCTGCGAGAGGCGCATCGCCGGCGCGCATCAGGCAGGCGGCGCGGAACATGCGCCAGCGCGTCAGGTACTCGAGCGGCGGCTCGCCCACCTTCTGCTTGAAGCGCAGCGCGAAGGCCGAACGCGACAGGCCCGCGGCGCTCGCCAGTTCATCCACCGTCCAGGCCCGCGCCAGCTCGTGGTGCATGCGGCGCAGGGCCGCGCCGATGCGGCGGTCGGCCAACGCGCTGAGCCAGTTCGCATCGCCGGCGTCGTCGGTCGCGACCGCCTGCGCATGCGACCGGACCGCATGCACGAACAGGATGTCGGCGAGCCGGCTGATCACGGTGCCCGAGCCGAGCCCCGGCATGCCGGTCTCGACGGCCAGCATCTGCAGCGTCGCCTGCAGCAGCCGGCTGCGGTCGTCGTCGAGCCGGGCGAGCAGCAGCGCCGGGATCAGCTCGACCAGCGGCGTCGCCGCCAGCGCATCGAACTCGAACCAGCCGGTGATCACGGTGGCCGGCAGGCCACCGCCGCCCAGCGTCACGATGCCGCCGACATGGTCGCGCACCGTCTCGCTGCACGGCCGCGTCGCGGAACCCGGCGCGTCGCTCAGCACGTAGCGCGAGCCGCGCAGCATCACGAAGCAATCGCCCGCGGCCAGCGCGACCGGGGTGCCGGTGCCGTCCAGGCGCAGCAGGGCGCTGCCGCGCACGACGAGCCCGAAGCGCGCCATGCGGCCGGCCGCGAAATCCAGGCCCCACGGAGCGCTCAGTTCGAGCCGGGCGTACAGCGCGCTGCGCACCCGCATCGCGGCAAAGATGTCGTCGAGAGGATCCATCGCAGCATGGACGAGCGGACAAGAGATCGAGCGTAGCAGGCATTCATCGTCCGCTGCCCGGCTTCGAGAATGGAGGTATTCACCCGCAGGAGCACCCGATGCACAGCCTTCACCTCGATGCCGACCACCCCGCTGCACCGCTGGTGGCGCGCGACACCCCGCGCGCCCCGCTCGGCCCGAACGACGTGCGGGTGCGCGTGCAGGCGGTATCGCTGAACCGGCGCGACCTGATGATCCGCGCCGGCACCTACCCGGTTCCGCTGACCCCCGGCGTCGTGCCGGTCAGCGACGGCGCCGGCGAGGTGGTCGAGGCCGGCGCCGCGGTGACGCGCTTCGCCATCGGCGACCGCGTGACCAGCAGCTATTTCCCGCAGTGGGTCGACGGCCGGCTGAGCCTGGCGCAGGCGATGCAGCAGACCGGCTGCAGCCTGCCCGGATGGCTGGCCGACGAGGTCGTCGTCGATGAGCAAGCGGTGCTCGCGATGCCAGGGCACCTGGGCTTCGACGAGGCGTCCACGCTGCCCTGCGCCGGCCTGACGGCGTGGAACGGCCTGATCGGCGGGCGCCCGGTGCGCGCCGGCAGCACGGTGCTGACGCTGGGCGCCGGCAGCATTGCGGTGTTCGCGATCCAGTTCGCGAAGGCGCTCGGCGCGCGCGTGATCGCGACGACCTCCAGCGACGAGAAGGCCGCGCGGCTGAGCGCGCTCGGCGCAGACGAGGTCGTCAACTACCAGCGCGTGACCGACTGGGACCGCGAGGTGCTGCGCCTGACCGGCGGGCGCGGCGCCGACCATGTGATCGAAGCCGTCGGGCCGGCGACGCTGGAGCGCTCGCTGCACTGCGCCGCGTGGGACGCCGACATCGGCCTGATGGGCGTGTTCGGCGCCGACGACAGCCGCGTCGACCCGCGCGCCTTCAGCGGCCGGCTGCTGACGCTGCGCCGCATCGCGGTCGGCAGCCGCAGCGACTTCGAGGCGATGAACCGCTTGATCGCCGTGCACCGGCTGCGGCCGGTGATCGACCGCGTGTTTCCGGTCGAAGACGCCGAAGCGGCCTACCGGCACCTGGCCGACAACGCCCACCTCGGCAAGGTCGTCATCCGCGTCGCCGGCTGATCACAGCGCCAGCCGGTGCGACTGCAGCTCCAGCAGGCCGTCGAAGATCAGCGTGTCGACCGTCTCGAACGGCAACTCGACGATCGGCGCGAGCTTCACCGCCGCGCCCCCGGTCATGATCAGCGCCGGCTCGTGGCCGGTGCGCTCGCGCAGCTTGTGCACCATGCGCTCGATCGCACCGGCCATCGCATGCGCCCCGCCGCTCATCAGTGCATCGCTGGTGTTGGTCGGGAAATCGACCACCTCGCCGGTCGGTGCCTTCAGGCCCGCGGTGCCCATTTCGAGCGCGCGCAGCATCAGCCCGAAGCCCGGCAGGATCATGCCGCCGATGAAGCGGCCGGTCTCGTCGAGCGCATCGACCGTGACCGCGGTGCCGACCATCACCACCAGCGCCGGCCGCGGCGCACCGGCGGCCCGCACGCGCTGCCAGGCCCCGATCAGCGCCACCCAGCGGTCGGTGCCGAGGCGGTTCGGATGGTCGTAGCCGTTGGTGACGCCGGCCGCCTGCGCGGTCGAGACGACCCAGCGCGGCTCGACCTGCCAGTGTGCGAGCTGCTCCAACTGCTCCTCGACCTCGCGCCGGATGCCCTCGCCGGCCACCACGCAGCCCAGCATGCTGCTCGGCGGCGGCAGGCTCTTCCATTCGGTGTCGGCCAGCCGGTCGATGGTTTCGAGGAAGACGGCGCCATGCGCCAGCAGGCGCGCGCCCGGTTGCGGGCTCGCGTAGTGCGCCCACTTGAGCCGGGTGTTGCCGATGTCGATGGCCAGGAACGTCATGGCAGCAAGGGTAACCGCTGCCGCCCCGGCGACAGGTCGGTGGCCGGCAAACCCGGGTAAGTCCCGGGCGCTCCCATGGAGGGTTTCAGGCGGCCGACGGCGAATTGACCGTGCGCAGCAGCTCGCGCACGCGGGCGATCGTCTGCGCCGCCCAGATGCCCTTGAACGGCTTCGTGATGCGTTGCTCCACTTCGTCGAGCAGCGCTTCGATGTCGCGGCGCGAGCGCGCACGCTTCAGGCGCATCAGCGTCAGCGAGCCGGCCACCGGCGCCTCGGCCTTGATGGCGCGCATCAGGATCGCGCGCGCTTCGTCGAGCGCGGCATCGGCTTCGTCCAGCGGGACCAGGTCGGAGATCGGCAGGTCGCCGACCATCGAATCGGTGAGCACCGACTCCGGCTGCAGGCTCAGCGATGGCGGCAACGGGCCGGACACGGTGTCCAGCGGCAGGTCGACATCGAGCGGTGCCATGCCCGAATTGCCCGGCATCGAGCCGGTGCCCTGCGTGAACATGATCAGGCCCATGGCCAGCAGCTCGTCGAAGATCTGGTCCGGCACACCGGCCTGCACGGCCAGCTGCCGCACCTGGCTCTCGCGCCTGCGCCCATCGACCAGCAGCAAGACCGTGCGATGCCGCTGTCCCAGTTTTCGTTGTCGACTGCCCAACTCGTCGACGCCTTCAGGCGTCTTCACGGGGATATTGATGCTCGGCACGGAACCACTCCTGATGTTCTGCCCTGGCGCTCCCTCTGGCGCCGTACTTCTGAACGGCGCGATTGTGCCGCCGGAATCGGGTCGGGTAGACCATGATTCCCCGCCACCGAGTGCGGCCGCCCGTCGCGAAGTATCGGCGATACACTCGCGATTGACGTATACGTCAATTGCAACGATCGGAGTCCACGTGGCGACCAAGGCAGCGGATGGGGCGGATTTCCAGTATGCGGACGCGGCGAGCAAGAAGCGCGCCTTCGACCTGTCGGCGATCGATCCGGGCGCCAAGCCGTTCTCGACCGGCGACAAGGCGGCCGACAAGGCCGCGGTCGATGCGCTGGCGCTGGAGCTCGACGAACTGCAGAACCTGTTCTATGCCGACCGGCGCTTCAAGCTGCTGGTGGTGCTGCAGGGCACCGACACCAGCGGCAAGGACGGCACGCTGCGCGGCGTGTTCGGCCAGATGAGCGCGCTCGGCGTGCAGACGGTGGGCTGGAAGGCGCCGACCGAACCGGAGCGCGACCACGACTACCTGTGGCGCATCCACCAGAAGGTGCCGGGCGCCGGCGAGGTGATGGTCTTCAACCGCAGCCACTACGAAGACGTGCTGGTGCCGGTGGTCAACGGCTGGATCACGCCGCTGCAGACGCGCCAGCGCTATGCGCAGATCAACGACTTCGAGCGCATGCTGACCGAGACCGGCACCGTGCTGCTGAAGTTCATGCTGCACATCTCGAAGGACGAGCAGCGCGACCGGCTGCAGCAGCGGCTCGACGATCCGACGAAGAACTGGAAGTTCGCCCCCGCCGACCTGACCGTGCGCAAGCAATGGAAGGCCTACCAGCAGGCGTATGCCGACGCGATCTCGGCCACCGGCACCCGCTGGGCGCCCTGGACCGTGGTGCCCGCCGATTCGAAGACGCACCGCAACCTGATGATCGCGACGCTGGTGAAGCGCGCGCTGGTCGGCCTGAAGCTGCGCTACCCGCCGGCGTCGGACGAGCTCGCGAAACTGCGCATCAGCTGACGACGACGGGCCGCAGAGCCTGCGCTGCACGACCACGGAGACCCCGCATGACCGATCTCTCTGCCGAGTTCAAGGCGCTCGCCGCCTACCGACCGACGCACAAGGTGCGTTTCGTGACCGCCGCGAGCCTGTTCGACGGCCACGACGCGGCGATCAACATCATGCGGCGCATCCTGCAGGGCATGGGCGCCGAGGTGATCCACCTCGGGCACAACCGCTCGGTCGACGAGGTCGTCACCGCGGCGCTGCAGGAAGACGTGCAGGGCATCGCGATCAGCAGCTACCAGGGTGGGCACGTCGAGTACTTCAAGTACATGGTCGACCTGCTGCGCGAGCGCGGCGGCGCGCACATCCAGGTGTTCGGCGGCGGCGGCGGCGTGATCGTGCCGGCCGAGATCGCCGAGCTGCAGCGCTACGGCGTCAGCCGCATCTACAGCCCGGAAGACGGCCAGCGCATGGGCCTGCAGGGCATGATCGGCGAGATGGTGATGCGCTGCGACGTCGACCTGTCGCCGCATGCACCGGCCACGCTGGCGGCGATCCAGGGCCGCGCCGAGCCGCAGCGGCGCTCGCTGGCGCAGCTGATCACCGCGCTCGAGAACGGCCAGGTCGGCGACACGCTGAAGGCCGAGCTGCATGCGGTCGCGAAGCGCAACGCGACGCCGGTGCTCGGCATCACCGGCACCGGCGGCGCCGGCAAGAGCTCGCTGACCGACGAGCTGATCCGCCGGCTGCGCCTGGACCAGCACGATGCGCTGCACGTCGCGGTGATCAGCATCGACCCGTCGCGCCGCAAGAGCGGCGGCGCGCTGCTCGGTGACCGCATCCGCATGAACGCGATCGCGCCGTGGCGCGCCGGCCCGCGGGTCTTCATGCGGAGTCTCGCGACGCGCGACTTCGGCAGCGAGATCAGCCAGGCGCTGCCCGACGTGCTGGCGGCCTGCCGCGCCGCCGGCTTCGACCTGGTGATCGTCGAGACCTCGGGCATCGGCCAGGGCGACGCGGCGATCGTGCCGCTGGTCGACGTGCCGATGTACGTGATGACGCCGGAGTTCGGCGCCGCGAGCCAGCTCGAGAAGATCGACATGCTCGACTTCGCCGAGTTCGTCGCGATCAACAAGTTCGACCGCAAGGGCGCGGCCGATGCGCTGCGCGACGTCGCCAAGCAGGTGCAGCGCAACCGCGAGGCCTGGGGCACGAAGCCCGACGAGATGCCGGTGTTCGGCACGATGGCCAGCCGCTTCAACGACGACGGCGTGACCGCGCTGTACCAGGCGCTGCTGCCGCGGCTGGCCGCGCTCGGCATGCCGGTGCGGCCTGGCGTGCTGCCGCCGGCCGCGACGCGCCACAGCACGCACCAGGTGCCGATCGTGCCGGGCGCGCGGGTGCGCTACCTGGCCGAGATCAGCGACACGGTGCGCGGCTACAAGCAGCAGGCCCGCACTCAGGCGCGCATCGCGCGCGAGGTGCAGCAGTTGCGCGGCGCGGCCCGCATGCTGCTGGAGACCGAGGCCGGCCAGCCGCATGCGAACGCCGCGGTACAGCTCGCCGACCAGCGCGAGCAGCAGCTCGATGCCGCCTCGCGCAAGCTGCTGGCGCAGTGGCCGCAGTTGCAGGCCGCCTATGCCGGCGACGAATACGTCGTGAAGATCCGCGACAAGGAGATCCGCACCGCGCTGACCACGCAAAGCCTGTCCGGCACCAAGGTGCGCAAGGTCGCGCTGCCGGGGTTCGAGGACCACGGCGAGATCCTGAAGTGGCTGCTGCTCGACAACGTGCCGGGCAGCTTTCCGTACAGCGCCGGCACCTTCGCGTTCAAGCGCGAGGGCGAGGACCCGACGCGCATGTTCGCCGGCGAGGGCGACGCGTTCCGCACCAACCGGCGCTTCAAGCTGCTGTCCGAAGGCATGCCGGCGAAGCGGCTGTCGACCGCGTTCGACAGCGTCACGCTGTACGGCAACGACCCGGCATTGCGGCCCGACATCTACGGCAAGGTCGGCAACTCCGGCGTCAGCATCGCGACGCTGGACGACATGAAGGTGCTGTACGGCGGCTTCGACCTGTGCAACCCGGCCACCAGCGTCAGCATGACGATCAACGGGCCGGCGCCGACGATCCTCGCGATGTTCATGAACACCGCGATCGACCAGCAGCTGGAACGATTCCATGCCGACAACGGCCGCGAGCCGAGCGACGACGAGCTGCACAAGATCCGCGCGTGGGTGCTGCAGAACGTGCGCGGCACGGTGCAGGCCGACATCCTGAAGGAAGACCAGGGGCAGAACACCTGCATCTTCTCGACCGAGTTCAGCCTGAAGGTGATGGGCGACATCGCCGAATACTTCGTACACCACCAGGTGCGCAACTTCTATTCGGTGAGCATCAGCGGCTACCACATCGCCGAGGCCGGCGCGAACCCGGTCAGCCAGCTGGCGTTCACGCTGAGCAACGGCTTCACGTTCGTCGAGGCCTACCTCGCGCGCGGCATGCACATCGACGATTTCGCGCCGAACCTGAGCTTCTTCTTCAGCAACGGCATGGACCCGGAGTACACCGTGCTCGGCCGCGTCGCGCGGCGCATCTGGGCGGTGGCGATGCGCGAGCGCTACGGCGCCAACGAGCGCAGCCAGAAGCTGAAGTACCACGTGCAGACCTCCGGCCGCTCGCTGCATGCGCAGGAGATCCAGTTCAACGACATCCGCACGACGCTGCAGGCGCTGATCGCGGTCTACGACAACTGCAACTCGCTGCACACCAATGCGTTCGACGAGGCGATCACGACGCCGACCGAAGACAGCGTGCGCCGAGCGATGGCGATCCAGCTGATCATCAACCGCGAGTGGGGGCTGGCGAAGAACGAGAACCCGAACCAGGGCGCGTTCATCATCGACGAGCTGACCGAGCTGGTCGAAGAAGCGGTGCTGGCCGAGTTCGAGAAGATCGCCGAACGCGGCGGCGTGCTGGGCGCGATGGAGACCGGCTACCAGCGCGGCCAGATCCAGGAAGAGAGCATGCACTACGAGATGCTCAAGCACACCGGCGAGTACCCGATCGTCGGCGTCAACACCTTCCGCAACCCGCACGGCGACCCGGTGCCGGAGCACATCGAGCTGGCGCGCTCGACCGACGACGAGAAGCAGTCGCAGCTCGCGCGGCTCGCGGACTTCCAGGCCCGGCATGCCGACGCGTCGCCGGCGATGCTGGCCCGGCTGCAGCAGGCGGTGATCGCGAACGGCAACGTGTTCGAGGTGCTGATGGACGCGGTGCGCTGCTGCTCGCTCGGGCAGATCACCGCCGCGCTGTTCGAGGTGGGGGGGCAGTACCGGCGGAGCATGTGAAGCGGGCTGTCCCTATCCCTCCGCGCCGACCACGATCACGCCGTCCATCGCCTCGTGCCCCGAGCCGCAGAACACGTCGCAGCTGAACGCGAACTGCCCGGCCTTGCGCGGCGTGAACGGCAGCCGCGTCGGCTGCCCCGGCACGATGTCGGCACGCAGTCCGAGCTCCGGAGCGCTGAAGCCCATCAGCACCTCGGGGGCGCTGAGTTCGAGCACGACGGCTTCGCCGACCGCGACCCGGATCTCGTTCGGCACGAACACGAATTTCTTCGCGACCACCGGGATCACCCGCGGCGCGGCACCGCGCACCCCCGTCGCCAGCGCGAGCGATGCTGCGAGGGCCAGCACCTGCCGCCGCCGAACGGCCGTCATGCCTTCACCACCGGCAGTTCGGTGATCTGCCACGCCGCACGTTCGCGCTCCACCTCGCGAAAGCCCAGCCCGCGGTACGGCTGCGCCGGGTCCCACGCGAGCGGCGTGCGCCGCGGCTGCGAGCCCGGCGCCGGCAACGGGAAGATCAGCGACTTCGCCGAATGGTGCGCGATGTGCCCGGTCATCGCGTGGTGCGCCTGGTGGATGTGGCCGTAGAACACCGTCACGTTCGGATGCGGCATCAGCAGGTCGACGACCTGCGCGCCGTCGCGCGTCGCCCAGTCCCAGGCCGGCGCCAGGTCGAACAGCGGGCGGTGCGTGAAGACGACGATCGGCGCGTCGACCGGCCGCCGCTTCAGGTCGTCGGCCAGCCAGGCGCGCTGCGCGTCGCCGACGCTCGCGCCGGGGTCGGACACGTTGTCGAGCACGATGAAGTGCACGCCGCGGTGGTCGAACGCATAGCTCGTCGGGCCGAAGAACTCGCGATAGGCCTCGCCGCGGTCGAGCGCCGCGTCGTGCTCGCCCGGCATGAAGTGCACCGTCGGCACCTTCAGCATCGCGGCCATCTCGCGGAACTCGCGCAGGCGCCGTCGCCGCTCGGCCGGGTCGTCGGTGGTGTGCGTCAGGTCGCCGGTGAAGACAACGAAGTCCGGGCCGCCGCCACCGCCTTCGGCCAGCGCGTTGACCGCGGCGATCGCCTTCGGCAGCGTGCCGCGCGCATCCGGGTTCGGCGCGCCCTCGAACCCCCAGTGGGTGTCCGACAACTGCACGAAATAGAAGTCGTCGACCGCGCCGCGGCCGGCCGTGCCGGCACAGCCCGACGCGAACACCACGCCGCCGAGGCCGGCGAGGCGAAGGAAATCCCTGCGATTCGATGAGGCCATGGCCCCTCCTGCTGGTGAATGGAACACCCCTGCCCTACCGGCGTCGCCCCGTCTCCATTCCCTTCCGGTTCCTTCACCGAGCGAATCGCTCGACATCGGGAATAAAACCGGCGCGGCGCCGGTATGCCTGCGGTGGACGACGACACCAACCGCCGGCGCTTCGAGCGCTTCGCGCTGCCGCACCTGGATGCGGCGTACAACCTCGCGCGCTGGCTGACGCGCAACGACCAGGACGCGCAGGACGTCGTGCAGGAGGCCTGCCTGCGCGCGATGCACTACTTCGCGTCGTTCCGCGGCGAGCAGGCCCGGCCCTGGCTGCTGACCATCGTGCGCCACAGCTGCTACGCCTGGCTGCGCGAGAACCGGCCGGCCGAGCTGGTGCACTTCGGCGACGGCGACGATGGCGGCGTGCTCGAAGCCGCCGCGCCGTCGGCCGACGAACCGCACGAGACCGCGCTGCGCAACGCCGACCGCGTCCGGCTGAACCAGGCGATCGCCGCGCTGCCGATCGACTTCCGCGAGGTGCTGGTGCTGCGCGAGCTGGAAGACCTGCCGTACAAGGACATCGCCCGCATCGCCGACATTCCGATCGGCACCGTGATGTCGCGCCTGTCGCGCGCCCGCACGCTGCTGCGCGAGGCGCTGCAGCCGGCGGCACCGCCACGCGCGGCGGTGCTGCGCGCGGTGCCGCGGTCCACCGGCACCGGAGACCCGACATGAGCCGTTTCGACGCCACGCCGCGCGCGCTGAACGCCTTCATCGACGGCGAGCTCGACCTGGCCACCCAGCTCGATGCCGAAGCGCAACTCGCGCGCGACCCCGCGCTGCAGTCGCGCAGCGCGCAGTTGCGCGAGCTGAGCCGGTGCGTGCGCACCCAGGCCGACTACCACGCGGCGCCCGCTGCGCTGCGCGAACGGCTGGGCCGCTTCTGTGCGCCCGCGTCCGCGGACCGGTCGCTGCCACGCCGCCCGCGGCGCGGCGCGGCAGCGGCCGCGTGGACCGGCCCGTGGCCGGCCGCCGCGGCCTCGATGCTGTGCACCGCCGCGCTGGCCTGGACGCTGCACGCCGCGCTGGCGCCGCGGGCCGACGACGCGCTGCCGGGCGAGGCGGTGGCCGCCCATGTGCGCGCCACGCTGTCGCAGCGCAGCATCGACGTGGCCTCGACCGACCAGCACACCGTCAAGCCCTGGCTGTCGGCGCGGCTCGCCTTCTCGCCGCCGGTCGAGCACCCGCAGGCCGGTGGCGCGGAGCTGGTCGGCGGGCGCATCGACGTGCTCGACGGCCAGCCGGTGGCGGTGCTGGTCTACCGGCTGCGGGCGCACCTGATCGACGTCTACATCTGGCCATCGCGCGGCAGCGCGGCGCCCGCCCCGGCCGCGACGCAGCGCGGCTTCCAGCTGCTGGGAGGCCGCCGGCACGGCATGTCCTACCTGGGCGTCTCCGATGTCAACGCCGACGACCTCGCCCGGGTCATGCAGGCGCTGACCGCCGACGACGCGGCCCCGCGCTGATCTCCTCTCGGGCTGGGGATGCCGACTGTCACCGAAAACGTCGACAATCCGGTGCCATGACAGCGCCGCCCAGCCGCCGATCCACGTCCACCGCACTCGCCACCGCGCGCCGCGCGTGGCGGCTGCTGTACAGCGATTCGCGCCGCTGCATCGCGCTGGCCGACCAGGCGCTCGAACGCGGCCTCGCGCACGGCGACCTCGCCGCCGAAGGCTGGGCCCGGCTGGTGCGCGGGCTGCACCTGATCTGGTATTCGACGCCGCTCGAAGCCGCCGGCGAACTGGCCGAGGCCGACCGCTGCTTCGACGCCACGCACGACCGCGCCGGCCACCTGCTGGCCGAGGTCGGCATCGCGCGCTGCCTGTGGCGCGAAGGCAAGTACCGCGAATCGCTGGCGCGCGCGCTGCCGCTGCGCGCCGAGGGCCTCGCGGTGCTGAAGCACGACGAGCTCGGCCTGCTGCTGAACGTGATCGCCGGCTGCTATGCGTCGCTCGGCCAGTCGGAACAGGCCTTCGCGTACATGTTCCAGGCGCTCAACGAATCGCGCCCGGCACGCGGCAACGGCTTCGAGGTGGTGCTGTACTGCAACCTCGCGCACGAGCTGATCCAGCTCGGCGACTACCACCAGGCGCTCAGCTACGTCGAGGAAGGCATCGCCCGCTACGCGCAGCTCGACAACCCGCGGCTGCTCAGCGTGCTGCTGATCAACCGGGTGATCTGCCTGACCAACCTCGAACGCGCCGCCGATGCGCTGGGCGACGTCGAGCGGCTGCTTGCGCTGCCGACCGATGCCAGCGGGCGCGGCAGCACCAACCCGAACTTCGAGGCGATGGCGATCGCCGCGCTGCGCGCCGGCAACACCGCGCTCGGCGCCGAGCTGATCGAGCGCGCGTCGCAGGACAAGACCGGCATCAAGCTGCCCGACGAACGCATCACGCTGGTCGTCGCCACCGCCGAGGTGATGGCCGCGCGCGACCTGCTGCCGCAGGCCGCCGCGCTGCTCGCGCAGGCCCAGCCGGCGGTGCTGAACACCGCGGCCGAAGGCCTCAGCCTGCGCGTGCGCTGCCTGTTCCACCAGGCGATGGCCGACACCCACGAGCGGCTCGGCAACGCCGCGCAGGCGCTGGCCTCGCTGCGGCTGTGGCAGGCGCTGCACGTCGAGCGCGCGCAGCTGGCCTCGCGGGCGCGCTACCAGGCCGCGTCGCTGCAAACCGAGCTGCGTCGGCTGCAGCAGAACCTCGACGAGATCGAGGCGCGGCGGCGCAGCACCGAGCGCGCGAAGGCCGAGCTGGAGGCCATCAACCAGCAGCTGTCGCAGAAGATCGACGAGGTCGAGGCGCTGCAGGCCGAGCTGCGCCAGCAGGCCACGCGCGATTTCCTGACCGGCCTGTTCAACCGCCGCCACCTGAACGACGTGCTGCCGCAGATGCTGCTGCTCGCGCAGCGCGAGCAGCAGCCGCTGGCGGCCGCGATCATCGACCTGGACCACTTCAAGTCGGTCAACGACCGCCATGGCCACGTCGCCGGCGACAAGCTGCTGGCCGCGTTCGGCGCACTGCTGATCGCGCACGGGCGGCGCAGCGACATCGCGTTCCGCTTCGGCGGCGAGGAGTTCTGCCTGCTGATGCCACGCACCGATGCGGCGGCGGCGCAGCGCAAGGTCGAGGCGCTGCTCGGCGCCTGGCGCGGCGAGGTGTTCCAGTTCGACACCGGCACGCTGCGCGGCAACACCTTCTCGGCCGGCATCGCCGATTCGCTCGCCGAGCTGGCGGCGATGGAGCAGTTGCTGAAGACCGCCGACGACCGGCTGCTCGAGGCCAAGCGCAGCGGGCGCAACCAGGTGCTGGCGGCCGATTCGCCGGCGCAGGCGGTCGAGGCCTGAGGGGTCAGAAGCTCCCCGGATCCCCCGGAAACACCACCGGCGATTCATAGCCGTCGGCCGACACCGCCGAGACCCCGAAGAACCAGTCGTCGATCGCGACGTTCTTCAGCACCAGCTGCGTCGCATCGCCGGCGATGTAGCGGCTGTGCTGCCACTGCGGCGCGGTCGTCTCGCGCCACCACACGCGCCAGCCGGCCACGCCGGGCCGGGCCTGCCATTGGATCGTGGTGTCCGGCGTCACCGCGCCGGAGATCGACACGCCCTTCGGCGGCAGCGGCGCATTCGCCATTGCGGCCAGCGTCACCGCATTGAGCCGCGTCACCTGCGCGAGGTACGCAAAATCGACGCCGTCGATCGTGTCGCCATAGGCGATGCCGCCCTCGGTGCGCAGGGCCTGGTGCTGGCGGGTGTAGTCCTCGTGCGCCTCGGTCACGCGCACCGCCGGGATGCCGGCATCGAGGAACGGCACCTGGTCGCCACCGCGGCCGTAGCGGTCGGTGCGGTAGACCATCCGGACGCGCAGGTTGGTCACATAGCGCTCCGACAGCGTCGCCATGAACCGCGCCACGTTGCGCGACGGCGAATCGAGCTCGCCGCCGTTGTAGCGGCGCTTGCCGGCCTGGGCCGGCGTCTCGACCGCCTTGGTCCCTTCGGAGAACACCCGCACCGTGCCGTTGTCGTGCACGCCGTCCTGGCCGCGGCTGTTGCCGACGATGTCGTTGTTCAGGTCGGCCTGCACCTGCCAGCCTTCGACCTTGGCATGGTCGACCAGCACCTTGCCGCCGTACAGGCCCTGCTCCTCGCCCGACAGCGCGGCATAGACGACGGTCGCGCGCAGCTTGTGCTTCGACAGCACGCGCGCCGCCTCCATCAGCGCGGCGACACCGGAGGCATCGTCGTTCGCGCCGGGCGCGTCGCTGGTCGCGTCCATCACGTCGCCGACGCGCGAATCGAGGTGCCCGGTGATCACGATCACGCGCTGCGGGTCGCCGCTGCCGCGCTGCACCGCGACGATGTCCATCACCTCGGTGGGCTGCGGCAGGCGCGGGCCGGTGAAGGTCTGCGACGGCGTCGCGACCTGCAAGCAGCCGCCGCAGTCGCGCGAGATCGCGTTGAAGCGCGATTGCACCCAGCGCCGCGCGGCGCCGATGCCGCGCGTCGGCGACGCGGTGTCCGATGCGGTGTGGCGGGTGCCGAACCCGACCAGGTGGGTGATGGTGCTGCGCAGCTCGTCGGCGCTGACCGCGGCAGCGATCTCGCGCAGCGCCGGTTGGTCGGGGAACGGCGCCGGCGCGGCCTCTGGCGCGGCCTGCGCGAGGCCCGCGATCGACAACAACAGCAGCAGGCTCGGACGGATCAGGTTCATCGTGGCATCCATGGCAGGGAGAGCGGGGATCATCCGCGCATTCTCACCATTCCGCGCCGCGGAAGAGTCCCATGCGCGCCGCGGGGATTCCGCGCGGCACCGCGGCGGCCTATCGTGAGGTTTTCGCAGACCGACGGATCCTTGCCATGAACCACGCCCCCCTGTTCCATGCCGGCGAACTGGCCGTGCAGCAACGCGCCGGCACGCGCGCGCTGGTCGACGGCTTCGCGCCGAACATGGTCCGCGATGCGATGCCGCTGCAGCACCAGCTGTTCTTCGCGCAGCTGCCGACGCTGTTCGTCGGCAGCCTCGACGCGCTGCGGCGGCCGTGGGCCTCGGTGCTGGCGGGCGCGCCCGGCTTCGTCGACGCGCTGGACGCACGGCAGCTGCGCATCCGCGCGCCGCGCGATGCGGCCGACCCGCTGTCGCAGCACCTGGCGGTCGGCGACCCGGTCGGCCTGCTGGGCCTGGAGCCGTCCACGCGGCGGCGCAGCCGGCTGAACGGCACCGTGACGCAGGTCGATGCCCGGCACATCGACGTGCAGGTCGACCAGAGCTTCGGCAACTGCCCGCAGTACATCCAGGCGCGCGAACCCCGGCCGGTGGAGGCCGCGGCGCTGCCGGCCCGGCCCGAGGGCGCGGCGCTGAGCGCCGAAGCGGCAGCGCTGGTGCAGGCCGCCGACACCTTGTTCATCGCATCGGCCTCGCCGCATGCGCGCGGCAACGCCGGGGCCGATGGCGTCGACGTCTCGCACCGCGGCGGGCGGCCGGGCTTCGTGCGGATCGACACCCTCGACGGGCGCAGCGTGCTGACGCTGCCCGATTTCCGCGGCAACCGCCTGTTCAACACGCTGGGCAACGTCGCCGCGCACCCGCATGCGGGGCTGCTGTTCATCGACTACGCCCGCGGCGACCTGCTGCAGCTGACAGGCGATGCCGAACTGGTCTGGGACGGCCCCGAGCTGCAGGCCTTCGACGGCGCGCAGCGGCTGTTGAAGGTGCGCGTCGAGGCCGGCGTGTGGCGGCCGGGGGCGCTGCCGCTGCGCTGGTCGCCGGCGCAGCCGGCATCGCAACTGGCACAGACCGGCGCCTGGCGCTAGGGCCTGTCAACACGACGGGCCCTAGCCGGCGCCGCCGGTGACGATGCCGCGGAAGGTCAGCTGCGCGAGGCGCGCATCGAGGGCCTGCTGCGCCGGCCGAAGCGCATCGTCACCGTCGCGCGGGTCCGGTTCGGCACGGTCGGTTTGCGCGTCGGCCAGGCCGTCGATCGGAGCCGATCGCTGCGCCGGCGGCGATGCCGGTCGAGGCAGCGGCGACGCCATGTCGCGAACACCGGCATCGAACGAGGTCGCCACCTCGTTCGGCAAGTGCATCGGGACGGCCTCATGGCCAAGCGCCTGCCGCGCCGGCGGCGGGTCCTCGCCGCGAGACGCTCGGGCCGGTGGCGCTTGCGTCTGCGGAATCTGCGGCGTCTGCGGCGTCTGCGGCGTCTGCGGGCGGGACGGCGGCGGGCAGGAGCTCATCTCGCGCACGCCCGCTTCGAAGGCCGCAGCGACCTGCTGCGGCACAGTCATCGGGCCGGCCGGCGGCTGCGCCACCGACGGCAGCGGCGCGCCCGGAGGCGTTGGCGGCGGGCCTTCGTCGAGTCGACGCTCGTCGTCGGCTACTCCCTCCCACACCGGCATCGGGGCCGCCTCGCGCGGCGAGTCATCCGCACCCACGGCCGGGCGTGCCGGTGGCCGTGCCATCTGCTGCAGGCCGATGTCGAAGGCGGCCGCGGCCCCGCTCGACATCGTCGACCCGGCGACCGCTCCCCGCGAGACCGGCTGCGATGCTCTCGCCTTCGGCGCCGGCGGCGGTTCTGCTGCCGGCATCGGCGTTTCGTGATCGGCAGCCGCAGCGACGGTCGGCTCGCATCCCCAGGACTCGCCGGCCATGGCCTGGCACAGCGATGCCCTCAGCATCGCGTGCGGCAGCGTCGGCGCGTCCGGCGGCTCCGGTCGAGCAAGCCACCCGGGATCGAACGCGACCTCCGGCGCTGTCGGCGCGTCGACCGGCTCCTCCGGCACGCTGCGCGGCTCCAGCTGGTCGCGGTGGACCGCGGCCGTGCGCTGCGCAGTCCGCACCGACACGACGCGCCGTCGCTCGTCCCAGGAATGGCTCATGCCGTGCCGCTCTCGTGGACCGCCGCATCCGGATCGGGTTCGAAATCGACCGGCTGCTCCTCGCGCCGGTTGTAGTCGATCAACACCGCCAGTTCGTCGACCTCCACGCCGGGGGCTTTCAGCGCCATGTAGTGCAGCCCTTCCTTGTCGCTCGGCCGGCGCACCGGTATGCGGCGGAAACCGATGCGCATCAACGCGCGCATCGACCGCGTGTTGTCGATATACCACGAGGTGATGATGAATCCGAGACACCCCCCCGCCAGCACCCACACCTACACGACCGAGCTGGAAGCGCAGCTGGGCCGCGACGAGAACGGCAGCGTGCGCGCCGCACTGCGCACCCGCCTGCTCGCACTGCAGGACTCGCTGACGTCGCAGTTGCGGCGGCCGCATCCGGTGGATCGCTACCGCCAGCTCGATGCGGCGTTGCGAGCCACCCAGGCGGCGCTCGAGACGCTGCGCTGCGTCCACGTTCCCCGTCCGGACGGCAGCTTGGCCGGTCCGCCCTCCCACCTCGCGTTCCGGCGCGATTGATTGCTGTCCTTCAAAGGAGAACGACTTGGCAGATACCATCACCAGCTTCACCCAGAACATGTCGGAAATCGTCACCGCCGTGACCGACGAAATGGGCACCTCGGCCGCCGCCCTGTCGAGCGGCGACGTCAGCCCCGCCAGCCTGATCACCCTGATGGGCGCGACGGCCAAGTTCACGATGGCGCTCGAAGCCTGCTCCGGCATCCAGAAGGCGTTCGGAGACGCCTGCATCACCCCCGCGCGCAAGATGACCTGACCGGGCCGCCACCAGCCGGCCCGCCGGAGACTGCTCGAGCCACGTGCCCAGCGCCGCCACCCTCGTGGCGGCCTGCGTCGCGCGGCCCGCGTCCAGGTCGATCCAGGCCGCGGCGAGGGCGGCCATCGCGTGGGCATGGGAACGTCCCCCGCGAGCTAGCAGGGCCTCGAGTCGCCGCAACGCGATCGCGGGGTCGGCGTGCAACGCATGTTCGCAGCACGCCACCGCGAGTTCGAGCCAGGGCACGAGGCGTGCATCGAGGCAGCCGGTGCGCGCGGCGACCAGGGGCCTGCACAGCGCCTGCACCGCATCGAAGCGGCGCGCCGCGAGCAGCACCTGCAGCCGGTCCCGCACGCAGATCGCGGCCAGCAACGGATGCCGGCGGCTGACGTGCCGCGCCTGCGCAATGCAGGCGAGCGCGGCGTCATGCTGCCCCGCGAGGCGCAGCAAGCTGGCGCGGCAGCACGACTCGCGGGCCACCTGCATCGCGACCGACGGGTCGTCCGCCAGCGCGTCGAGCGAGGACAGCAGTTCGTGCAACGCGCCGGTCCGGCGCCTTGCACGCAAGGCCTCGGCCAGCGCCATCGCAGCCTGGCCCTGGGCCGGCTGGGCGCCGGTGAGGCGCGCGCAGCGCAGCGCCTCGACGCCGGCGGTCTCGGCTTCGCGCAGCAGGCCGAGCTGCAGACGCGCCTGCGACAGGCCGCACAGCGGCGCAGCCCGCGCGGCATCGTGCAAGGTCTGCGCCATCGTCAGGCCCATCGCGTGATGGCGCAGCGCGCCCTCCCAGTCTTCGTCGAGCGCCGCGGCCTGCCCGAGCGCGTCGCAGGCATCGCGCAGCAGCAGGCGGTCGCCCGAGCGCTCGGCGGCACGCAGCGCCTGCGCGAGCCTCGCGCGCGCGTCGTCTGCGGGACCTGCCGCGGCATCGTGCTGCCGTGCGGCACCCGCCTCGATGCGCGGCGGCGCCTGCGCGGCAGGCGGCCGGCCGAGCCGCAGCGCGATGCGCGCCTGCTCGAGCCTGAGCTCGGGCGCATCGGCGCCGGCATCGCGCAGCACCTCGAGCAGGTGCTCGGCTTCCAGCAGGCTGTCGTCGCGCCCGCATCGCAGCACGCGCTGCCAGGCCTCGTTCAGGAAGGCGTCGCCGAGGTCGAGCGCGGCCGCGCCCTCGGCCGGTGCGAGCCAGCGCGCCACCAGCGCGGCAGCACGCGGCGGCAGGTCCCCGAGGTCGTCGGCCAGCACGATGCCCTGCTGCCACGGCGCGCCGTCGCGATGCAGCGCCAGGTGCAGCATGCAGCGGCCGTGCTGCTGTTCGAAGCGGCTGGCCAGCACGGCCTGCGCGCCGAGGGCGTGCGCGACCAGCCGGGCACAGCGCGCCGTGTCGGCTCGCGCCGCCGGCGGCACGGCCTGCAAGACCACCAGCGCCCGCCGGACGCCGGCGATGCCGCCGACCTGCAGCATCGCCAGGCCATCGCCGATCAGCGATGCAAGCCCCAGTTCGACCCACGCGAGCTGCGGGTCGGCGCTGCGGTTGTCCACCGGCAGCACGGCCAGGCGCACCGTCGAGCCTGGTTTGCTGTGCGTCGGCCCCGCGGCGAGCGCCCGCACCGGCGCGACGAACCGGTAGCCGACGCGCGGCACCGTCTGGATCCACCCGCGCTGCGGATCGGCATCGCCCAACGCGTTGCGCAGCGACACCAGGATGCGGGCCACGACGCCCTCCGTCACGTCGCGCTCGCCCCAGCAGTGCGCGATCAGTTCGGCGCGCGAGACGGTGCGGCGGTGGTGCCGCACGAGGTGCAGCAGCAGGTCGAACGCGAGCGGCCTCAGGTGCACCGGCACGCCGGCGCGGGTCAGCGTGCGCCGCCTGCCGTCGAGTTCGAGATCGGCGAAACGCCACGACGTGGCGTCGGCCGGCGCACGGGGTTCGCTGTTCGGCATCACGCGGCTGCGGTGTCGCGCAGCCCCTGCATCGCCGGCGACGGCAGCGGCCCTCGCCCCCTGCGTGCCCCTCGGCCGCACGGCAGGTCGTGCAGGCTCGGCAGCCCATGCGACTCGATGTCGTGAAGGACCGCCCGACCGGTGTCGACCAGCGACTGCCAGGCCGCCTGCACCCGCAGCGCCGGCACGTACCCGCTTGCCAGCGCCGCCTGCATGAAGGGCCCCGCCTCGCCGAGCAGCGCGTGGGCCGCAGCGCGGTCGCCGGCGTTCAGGTGCAGCCAGATGGCATCGAGCCGCGCATCGGCCCGCGCGATCGTCGGCCCTTGCGCGTCGAGGCTGTCGTGCAACAGTGCGAGCGCGGACCGCCGGGAACCCTCGGCATGCGCCACCAGCGCGCGCAGGTGCAGGCTCGATCCGAGCATCGCGCGCTGCAGGCGGCCGGCGGCGCGGGCGCGCAGTTCTTCGCACCGGTCGAACGCCTCGTCGAGCCGGCCGAGCCGCACCAGCAGGCGGGTGCGCAGCACCGCCGCGTGGTAGCCGAAGCTCTGGCTGTGCGCCATGCCGTGCCCGGCCCGGTCGAGCGCCGCAATCGCCTGCCGCAGCAGCCCGCGGCGCCCGAGCGCGAAGGCTTCGGCCAACGCAACCGTGGCCGGCGGTGCGCCAGCGCGGCGCATGCGGGCCAGCAAGGCATCGGCATCCTGCGATGGGGCGTGCCGCACGCTGCACACGCCGCACAGCCCGATCGCGACCGGGTTGCCCGACCGTTCGGCATGGTCCAGCGCGCGCAGATAGCGCGCGGCGGCGTCGGCCATGCGGCCCAGGTCGAGCAGGCAGTGGCCGACGTGCGCGAGGCCATGGGCCGCCGCCGCGTTCAGGCCGTGCCGCTCGTTCAGCGGGGCCGCGGCCTCGAAGCTGGCGAGCGCGCGCGCGACATCGGCCCGGTACAGCGCCAGCCGCCCGCGCACGTCGAGCAGACGCGCCATCGCGACCGGGTCGTCGAGCCGCAGCGACAGCTGCTCGGCACGGTCGAGCATCCACGACGCGACGGCCGGCTTGTCGAGGCAGGTGAGCGTCTGCGCGCCGGACAGCAGCCACTGCAGTTCGGCATCGGCGTCGCCCGCCGCCTCGGCGATGCGCAGGCCGTCGCCGAGCAGCCGTTCGGCCTCGGCGAAATCGCCGCGGCCGTGGTGGCAGGCAGCGAGCAGCCGCAGTGCGCGCTGCTCGCGGCCTGCATGGCCGGCAGCGCGCGCATCGAGCCCTGCGGATTGCAGCAAGCCCTCCGCGCGCGGATCGCGCTGACCGGCGAGGCAGCAGGCGTGGTCGAGTTGCAGTTCGGGGTCGTGCGGCAGCAGGTCGAGCGCGACGCGCAGCAGCCGGGCCGCGCTGCCCCAGCGCTCTTCGTGCAGTGCCTTGCGCGCGCGTGCGTGCGCGGCGGCGGCGAAACGCGTGTCGGCCGACGGAACCTGCGGCAGCGCGTTGGCGAGGCGCTGTGCCCACTGCCGCGACAGCCGCACCGGATCCGGTCCGTCGAGCACGCCGCTGCGCCCCGCCGACGCGGGCCCGAGCGTCGTGAAGCGCAGCGCGAAGTCGCCGGCGGGCGTCGCCTGCGACAGCCGGGCCTGCACGATCTCGACCGGTCCGAGCGCGTTGCCGAGCGTCGCGACGACGGCGTCGAGCGGCGCTGCGGTGTCGCTGTCGGTGTCACTGTCACCGATGGCGGCGAGCAATTCGGCCACCGGCACGACACCCTCTGCACCGATCGCGTGCACCAGTTCGTCGACCGCGGCCGCCATCAGCCCGAGCTCGATCCACGCCTGCCGCGGGTCGCCGGTGTCGTTGACGAATGGCAGCACCGCGATGCGGCCCGGTGCCGCGCCGGGTGTCGCGCCATCGGACAACGCCGGCGGCACGGCGTCGATCACCTCGTCGACCGCCGCAACGAAGCGGTAACCGACGCGGTGGACGGTCTTGATCATCGTCGGCTCGGCCGCGTCGTCGCCGATCAGCTTGCGCGCCTTCATCACGGTGCGTGCGATCACGCCGTCGGTGACGACCATGCGGCCCCACACGCCGTCGAGCAGCTCTTGTTTCGTGACGACGCGCTGCCGGTGGCGCAGCAGCAGCACCAGCACGTCGAAGACTTTCGGCTCGGCATGCAGGCGGCGGCCGGCATGCGTCAACTGGCGGGTCGCCGGGTCGACCTCGTTCTCGCCGAACCGGTACTGCGGGGTGTTCAAGGACGCTGCACTCGCTGGGGGTCACATGACAAGGCACGGGACATCGGCGAGAGGTTCATCCATCCGTACCGGCCCCAACGGCAGTTGTAGCGAGCGATCGTCGAGAAACTGTGGATTTGCGGCCCGCGTCCCTCAGGCGAGCCGGTCGATCAGTGACATTGCACCGGCCGGCGCGCGTTCCTTGGCGCCATTGATGAAGAAGATGAACACGTCGCGCGGCATGCCGGTGGCCGGCGGCGCCGCTTCGACGCGCGGCAGGCCGGCGGGCTCGTCGCCCGCCGCCCAGCAGCGGGCGCAGGCCGCGATCGCGTCGAGGGCCGCCGGCTCGTAGCCGGTAGGCACCTCGGCGCGGGCCGACATCAGCCGGGCGTACAGGAAATCGCCGGTCAGGTCGGCGAAGGACGGGTAGTCGGCGGAATGCGTGAACACCGTCGCGACCCGGTGGCGGCGGGCCAGCGCGAGGTACTCGGGGCTTCGGAAGCTGTCGTGCCGCACGTCCATCACGTGGCGCAGCGGGCGGCCGTCGACGCTGGCCGGCAGCAGGTCGAGGAAAGCCTCGAAATCCGCCGCATCGAAGCGCTTGGTCGGCGCGAACTGCCAGACCACCGGGCCGAGCTTCGAACGCAGTTCCGACAGGCCGCTGCCGATGAAGCGCTGGATCGAATCGCCGGCTTCGGCGAGCACGCGGCGGTTGGTGCAGAAGCGCGAGGCCTTCAGCGAGAACATGAAGCCGTCGGGCGTCTCGTCGTGCCACTTCGCGAAGGTGGCCGGCTTCATCGTGCTGTAGTAGGTGCCGTTGACCTCGATCGCGGTCACCTGGCGGCTCGCGTATTCGAGCTCGCGCGCCTGCGGCCAGCCGGCCGGAAAGAAGTTGTCGCGCCAGGGTTCGAAGGTCCAGCCACCGATCCCGACGCGGATGAGCTTGTCTGTCGCCATGCGCACGTGCTCCCGGAAAAAACGGAAGCGCGATGATGGCCGCAAACGCCGGCCGGCGCCAGGGCCGTGCGTGCCTACACGCGGTGCAGCTGTCCGCCTTCCCACTTCACGCGGTCGCCGACGCGCAGGTCGTCGATGCGCTGGAAGTCGTAGCTCTGCACGCTGCCGTTGTCGAAGCGCACGCTGACCCGGTAGACCTCGTCGTCGCGGCGGTTGCGACGCTCGATCTGGTTGCCGACGACACCGCCGGCCACTGCGCCGACCCCGGTGGCCGCGACGCGGCCGGTGCCGGCCCCGATCTGGTTGCCGACGACCGCGCCGAGCACGGCCCCCAGCACCGCGCCGCCGCCGGAGGTGTGGCCGCTGCCGACGGACACCAGCTCGATGTCGCGCACGCGGCCGTATTCGCCGTACACCGGCGCGGCGATCGGCGCATCGGCGACCGGCCGGCGCTCTTCGCGCGGCGCGGATCCACAGGCCACCAGCGAGGCGGCCAAGGCAACGGAAGCGAGTGTGGGCAATGCACGGGCGATCATCGTCGACTCCTTTTGTTGAACGACGATGGCATCGTCCGCGCAGCCGGCCGCGGTGCGAATCGGCCGACAGGACAGCGGCCGGTCGGCCCAGCGGCGCACGGCGTGTAGTCCTTGCCCGACAGCCTCAGCCGGCGCGGAAGGCCTTGCGGTACTGCGACGGCGAGGTCGCGAGGCGGGCCGCGAACAGCTGGCGCAGCGACAGCGCCGAGCCGAAGCCGGCTTCGGCGGCCACCGCTTCGATCGGCTTGGTGCTGGTCTCCAGCAGGCGCTGGGCGCGCGCGAGGCGCTGGTTCTGCAGCCACTGCAGCACCGTCGTGCCGGTGGCCTGGCGGAAGTGCCGCGTGAAGCTGCGCCGGCTCATCGCCGCGCGCGCGGCCAGCGCGTCGAGGCTGTGGGCTTCGTCGAGCCGCGCGAGCGCCCAGCCCATCACCGCGGCCAGCCGCTCGTCGGCGCCGCTGCGCGGCAGCGGCTGCTCGACGTACTGCGCCTGCCCGCCCTGCCGGTGCGGCGCGACCACCATGCGGCGCGCCACGCGTGCCGCCACGTCGGCCCCGGCGATGTCGCGCAGCAGGTGCAGGCAGCAGTCGATGCCGGCGGCCGTGCCGGCCGAGGTCAGCACATCGCCGCCGTCGACGTACAGCACGTCGGCCTTCACGTCGACCTGCGGGAAGCGGCGCGCGAACTCGCCCGCCAGGTGCCAGTGCGTGGTCGCCGGCCGGCCGTCGAGCAGGCCGGCCTCGGCGAGCACGAAGGCGCCGACGCACAGGCCGACGATGCGCGCGCCGCGGGCATGCGCGCGGCGCAGCGCCTGCAGCAGCGCCGGCGGCACCGGCTCGGCGGTGTCGCGCCACGACGGCACGATCACCGTCTGCGCCTGCGCGAGTGCAGCCAGCCGGTGCGTCGCGGCGATCGTGAAGCCGGCGGTGGTGCGCAGCGGGCCGGCCTCGCTGGCGCAGACCTGCAGGCGGAACGGCGGCATGCCGGGGCCGGCCATGTCGGGGCCGAACACCATGCAGGGAACCGACAGGTGGAACGGGCTGATGCCGTCGAATGCGACCACCGCGACGCGGTGGACCGGCTCGGACGCGGGGCGGGATGACATGGCCCGATCTTATCGAAAGAGGGGTTTCGGGCCACTGTCGCAGCGCACGCCGCGGCGAAAGAATGGGCGCCATCGACGGCACGGTGCCGTTGTCCCGAAGGAAACCTGATGACCACTGCCCCCACGCCCCGCCGCGCACTCGTCGTGATCGACGTCCAGAACGAATACGTCAGCGGCAAGCTGCGCATCGAGCACCCGCCGGTCGCTCAAAGCCTCGCGCAGATCGGCCGCGCGATGGATGCGGCCCGCGCCGCCGGCATCCCGGTGGTCGTCGTGCAGCACGGCGAGGCCGCCGGCGCACCGCTGTTCGCCGCCGGCTCCGACGGCTGGGCGCTGCACGAGGTGGTGGCCAGCCGGCCGCGCGATCACCGGGTCGAGAAGCACTGGCCGAGCGTCTTCACCGACACCGGCTTCGCGCAGTGGCTCGCGCAGCGCGGCATCGACACACTCACCATCGCCGGCTACATGACGCACAACTGCAATGCGTCGACGGTGTTCGAGGCCACGCACCGCGGCTTCGCGGTGGAGCTGCTGTCGGACGCGAGCGGCGCGCTGCCCTATGCGAATGCGGCCGGCCGCGCCAGCGCCGAAGAGATCCACCGGGTGTTCAGCGTGGTGTTCCACAGCCGCTTCGCCGCGGTGACCGGCACCGACGACTGGATCGGCGCAGTGCAGGCGGGCCGGGCGATCGCGCGCGACAACATCCCGGCGTCGAACGCACGGGCGCTGGCGGCCTGAGCAAACGGGGGCCGGCTCAGTCGACCGGCCGCCGCCACACCGCCAGCAGCGCCTTGAACTTGGTCCAGGCCGACAGCCGCTCGTCGGACAGCGCGTCGAGGAAATCCGACAGCCCCTTCGATTTGGCCATCGTGTAGAACGTCAGCACCGTCGTCGCGACGAACACGATGCCGAACAGCCACAGCTTGCGCGAGGCCGACGCGTCGGCCTCGGCCAGCAGGTTCATGCCGAGGAAGCCGGTCGTGACGGTGCCGATCAGCCCGAGGATCGTGACCACCGTCAGCCGCACCACCGTGTTGGCCTGGCGGCGCAGGCTGTCGGCATCGAGGTAGCCGTTCATGTCGGCGATGCGCTCCTTGACCTCGGCATAGAGGGCGTCGAGCCCGAGGTGGGTCGAGCACATCTGGAACAGCGCGCGCACCTGCGCCTGGTCGGACACCGAATGGAACCAGTAGCGGTGCGTGAAGCGCAGGAAGGATTCGAAGCTCGCGCGGATCGCCCGCTTGAAGCGCCGCACGCTGGAAGGCTGGCCGATGTCGAGCTGCTTCAGCGCCTCGACCAGCGTGTCGGAGAACATCAGCAGCGCCGCCTTCTGGAAGTGCGCGATCAGGAACAGCAGGAAGTGCTGGTGGCGGAACTGCGCCAGCACGCCGCGGTCGCGGCAGTTGTAGAAGGTGGAGCGGGCATCGCCGACGACGATCAGCGAATGCCCGCTGCACAGGTAGCGGGTGCGCGGCGCCATGCCGGCATCGATCCAGAAGCGGTCGTAGCAGAAGCGCTGTTCGAAGTCGGTGGCGCGGCCCTGCAGCGTCGATTCGAGGTACGGCAACGCGGTCTCGGCCTCGCTGCCGCCGATCACCAGGCCGAGGCGGATGAAATCGCCGCGCGTCAGCCGCGCCGGCTCGTCGACCGCGATGAAGCCCATCACCGGCATGCGGTGGTATTCGATCTGGCGGTAGCGCAGCAGCCCGGGCTCGCCCGAATGGTCGCTGACCAGCGGCTGCAGCATGAAGGCCCAGTGCGACGCGATGCGCGGCGCACGGTGCTCGGCGACGTGCGCGAGGAAGGCCTCGCGCCGGCCGGAGTCGGACCGCGCCAGCACCTGGCCGTCGGCGCCCAGCCATTCGACGCCGTGCATGCCGTGCAGCGGCGTGCCCTCGGCATCCCAGCCGGCCGGGTAGCCGCGGCCGAAGCGGTACAGCAGGTCCTGCGCCTGCGCGAGGCTCAGGTCGCTGATGCCGACCTCGAGGTTCAGCATCACGATGTCGATGTCGTAGAAGAAGTACAGGTCGGCGTGCACGACCTCCAGCGTCAGCGGCGCGTCGCCGGGACGCGGCACCACGCGCACCGCCTTCACGTCGTGGCGGCGGAACACCCGCATCGGCGAGGCGCCGTCGCCGTGCGCACCGTCGCGCCGCGCGCGGCCCTCGCCGTACAGGAAACGCTGCACGTAGGGCAGGAAGCTGACGAACTCGTTGTAGTGGCGCTCGTGGAAGCGGGTCGCGTCGCCGGTGTACTCGTCGACCTCTTCTCGCCACGGCGAATCCGGCAGGTCGCGCAGCAGCTCCCATGGCCTGGCATGGCGAGCCGCGGCACCCTCGGGCGGGATCAGCCGCAGCGGCCACAGCAGGATCTGGCGCAGGTGGCGCACCGGTTGCGAAGCGGAGGCCGCGGCGTCAGCCGAGGTGGCGATGGCGTCGACGTCGGAACTGCCCATGGACGTCTCCGGCAGTCAGCGCAGCACCTGCACCGCCAGCGCGGCGACGGCCAGCAGCAGCACGGCACATGCGCCGATCAGCAGCTTGCTGCGCAGGCGCAGCACCTCGATCGCCTCGACGACCTTCGCGTTGTGCTCGGCCAGCGATTCGAGCAATGCCGCGGCGGCCTGCTGCTGCTCGCCCATCCGGGCCACCGCGGCTTCGAGCTGCGCGATGCGTTGCGACGGCGACTCGGCCGGCTCGCCCGCCGATGGCTGCGCCGCCACGGGTTCGGCCTGCGTGCGGCTGAACACCTTGCGCGCACCCTTGACGAGCCCGGGCGCGGCCTCGATCACGTCTCCCCAGGGGATGACCTTGAGCGCGCTGATCCAGCTGATGGCCACGGCGGACTCCTGAAGGCCGCGCCGCGGCGGCCATCACGCAGTGTAAGCACGCCGGCGCGGGTTGCGCCGGCGCGCGCTCGATCAGGCCCGGCGGATCTGGTTGCCGTCGACGCGCACGCGATCGCCGACCTGCAGCCCGGTGCTGCCGGTCTGCTCGAAGGTCCGTTGCTGGCCGTTGTCCAGCATCACGTGGACGCGGTAGCCGACCACCTTCTCGGAGCGATTCTTCTCGATCTTGTTGCCGACGACCGCGCCGCCGACCGCGCCGGCCACGGTCGCGACGTCGCGGCCGGTGCCATTGCCGACCTGGTGGCCCAGCACGCCGCCGAGCACGCCGCCGGCGACCGCACCGACGCCGCTCGGCTTCGAGGTCGCGGTGATCGGCTCGATGCTGCTGACCTGGCCGAGGCGGTCGCTGCGCACCGGGGCCGGTGCTGGGGCAGCAGCCCGGTAGGTCGGTGCGGGCGCCGGCACGGTCTGCACCGGTGCCGGTGCGGGTGTCGTGGCAGGAGCAGGTGCCGGGGCCGCGGCCACCGGCTCGCCGTTCTGCGGACCGCAGGCGGTGACGACCATCGCGGCGCACAGCGCGCTGACGACCACGCCCGGGGTGTACCAGCTCTTCGTGTTCATGCTGCTTCCTTTCGATGCCGGCACCGGCCGGTTGATGCGGATGGATCGTCGCGCCGACGCCTCGCGCAGGCTGTCGCCGCCGGCCGCATCGCGACGCAGGAGGCCTGCGACAGCGGCTGTAGGGGAATGCCGACGCGCAGTGGCGTGGTGAGCAGACGTGTCGGCTGTAGGCACGCTCCTACGGCGATTCGCAGCCTTCGCCGATGGCGCTCACGCCGGGTGCCCGTGACGATGCCCGTCATTGCTTCGCACCTCGCGGGGCGCTCGTCGAGGAGTGGTGACGATGGCAAGCGATGCGGATTGGCTGGAAGACGTTCGGCGTTGGGCTCTTGGCGAGCCGCAACTGCGGATGGAAGAACCCTTGGAGACGGCACCTGCGGCGGTGCCGGACGACCTCGGCTACGAGGCTGCCCACCCGGCGCTGCAGGCCCGCCACTGGCCCGACGCCTTGACAGTCAAGTCGTGATGGCCACCGCCGCCCCGACCGTCGCCGCGTGGTGGGAACGCCTGCCCGCCGAATGGCGCACCGAACGCACGTTGATGGCTGCCGGCCTGGTGCTGGCGGCGATCTTCCTGGTCGCGTTCTGCCTGGTCGTCTCGAACGTGGTGCGCAGCGCCGAGTTGCAACACGAGGCTGTCACCGCGGGCGCGACGACGCCCGTGGTCGTCAGCTCGATCGAAAATCCGTAGCGCCACGCACCCGCGCAGCGAGGTGCTCATAAAGCAACGCCCGCGGAACCGGCTTTGCCGGGCCGCCGGGTGGCGCCCCTCGGGGGCCGAGCCCGGACACAAACAGTCCTGAGGACTGTTTGTGCCTGGCGAGGAGCTGGGCCTCTGGCCCAGCGCGGCCTGCAAGGCAGGAGCGCAGCGACTGGGGGGCCCTAAAAAAGCTCCACGTCCCCGATGATGGAGTCGTCTTCCAGCGCGCCGCTGGCCACCAGCGCCGCATGGCTGCGCACCTGGTTGCGGCCATGGCCCTTCGCGTAGTACACCGCCTTGTCGGCCCGCTCGAACGCGCCGCTCGGAGTGTCGCCCGGCTTGACCTCGGTGAAGCCGATGCTGATCGTGATGCGCCCGACCTGCGGGAACGCATAGGCCTCGGTGTTCTGCCGCATGCGCTCCAGCGCCATCGCGGTGTCTTCCTCGCGCGCGCAGCGCATCAGCACGACGAATTCCTCGCCGCCGAAACGGTACAGCCGGTCGTGGAAGCGGAAGCTGCTGCGCATCAGCCGCGACAGCAGCAGCAGCACCTCGTCGCCGATCAGGTGGCCGTAGTTGTCGTTGACCGACTTGAAGTGGTCGATGTCGATCACGCCGAGCCAGTAGTGCTGGTGCGATGACGGCGGCGCGCGCCGCGTGTCGGCATGCGACACCAGTGCCGGCGTGTTGGTCGCCTTCAGGAAGCTCTCGTCGAAGGTCTTGCGGTTCAGCAGGCCGGTCAGCGTGTCGCGCTCGCTGTAGTCGAGCAGGCCTTCGAAGTTGCGGTAGATGCGCAGGATGCTGCCGACCAGCCGCTGCGATTCGTCGCTCATCGCCGTCTCGGTCTCGACCTCGAGCACGCCGACCACCTCGCGGTCGGTGCTGACCGCGAAGATGGTCAGGTGGGGCGTGCCGGGCACCGCCAGCACCGTCTGCCCGTTCATCGCCTGCAGCCGCGCCGGGAAGGCGTCGATCTCGGGCAGGCTGTCGACATCGGCCCACGCCGGGTCGGCCCGCGGCACGGCATCGTGCTGGCCCAGGTGGGCCCGCGTCAGCCAGCGCTCCTGCCCCTGGTCGCCGACGCTGCGGTAGATCGCCACCGACAGGGGGCGCAGCAGGTCGCGCAGCGCGCCCACCAGGGTCACGTCGAGAATGTCGCGGTCGCGAAACCCGGTCAGCTCGGCGAGGTGATCGACCAGCTCGGACATCGGATGTTCTCGTGTGAGCGCATGGTCGACAGATTACGCCAACGTGACATCGGCCGTGTAGCGCCCGATCAAAGCCAGCAGGTCTTCTTCGGAATACGGCTTGCCCAGGTAGTGGTCGACCCCCAGTTCGGCCGCGTAATCGCGGTGCTTCTGCGCGATCCGCGAGGTGATCATGATCACCGGCAGGTCGCGCAGGCGGGCATCGCCGCGGATGTTGCGCACCAGGTCGAAGCCGTCCATGCGCGGCATCTCGATGTCGCTCAGCACGACCTGCGGCAGGTCTTCGGCCAGGCGCTCCAGCGCATCGATGCCGTCCTTGGCGAGCTGCACGCGGTAGCCTTCGCGCACCAGCAGGCGCTGCGTGACGCGGCGCACCGTCAGCGAATCGTCGACCACCAGCACCAGCGGCGCCAGGCGCTGCGGCGCTTCGGCGGCCGCCGCCGCCTCGACGATCTGCGCCTGCGTCGGCGCCTGGCGTGCCGCCAGCGTCGCGGCACGGGCCGCATCGCCATACAGCGTGGCCAGCGCCACCGGGTTGTAGATCAGCGCGACCGCACCGGAGGCCAGCAGCGTCATGCCCGCGAGACCCGGCAGGCGCGACAGCTGCGGCCCGAGGTTCTTCACGACCACTTCCTGGTTGCCCAGCACTTCATCGACGTGCAGCGCGATGCGTTGCTGCGCGCTGCGCACCACCACCACCGGCCGCATGCGGGTCACTTCCTGGCTGATGGCCGTCTGCTGCAGCAGCGCGCCGAGCCAGAAGAACAGCAGCGAACGGTCGCCGACCGTGAAGGTGCCGCTGGCGTAGGCCTGCTCCAGTTCGTCGAGCTTGGCGCGGCGCACGATCTCGATCAGCGTCGCCGGCACGGCCACCACGGTGCTGCCGCAGCGCAGCATCACGACCTGCGTCACCGCCGTCGTCAGCGGCAGCAGCAGCTTGAAGCTGGTGCCCTGGCCGACCGAGGTGGCGGTTTCGATCCGGCCGCCCATCGCGTTCACTTCGGAGCGGACCACGTCCATCCCGACTCCGCGGCCGGCCAGCTCGGTCACTTGGTCGGCGGTCGAGAAGCCCGGCGTGAAGATCAGGTTGGCCAGCTCGGCATCGCTGTGCGATTCGCCGGGCTTGATCAGGCCCATCGCCTCGCCCTTGTCGCGGATGCGCATCAGGTTCAGGCCGGCGCCGTCGTCGCGGAATTCCACGCCGACTTCGTTGCCTTCCTGGTGCAGCGACACGACGATGCTGCCGGCCGCTTCCTTGCCGATGCCGGTGCGGACCTCGGGGCGCTCGATGCCGTGCGTCACGCAGTTGCGCAGCAGGTGTTCGAAGGCCGGCGTCATGCGGTCCAGCACGCCGCGGTCGATTTCGATCGAGCCGCCGACGATGTCCAGGCGCACCTGCTTGCCGGTTTCCTTCGCCGCCTGGCGCACCACGCGGTACAGCCGGTCGGAGGCGCTTTCGAACTCGACCATCCGGGTGCGCAGCAGGTCGTCCTGCAGGTCGCGCGTCAGGCGGGCCTGGGCCGCCAGTTCGTCTTCGGTCGTTTCCAGCGTACGGTGCAGCGTGCGCTGCACGGTGGCCACGTCGTTCACCGACTCGGCCATCATCCGCGTCAGTTCCTGGAAGCGGGTGAAGCGGTCGAACTCCAGCGGGTCGAAGGACTGGGCTTGCGCCTTGGCCTGTTCCAGCCGCGAGCTCATCTGCGTCTCGGCCTGCAGCTCGATGTCGCGCAGCTGGCCGCGCAGGCGCTCCAGGTTGTCCGTCAGGTCGGACAGCGAGCCGCGGATGTTGCCGACCTCGGCCTCGATCCGCGAACGCGTGATGCTGACCTCGCCGGCCTGGTTGACCAGGCGCTCGAGCAGCGGTCCGCGCACGCGCACCGCGGAGTGGGTCGGCGAGATCGCCTGTTCGACCGCGGCGGCCACCGCCGTCGGGTTGGCGGCGAAGCGCGACCAGTCGATGTCGCCACCGGCGGTGTTCGACTGGGCGGCCACGCGTGCCGGGGTCAGCACTTGCGGGGCGGCAGGCGGCGGGGTCACCGGCGCGGCGACGGGCGCTGCCACGGGAGCCACCACCGGCGCAGCGGCCTGGACCGGCGCCGCGACCACCACCGGCGGTGCGGCCGGGGTCGTCGGTGCCAGCGGCTCGATGAACGGCGCGGCTTCGGCGACCGGCGCCGGGGCCGGGGCCGCAACCACCGGCGGGGCCACCGGTGCAGCGACCGGGGCCGCCACGGGCGGTGCCGCGACGACAGGCGCCACCACCGGCGGCGCGATCGTCATCGGCGCCAGTGCCACCGGCGGTGCGACCGGCGGACGGGCCACCGGTGCAGGCGGCGGGGCGACCGGCGCTGCGGCCGCCTCGGCATACGCCTGGGCGTCGCGCGAACGCAGGATCTCGAAGGTGTGGGCCAGGCCGTCGGCACGGCCTTGCAGCGCCTCGACATCCTGCGTGGTCGCCGGCGTCGCCTGCTGCAGCAGGTGCTCGATGCGGGTTTCCAGCCGGTGGGCCATTTCGCCCAGCCGCATCGCGCCGGCCAGGCGGGCACCGCCCTTCAGCGTGTGCAGCGTGCGCATGCAGGCGTCAGCGGCCGAGTTGTCGGTCGGGCGGCGCGACCACTCGCGCAGCTTGGTCGACAGTTCGGGAATCAGCTCCTCGCCCTCTTCCTCGAAGATCGGGAACAGCTCGGCATCGACCGCATCGACCGCGTCGATGTCGTCGTCATCGTCGTCACCTTCGTCGTCGACGTCGACGCGCACCGGCGTCGAGCGCTGCGGCTCGGCGGCCAGCGGCGAGAACGCCTTCAGCTCGGGCAGGCCGAGGCCGGCGAAGTTGGTGTCGTTGCTGCCGAACGAGCCTTCGGCCGCGGCCGCCAGCGCTTCGGGGTCGACCACCTCGGCAACGGCCGGCAGCTCGGGCGCCAGCAGCATCGGCTCGCTGAGCGCGATCTCGGGCGCCGGCTCGGCGGTGTCGGCCAGCGGCTCGAGGTCGTCGAACGACACATCGACCTCGTCGAAGCCTGCTTCCGGCTGCGGCGCCGGGATGTCGTCGATCGACGGCTGTGCCGCGTCGGCCGCCGCATTGGCGGCCTCGAGGCGGCGGGCCGAGCTGATCTCGTGCTCGGCCAGGCGCTCCAGCAGTTCCGGTGCGGCAGGCTTCAGGAAGCCGGCGGCGAACTGGTGCAGCAGGCGGCGCACTTCTTCGGCCGAATCGACGAACAGGCGGCCTTCGTCGGTCGTGCCGACGCCGATCGCCTGCGAACGCATCAGCGCGTGCTCGAGCAGCCGCGACAGGTGCGACAGCTCGCTGAAGCCGACGGTGGCCGAACTGCCGGCCAGCGAATGCGCGAGCGCGATCGGCATTTCGCCGACCGGGCGGTGCAGTTCCATCGCCCATTCGGCGACCTCGGTCGTCAGGCGGCGCGACAGCTCGTCGGCTTCGTTCAGGTAGATGTTGAACAGCGGGATGCCGATGCGCAGCGGGCCGACGATCTTGACCTGGTCGTCGTCGGACAGCGGCGCCGCCTCGGCCGCGTCGGCCGGCTCGGCGGCCGCCGCCACGGCGGGCGTCGGCGACAGCTCGGACACCAGCGGTGCGGCTTCGACGGCCGGCTCGCTGCCGAAGAACTCGTCGCCCAGGTCGAGCTCGATCAGCTCGACCGAGTCGGCGGACAGCAGTTGCGGTTCGACGCTGTCGGCGACCGGCATCGGTTCCAGCGCCGCATCGACCGGCGCGGGCGCGCCGAGCTGGTCGAGCATCGAGGTGTCGGGCAGGTCGAAGCTCGGCAGGTCGAAGCCGGGCAGCTCGGCGGCCGGTGCGACGATCGGCGCGGCCGGGGCGTCGTCGAACGCGCCGAGGTCCAGGTCGAACGACAGGTCGGCCAGCGGCAAGGGCGCGGAGGCGGCCGGGGCGGCCGGCGCCGGCAGCACCGGGGCAGCGGCGACCGGCGGCGGCGCCACCGGGCGTGCGGCCACCGGCGGCAGCGCCGACAGCGGTGCCGGCTTCGACACCGGCGCGGTGACCACCGGCGTCGCGGCGGCCGGCTTGGCGGCCGCCGCGTCGCCGAACGACAGCGACATCAGCGGCACCGGCGAGGCGGCACCGACCTTGATCGGCGGCACCGGGTCGCCACGGCCGAGGGCGTCGGCGGCCGCCTTCACCGTCGCGGCATGGAAGCCGGTGACGTTCTGCGCGGCGATCGCGTCGACCCACTTCGCGAAGTAGGCGAGCGCCTCGTTGGAGAAATTCAGCAGCGTCGGGTCGGCGGCCTTCTGGCCGGCCAGCCAGGTGTTGTAGACCTGCTCGCAGGCCCACGCGGCATCGCCGAAATCCTTCAGCCCGACCATGCGCGAGCTGCCCTTCAGCGTGTGGAACGCGCGGCGCACGGTGGTCTGCTGTTCGACGTCGGCACTGGCATGCGCCAGGCTCTTCAACGCCGTCTCGGCGGTCTCGATCACCTCGCGCGCTTCCTCGAGGAAGATTTCGCGCATCTCGGGATCGTCGCCGAGGTCGGTGGCCATGCTGGCCGGTGCGGCCGACAGGGCCGGCTGCACCTTGGCCGGCGCGGCCTCGGGGACGTCGAGCACCGGGTCGGTGGCGGTGTGGACGAAATCGGACAGCGCTTCGGACAGCTGTTCGCGCGCGGCCGCCACCTCGTCGGTGTTGTGCGAATGCGCGATCGCGTCCTTCGCGTGCTCGACCGCGGCGACCAGCTCGGGCTGGGCGGCGGCCTGCGCTTCGTGCGACAGGCGGTCGAGGTCGCGCGTGACTTCGTCGAGCGGCACGTGGTCGCTCGCGGCGGTCAGCGACAGCGACTGGGCCTGCTCGATCAGGCGCGGCTCGACCGGGGTCGGCGCCTGCGCCTGTGCCAGCGCGAGGTTGGACGCCTGGCGCGCCGCGGCGCTGCGGCCCATCAGCGGGCTCAGCGTGCCGGACTTGGCATCGAACACGAACAGCGACTTCGCCATCTGCGGCTGCACGCTGAGCATGTCGATCAGGAAGCCGAGCGCGCCCAGGTTGCCGGCGAGGCGATCGAAGGTGCCCGACTGGACGACCTGCTGCGGGTCGACCTCGGTCGTGATCATGCCGTCGACGTCTTCGCGCATGCGCAGCACGGCGTGCGACGCCTGGTCCATGCCCAGCACCGACAGCACGCCGCGCATCGCGGACAGCTGGTTGGGCACCGGCACCAGCAGCTCGCGCTGCGTCGGGTTGCGGAAGAACTGGTCGATCGACTTCTCGGCCTCGGACAGCGAGGCGCGCAGTTCCTGCACGACGCTGCCCATGGTCTGGCGGTCGGAGACGCGGCGGTACAGCTCCTCCATCCACGCTTCGAGCGGGTCGGGGGTGTTGCCGGCGCGCACCGAAGCGATGCGCTGCGCGAGCCGGCGCACGCGGGCGGCCTGCTCGGGGTGGTCGAAATCGGCATCCTCGAGCGAGGCTTCGAGGTACAGCACGCTGGTGGCGACTTCCATCGCGAGCGCGGCTTCGGGCGCGGCGTTGGACTGCTGCGTCTGCACGACGGCCTGCTGGATCTCGTCGGCCAGCAGCTCGCCGCTCGGGTACAGGCGCTTGACCGAATCGCCGACCAGCGAGAACTGCTCGGCCAGCCCGCTCATGCGGTGCATTTCGCCGCCGGCCACCGACGACCAGGCGTCCTTGGCGGTCGCGACGCGCTTGCGCGCCTGCACGATCAGCGCCGGGTCGAAACGGCCGAGGCGGCTGGTGTCGTAGTCGACTGGCAGGTGCTGCGCGAGGCCGTAGGCCTGGCGGACCGCGGCCAGGCGCGGCGTCTTGCGGCCGTCGCCGGGCGAGGTGCTCTGCGCACAGAAGAACAGCAGGTCCTGCGCGAGGCGCTCGGAGACGTCGGGCTGGCCGCGTTCGAGCGTGCGCAGCTGCGCAAGCAGCCGCGAGGCCACGCGCTTGGTGTGCACGTCGCCCTTCAGCAGGCCGTTGGCCTGGCCTTCGAAGAAGGCGGCGGCCAGCTTCCACAGCGTGGAGTGGGTCAGGTCGGACGCCTGCGCGCCGAGGCCGGCGCAGATGTCGCTCATGCGCTGCACCGCCGGCATCGGCTCGCCGCGCATGATCAGCAGCAGTTGGCGCTCCATCAGCCCGCGCGCGATCGAATCGGGGGCGCGCGGCTTCACCGTGGTGTCGGTGGGCAGCTCGCGCCAGCGCCAGTCGATGTTCCACAGGTCGGCGGGGTGCACGCGTTCGGCACCGGCCAACGTCTGCACGGCCTGGTACTGCGGGAACAGCGCGAGCGGCGACACCGGCTTGTCGGCCAGCAGGCGCTGCAGGTAGTCGAGCAGCGCAAACGATGCGCGCTCGATGGTGTCGACCTCGGCCGACGTGAGCTTCTGCGGCTTCGCGACGAAGCGCAGCACGGCCGCCTCGCTGGCGGCCAGCAGGCGTGCGACGGCCGGCAGGCCGACCAGTTCGAGCGCACCGACGCCCTGGTGGATCTGTTGCCGCGCGGTGCGCAGCACCGACGGGTCGACGGAATCGACGTCGGAGCCGCTGTTCGCCTCGGCTTCCTTCACATAGCGGCGCAGCGCCTTGTGGGCCGTGTCCAGGGACTTGCGCAGTTCCTCGTGAACCCACGCGAGCGCGCTGAGGTCGTCTGTGGTCTCACTCATGGTGTCGCTCATCGTCGCGTTGGGGGCGGTGGCAATCCATCTGCCTGTGTGGGGTGAAAGGCTGCGGCCCGATCAGGGCCGCAGGCGACACACTAGCTCAACCGATCTTGAACCGTGCAACCGATTGCTTCAGTTCCTCGGCCGTGCGGGACAGTTCGCGCACCATCTGTGCGGTCGAACGGGTACCTTCACCGGTCTGCTCGGTCACCGCGAAAATGTGCTGGATGTTCGCTGCCACCACGTTGGCCGATTCGGCTTCTCGCGATGCCTGGCTCGAGATGTGCGCAATCAGGTCGGCAAGCTGGCGCGACACGCGGTCGATGTCGCCCAGTGCGTTACCTGCCGCGTCGGACAGTCGGGTTCCTTCGACCACGCCCTGCGTCGAGCGCTCCATGGCCGCCGCAGCATCCTGGGTATCGGTCTGAATGGTCTTCACCAGGGCCGCGATCTGCCGCGTCGCGTCGCCGGAGCGTTCTGCCAGCCGCTGCACTTCTTCCGCAACCACCGAGAAGCCCCGGCCCGCCTCACCGGCCGATGCGGCCTGGATGGCGGCGTTCAGTGCCAGCACGTTGGTCTGTTCGGTAATGTCCGAAATCAGTTCGGTGATTTCGCCAATCTCCTGCGACGACTCGCCCAGCCGCTTGATCCGCTTGGAGGTTTCCTGGATCTGGTCGCGGATCGAGTTCATGCCGCCGATGGTGTTCTGCACCGCGGTCAGGCCGGTCTCGGCAGCCTGCAGCGATTGACGCGCCACCTGGGCCGTCTGCTGCGCCTGGCTCGACACGTCGTTGATTCGGCCTGCCATCTGCAGCACCGACTCGCCGGTTTCGCGAATCTCGCGCAGCTGTTCGTCGGACGCGGCCAGCAGTTCGGTCGACGTGGCTTCCACCTGCTGCGTCGTTTCGGTCACCCGACCCACCGTGCCCTGCACCTGCGACACCAGCGTGCGCAGCTCTTCCACTGTGTAGTTCACCGAGTCGGCGATGGCGCCCGTGATGTCTTCCGTCACGGTCGCTTGCTGCGTCAGGTCGCCTTCAGCAACCGTCTGCAATTCGTTCATCAGCCGCAGAATGGCCGCCTGGTTCGCGTCGTTGACGCGCTTGGCTTCCTGCTCCTGGCGTTCGGCTTCGAGTCGCTGGTTCTCGGCGAGCGCGGCACGTTGCGCCTGGTCTCGCACGTACAGCTGCAGGAAGCCCGCGCCGCCCAGGGCCAGCACGACGGCCGACAGCACCAGCAGGCCCAGGTTCACGACGTTGAAGCCGGTGACGGTGGACAGGCGGTCCTGCACCGTTTCCAGGCCCTTGCGCAGCGGTTCGCTGTCGCCAATGATCGCGGACTGCGCTTCACGGGCCGACACCAGGCCCTGCAGGTTGCCCAGAATCGAGCTGGCCTGGGTGCGTGTCTCTTCGTATTGCTTCAGCAGCGCGGTCAGGCGCTCCTTGGTCTGCGGATCCTTGGTGCCCGGCAGGCGCAGTTCGGCGTTGCCGTTCGACAGGCCGTCGGCGATTTCGCGGAACGAGTTCAGGTCCTTGCCGAGCAGGAACACGGCCTCGGGGCTCACGCCTTCCATCGTCAGGAATTCGTTGGCCGACTTGCCGATGCGCTGGGTCAGCATCACGAGCTGGCCGACGGCCGACAGCTCGGCCGGCGAGGCTTCCTGCTGCAGCTTCAGCGACGACACCGTCTCGGCGATTTCCAGCAGGTCCGACGACTGGCGGTTGATCGCGCGCAGCGCCTGGCCGACCTGCGTCAGGATCTTCTGCTGCTGCAGCACGGTGTTCGCGTTCTTCTCGGCGCGGTCGACCAGCGGCAGCAGCGGCTCCAGCGTGTCCTGCACGACACCCGGCGCCGCATCGACGTTCGCATCGCCCTTGGCCAGGCCGCGCACGTTGCGCGCCAGCACCTCGGTACTTTCCTTCACTTCCGGGAAGGCCTGCGCGCTGCCGATCAAGGCCTGCGACACCGACTTCGCCAGACGCTGCGACTGCATCAGCGCCTGACCGGAGTAACCCACCTGGGCAGCGCCCTTGTTGGCCTGGTTCAGCGAGCTGATCGTCATGCCGACCAGGCCGACCAGGCCGACCAGCACCATGAAGCCCAGCACGCGCTGCTGCTGGCCGACCGGCCGGTTGCCGATCAGCGGCACGCCGGTGCCCGACATCAGCGCGGCGTTGTCGCCGCTGGGCAGCCGGGTTTCGGAGAAATCGGCAATCTCGGACGGCGCCGCCTCCGAGATGATCGACGAGTCGAGGTTCACCGTCTGGGCGCCGCCGTCCGGCCGCCCGTCGTCGTGCAGGTCGAGGCCGGCCACGTCGTCCAGCGCAACGGCACCGTCGGCGCCATATGCGTCGTCACGGCCTTTGCCCTTGCCTTTGATTTTGTTCAGGAAGCTCATAGGTGCCTCGTTGCGTCGTCTTGGGTAATGCAGTCAGGAGGGCCGGCGCGGGGTGCGCCTCAGCCTGCGATCTTCAGGAAAGCGGCCTCGGTGGCCAGCTGTGCCAGGTTCAGTTCGCGCCAGAGGCGGTTGCCTTCGTCGCGGTAATGCGTTCCGACGAAGGCCGGCTTGGCCTGCCCGTCGTCGGGTTCGGGCTTCAGCTGCGTCAGGTTGCGCAGGCCGGCGAGCCGGTCCACCAGCACCGCGCAGTTGATGTTCAGTTCGGTGTTGAACGCGACGAACCAGGACTGCTCGCGCACCGGCTCGTTGCCGCGCACGCCGAGGAAGCCCGCCAGGTCGACGACCCCGTGCAGCCGGCCGCGCAGGTTGGCCACGCCCATGAACCAGCGGCTCGTGTATGGCACCGGCATCGCGGGCGCGAACGGGAAAATTTCGCCGGCTTCCTGAAGCGGGAACAGGAACCCGTGGCTGCCGCACTCGACGGCCAGCCAGGCGCTGCCGCGCTCTTGCGTACGCGCCGCCTGCAGCCTCTCGGCCAGGCGACTTTGCAGCTCGCGCAATGCTTCCTTGTTGGCCATTCAGTTCTCTGCCTGCGGGGCGACGTGTGACGGTGAGGTGATGGAAACGGGTCCGGCCGCGTTCAGTCGAACGCGCGGATCTTGGACACCAGCTCGTCGGCGTCGACGGGCTTGACGATGTAGTCGCGTGCGCCCTGGCGCATGCCCCACACCTTGTCGGTTTCCTGGTTCTTGCTGGTGCACATGATCACCGGCACGTCGGTGAAGCGCGGGTCGCGCGTGATCGCGCGGGTCAGCTGGAAGCCGTTCTGCCCGGGCATCACGACGTCCATCAGGATCAGGTCAGGCTTCTCTTCGCCCAGCCGGCGCATCGCGTCTTCGCCGTTCTCGGCAGTTCGCACCGCGTAGCCGCGCTTGGTCAGCAGCTCCGACAGGTAGTGCAGTTCGGTCTTCGAATCGTCGACCAACAGAATCTTCTGAATCGCCATCGTCTTACTCCTTCAACTCTTTGCAGGGCAGCACCGAAAGGCCGCGTCAGACGCGGGCCGGCCGGTGCTGTGCCACGGCTTGCAGCAACTGGTCTTTGGTGAACGGCTTCGTGAGGTAGTCCTCCGAGCCGACCATCCGGCCGCGTGCCTTGTCGAACAGGCCGTCCTTCGAGGACAGCATGATCACCGGCACGTCGGCGAATCTGGCGTTGCGCTTGATGATCGCGCAGGTCTGGTACCCGTCCAGGCGCGGCATCAGGATGTCGCAGAAAATCAGGTCGGGCGAGTGATCGTTGACCTTGGACAGCGCGTCGAAACCGTCCTCCGCGAGCAGCACGGTGTGGCCGCCCTGCTTCAGGAAGATCTCCGCACTGCGGCGAATCGTGTTGCTGTCGTCGATCACCAGCACCTTGATGCCTGCGATGGCTTCATTGCTCACCGAGAATCCCCTCAATGACTGAAAGCGGCCGCGGCACTTGCCCGGCACGCCATGTAAGAGCCTCAGCGACCATCAGATCTGGACCATTTCGAAATCTTCCTTGCGCGCGCCGCATTCCGGGCAGGTCCAGTTCATGGGGACTGCTTCCCATGCGGTGCCCGGTGCAATACCGTGTTCGGGATCTCCTGCCGCTTCGTCGTATATCCAGCCGCAGATCAGGCACATCCAGGTTCGGGTACCGCTGAGGTCATTGCTCACTTTGTTTTTGTCGCATCACTACAATGAGAAAAGATTGTAGCGACGCAGATTGACAAAAATACATTGATTTCTAGGCACCTACGCCACATTCCTCACATTTTTCTAGAAGTCAGTGCCGGCACCCGCGGCTCGTCTTCGCCTTTCCCGACGGACTTCCAATGACCCCAGACGCCCCCTCCGCGGACCCCCAGGCCGACCCGAACCAGGAAGCGCCCGCCCCTGCCTGCGTGATGACTTTCAACGCCAGCGACCCGAGCGGCGCCGGCGGCCTGGCCGGCGATGTCGCGACCATCGCGGCGATGGGCGCGCATGCGCTGCCGGTGGTCACGTCGATCGTGCTGCGCGACACCGCCGAGGTGTTCGACCACAGCGCGATCGACGCCGACGTCGTCGTCGAGCAGGCCCGCAGCATCCTCGAGGACGTCAGCATCGCCGCGTGGAAGGTCGGCTTCCTGGGCTCGGCCGAAGGCGTCAGCGCGGTGGCCGAGGTGCTGTCCGACTACCCCGAGGTGCCGCTGGTGGCCTACATGCCGAACCTGTCGTGGCTCGAGGAAGACGACCAGCAGGCCTATCTCGACGCGTTCCGCGAGCTGGTGCTGCCGCAGACCGAGGTGCTGGTCGGCGCCCACCAGACGCTGACCGATTTCCTGCTGCCCGAATGGAGCGGCGAGCGGCCGGCCTCGCCGCGCGAGCTGGCGGTGGCCGCGGCGCAGCACGGCGCGCGCTTCGTGCTGGTCACCAGCGTGCCGCTGCCCGACCAGTTCATGGACAACGTGCTGGCCTCGTCGCAGGGCGCGATCACCGGCGAGAAGTTCGAGCGCTTCGAGGTCAGCTTCGTCGGCGCGGGCGACACGCTGTCGTCGGCGCTGGCCGCGCTGCTGGCCGCCGGCAGCGAGCTGCATGCGGCGGTCGGCGAATCGCTCGCCTTCCTCGACCAGGCGCTCGATGCCGGCTTCCGCCCGGGCATGGGCAACGTGATCCCTGACCGCTTCTTCTGGGCGCTGCCGCCCGGTGAAGAAGAAGGCGAAGAAGGCACGGCGGGCACCGAGGGTGCCGCCAACGACGACGAGGCCCCGAAAGACCCACGCCATGTCCACTGACAAGAAAAGCAACGAAGCGCTGTTCGAGCGCGCCCGGCGCGTGATCCCCGGTGGCGTCAATTCGCCGGTGCGGGCGTTCAAGGCGGTCGGCGGCACGCCGCGCTTCATCGCGCGCGCGCAAGGCGCCTACATGTTCGATGCCGAGGGCAGGCGCTACATCGACTACATCGGCTCGTGGGGGCCGATGATCCTCGGCCACGGCCACCCGGCGGTGCTCGAGGCGGTGCAGAAGGCCGCGCTCGACGGCTTCTCGTTCGGCGCCCCCACCGAGCGCGAGATCGAACTTGCCGAAGAGATCCTGAAGCTGGTGCCGAGCGTCGAGCAGGTGCGCCTGGTCAGCTCCGGCACCGAGGCCGCGATGAGCGCGATCCGCCTCGCGCGCGGCGCCACCGGCCGCAACCGCATCATCAAGTTCGAGGGCTGCTATCACGGCCATGCCGATGCGCTGCTGGTGAAGGCCGGCTCGGGCTTGGCCACCTTCGGCAACCCGACCAGCGCCGGCGTGCCGGCCGAGGTGGTGCAGCACACGATGGTGCTCGAATACAACCACCTGGCGCAGCTCGAAGAGGCCTTCAGCCTGCACGGCCGCGACATCGCCTGCGTGATGATCGAGCCGATCGCCGGCAACATGAACTTCGTGCGCACCCAGCTGCCGTTCATGAAGCGGCTGCGCGAGCTGTGCACGCAGCATGGCGCGCTGCTGGTGTTCGACGAGGTGATGACCGGTTTCCGCGTCGGCCTGCATGGCGCGCAAGGCCTGTATGCCCGCGCGCTGCCGGGCTTCGAGCCCGACCTCAGCGTGTTCGGCAAGGTGATCGGCGGCGGCATGCCGCTGGCGGCCTTCGGCGGCAAGCGCGGGGTGATGGAGCAGCTGGCGCCGCTCGGCTCGGTCTACCAGGCCGGCACGCTGTCGGGCAACCCGGTGGCCACCGCCTGCGGGCTGGCCACGCTGCGCGAGATCCAGCGCCCCGGCTTCTTCGAGGCGCTGTCGGCGCGCACCCGCAGCCTGGTCGACGGCCTCGCCGCGGTCGCGCGCGACAACGGCGTGCCGTGGTCGACCGACTGCGAAGGCGGCATGTTCGGCTTCTTCCTCGCCGACGCGCTGCCGCAGAACTACGCCACCGTGATGGCCACCGACAAGGAGCGCTTCAACCGCTTCTTCCACGGCATGCTGGACCACGGCGTGTACATTGCCCCGGCACTGTACGAAGCCGGCTTCGTCAGTGCCGCGCACACGGCCGACGACATCGCCGAGACGCTGGCCGCGGCACGATCCGTGCTCCGCTGAACCTGCAGGGCGGCCACCGCCGCCCGTCTTCCCGACGCCCTCCATGCACATCCACATCCTCGGCATCTGCGGCACTTTCATGGGCGGCATCGCCGCGCTCGCGCGCGAGGGCGGCCACCGGGTCACCGGCTGCGACGCCGGCGTCTACCCGCCGATGAGCGACCAGCTGCGCGCGCTCGGCATCGAGCTGATCGAAGGCTGGGGCGCCGACCAGCTGAAGCTCGCGCCCGACCTGTTCGTCGTCGGCAACGTGGTCTCGCGCGGCAACGAGCTGATGGAGGCCATCCTCGACGCCGGCCTGCCGTACACCAGCGGGCCGCAGTGGCTGGCCGAGAACGTGCTGCAGGGCCGCCATGTGCTGGCGGTCGCCGGCACGCACGGCAAGACCAGCACCACGTCGATGCTGGCCTGGGTGCTGGAGCAGGCGGGGCTGAAGCCGGGCTTCCTGGTGGGCGGGGTGCCGCAGAACTTCGGCGTGTCGGCTCGCCTGGGCGAGGGCAAGGCCTTCGTGATCGAGGCCGACGAATACGACACCGCGTTCTTCGACAAGCGCAGCAAGTTCGTGCACTACCGGCCGCGCACCGCGGTGCTGAACAACCTGGAGTTCGACCACGCCGACATCTTCCCGGACCTGGGAGCGATCGAGACCCAGTTCCACCACCTGGTGCGCACCGTGCCGGCCGCCGGGCGGCTGGTCGTCAATGCGCGCGAGGAGTCGCTGCAGCGGGTGCTGGCGCGCGGCTGCTGGAGCGAGGTGGTGCGTTTCGGCGCGCGCAAGGAAACGCCGGGGGCGTTGCGCGCGCGCGGCGAGCCGCATGTGTTCGACGTGCTGCGCGGCAGCCTGAAGATCGCGCATGTCGAATGGCCGCTGCTGGGCGAGCACAACCAGCTGAACGCGCTGGCGGCCATCGCCGCGGCCGAACACGTGGGCGTCGCGCCCGAGGTCGCCGCGAAGGCGCTCGCGACGTTCCAGAACGTGCGCCGGCGCATGGAGCTGCGCGGCGAGGCCGGCGGCGTGAAGGTGTACGACGATTTCGCGCACCACCCGACGGCGATCCGCACCACGGTCAACGGGCTGCGCCGCAAGGTCGGGCTCGACCGCATCCTCGCGGTGCTGGAGCCGCGTTCGAACACGATGAAGCTCGGCACGATGAAGGCCCAGCTGCCGTGGTCGCTGGAAGAGGCCGACCTGTCGTTCTGCTACCAGGGCAACCTGGGCTGGGACGCGCGCGAGGCGCTGGCGCCGATGGGCGACAAGGCCATCGTCTGCGACACCATCGATGCGCTGGTGACTGCGGTGCGCCGGACCGCGAAGCCTGGTGACCATGTGCTGTGCATGAGCAACGGCGGGTTTGGCGGGGTGCACGACAAGCTGCTGGCGGCGCTGGCAGGCTGACTTGCGTAGTTCTGCGCGCGCGAAGGCGCGGGCGGGGGGTGTGGGGCTCGCCGGCCGGTGCGGTCCTCGCCCCTGGCGGGGCGAGGACTACCCTCCGCCATCTGCTTTCATGAACCGTCGCCGAAACTCCCTCCACTCACTTCGTTCGTTGTGGTCAAACAGTCGGCGACAGTCAGTTGACGAAGCGCGCTGGCGCGCGCGGTTCACGAAAGCAGACGGCTCCGGCGCCCCGTCCTGATTGGCGCTCCCCACACCCCCCGCCCGCGCCTTCGCCGAAGCAGTGGCTCGATGCGAACACGCGGCGCCCGTAGCCCGGGTGACAACCCGGGAATCAATTCCCATTTGTTCGCTTGTCACCTCCGCAAAGCAGGGCGGTGGCACAAAGGCGCGTGGGGGGAGGCCGTGGAGCGCCAATCAGGACGGGTCGCCGGAACTGGCTGATTTCATGGCCCGCGTGCGCAGCACGCTTCGTCAACTGACTGTCGCCGACTGTTTGACCACAACGAACGAAGTGAGTGGCGGGAGTTTCGGCGACGGGCCATGAAATCAGTCAGTGGAGGGAAGTCATTGCCCCCCAGGGGGCAATGACCGACCCGTCCGGCGCGCCACGGCCTCCCCCCACGCGCCTTCCGCGCCAATGCACGAACGAAGATCAGCTCCGCAACATCGAGGCCTTCAAAGCTTCGTTCAGCGTCGACAGGCTGTCCTGGAGATGCGCCCGGCTCTCCACCGACAGCCGCGACCCGTTGACCGCCCCGCGCAGCTGCCCCTGCAGCTCCACCGCCTCCATCCGCACCAGGCTCAGCGCGTCCGGCGGCAGCGTGCCGGCACCGCGGATCAGCAGCGACTGCACGCGTCGCAGGTGCTCGCGCTGCAGGTTGCGGCGCAGCCGGTCGATGTCGCTGCCCGTCTTCAGCTCGCTCCACACCGAGCCCTGCAGCGTGCCGTATACCTCGGCCAGCGAGATCACGTTGCGCTTGTTCGCTTCGGCCACGTACAGCGGCAGGTCCAGCAGGCGCGACGCGGTGCCCGGGCTCATCAGCCGGTCCAGCGCGGTGACCTGCACCTGCAGCACCGCGGCCGGAATGCTCACCGGACCGCCGCGGTCCCACTCGTTGTAGTCGGGCGACAGGCCGGCGAGGAACTGCGGCTTGAAGCGGAAGCTGTCCGCGTTGAACAGCCCCTTGGCCAGGAACTGCAGCGCGTCGCGCTGCTTGGCCGGCGCCACCGGCGCATAGGCCGGCCGGTTGGTCGAGCCCGGCAGGTCGCGCACGGTGTTCATGCCGCCGACGTACTTGCCGACCAGGTCGGCTGCGCGGTTCAGCTGCTGGAAGCCGCTCAGCAGCACCCGGCGCTGGCGAATGGCCTCATCGCCCGGCTGCGGCGTGCGGTCCTGCACCCGCTGCCACAGCTCGCGCGACAGCTGCAGCCGCTTCTCGTAGTACGCGAGCGGGTCGTCGCCCAGGTCGAAGCGGTTGACGAGCGGATCGATGCCGTCGTTGCCACGCTGGCCGCCGGCCTCGGCGTCGTCCGAATACGCGAGCAGCGGATCGGTGCTGCGCGACGCGATGCGCGACAGCTCCGTCGTCTCGTCGGCCGGCGCGATCGGCTTGTAGGCGTACTCGATCGCCCAGTAGTCGTACGGCCCGAGCGTCGTGTTGTTCAGGCTCGCCTGGTGCTCGCCCGCCAGCGCCAGGTTGTAGGCGTTGTAGTCCATCACCGAGCCGGAGATGCCCTTGCTCTCGGTGAAGCCCTTGTCCTGCAGCTGCGCGCGGCTGACCACCGTCGAGGCCTTGAAGTTGTGCTTCAGCCCCAGCGTGTGGCCGACCTCGTGCATCACGACGTCCTTGATGCGCGACCGCACGAAGGCGTCGGCTTCCGGGCCGTCCGGCGCGATCTCGCCGCGTGCCTCCAGCAGGTCCATCGCGAAGTCCATCTCGGCGGCGGCCTCCTGCGCGTAGTTGCAGTAGTCGGCCCCGCCGAACTTGCTCCAGGCGGCGAAGGCCGGCGAGGCAAACGGCGTCGCGCGGCCGACGTCCTCGACCAGGAAGCGCCGTGCGCCGCGGCCGAACACGTCGCTCATGCCGATGTCGGCATCGATGATCTCGCCGGTGCGCGGGTCGGAATGGCTCGGGCCGATCGCGAAGCCGACATCGGCGCCGGTGAACCAGCGGATCGACGCATGGCGCGCGTCCATGTTGTCCCAGTCGGCATCGTCGGGCTGCTGCTTCGCGACGATCGCGTTCTTGAAGCCGATGCGCTCGAAGGCCTTGTTCCACTCCAGCACGCCGGCCTCGACCGCCCCGCGGTACTGCGCCGGGATGTTCTTGTCGAGCCAGTAGACGATCGGCTGCTTCGGTTCGGACAGCGCGGCCTGCGGGTCCTGCTTCTCCAGCCGCCAGCGCGTCACGTAGTGCAGCCGCGGGTTGGCCTTGGTGTCGCTGGTCAGGTCGGTGACGACGTCGAAGAAATGGCCGAGCCGCGGGTCGGTCTTGCGCGGCGCCATCGGCTCGCCCAGCTTCGCGAAGTTGTAGACGTAGCCGACGAACATGCTGCGCGGGTCCGGCGTGGTCTGCGGCGGCGGCGGCGTCGGCACCGGGCTCGGCGTCAGCGGCGGCGCCGGCATGCGCGCGGTCGCGTAGTGCATGCGCGCGTTCAGCGTCGTCAGGTCGTCCGTCACCCGGATTTTTTCGAAGTACGAATTGCCGCGGTCCAGCGCGTACGGCAGGCGGAACGCCGTCTCGATCGCGGTGGTGTAGCCCGGCATGTCCGACAGCAGGAAGTTGGCGTCGACCAGCACCGACTTGCGCTGCGGGTGCGGCGCGCTGACGATGGCGGCCGCGCCCAGCAGGCTGTTCGAGAACGCCTGCTCGACGCTGGCACGCATCGCCGGCGTCGTCGCGACGTAGTTGCTGTTCAGCGCCACCAGCTGGATCAGGTTGCTGCCGATCTTGCGGAAGCTGGCCAGCCACTGCGGCCCCATCTGGCTGGCGTACAACCCGCGCTCGCCGATCGAGTTCGAGATGTTGATCGACAGCATGAACGGCTCGTCCAGGCGCTCGACCGGGATCTCGAGCCAGGTCTTCTCGTCCTTGCGCCACACCGGCACGAAGCCGTCCTGGCGGGTCGCGCCCTTGATGATCTCGTCGAACGGCTTCGGCGCCGCCGGGTCCAGCCGCACGACGGTGGCGCCCGGGGCGGAGGCGGCCGACGCCGCGGCAGCAGCCGCCGCCGCGCTGACCGGTGCCGATGCGGCCCCGTTCGGGGCGATCACGACGACCGGCGGAGTGGCCGGATTCACGGTCGTCACGCAGCCTTGCAGCAGCACGCCGGCCAGCACCAGCGACAGGCCGGCGGGTGCCGCGGATCTCGGGAGGTTCAGAGGGTCATTCACGTCAACGGTGTCCTTGTGATGAAGCGATCGGACGCATTCACGGGCTGTCGGATGGAAGCCGCGTGGAAACAAAGTGTAGAGCCTCGCGCCGGGCGTCCGCCTCGTGGAACGCCGAGCTAGACTCCGTCGCGCTTTGCAGGTTCCGTGCCTTCGATCCATCGGACACACGCCGCCCGTCGGCGCTGCGCCGGACGTGCATTCCTCACGCCTCATGATCACCAACCTCCTCTACCTGCACGGTTTTCGTTCGTCGCCGCGCTCGACCAAGGCGCGCCAGGTCGAGGCCTGGGTACGGCGCCACGCGCCGCGCGTGCGCTGGTGGTGCCCGCAGCTGCCGCCGTCGCCGCAGCAGGCGATCGACGGGTTGCGGGAAGAACTCGCGTGGTGGCCGCGCGGACGGACGGCGATCATCGGCAGCTCGCTCGGCGGCTTCTATGCGACGGTGCTGGCCGAGCTGCTCGACTGCCCGGCGGTGCTGCTGAACCCGGCCGTCGACCCGGCGCGCGACCTCGCCAGCCACATCGGCGAGACCCAGGCCTGGCACAGCGACGAGCGCTTCTTCTTCGTGCCAGAGTACGTCGACCAGCTCCGCGCAATGACGCCAGCCACGCTGGCCCGGCCGTCGCGCTACTTCGCGGTGATCGCCACCGGCGACGAGGTGCTCGACTGGCGCGAGATGAGCGAGCGCTACCGCGGCGCCCACCTGCGCATCGTCGAAGGCAGCGACCATGCGCTGAGCGGCTTCGACGAACACCTGCCCCACCTGATGCATTTCCTGCAGCTCGCGCCCTCCCCGTGACCGGCCCGATGACAGCCCCCACGTCACTTCGTTCCTGCCCCCCGAGGGGGCGCTCAGCCGCCTTGGGGCGGCCCGGCGGCGGCTGAGGCCGAGCTTTCCGCGACAATCCCCACCCATGTATGCATTGTTCGAAGACGCCGGCAAGTTCCTCGCCGGCCGCGTGATGACCGAGGCCGACAGCTCGATGCAGATCGAGCTCGACTCCGGCAAGCGCGTGAAGGTGAAGGCGGCCAACGTGCTGCTGAAGTTCGAGAAGCCGCTGCCGGCCGAGCTGATCGCCGAAGGCCAGCGGCTCGCCCGCGAGATCGACCTCGACCTGGCCTGGGAGTTCGCACCCGAAGGCGAGTTCGGCTTCGCCGACCTGGCGCGCGACTACTTCGACAGCAAGGCCGGCGTCGAGAAACAGGCCGCCGCGCTGTTCCGGCTGTTCGAGGCGCCGCACTACTTTCGCCGCCTCGGCAAGGGCCAGTTCAAGAAGGCGCCGGAAGAGATCGTGAAGGCCGCGCTGCTCGGCATCGAGCGCAAGAAGCAGCTGGCCGCGCAGATCGACGCCTGGGCCGCCGAACTGGTGGCCGGCCAGTGCCCGGCACCGGTGCGCGAGCAGCTCTACAAGATCCTGTTCCGCCCCGACAAGAACGCCGCCGAGTACAAGGCCGTCGTCGAAGCCTCGCGCCGCGCGCAGAAGGCACCGCTCGACCTGCTGACGGCGGCCGGCGCGATCGACTCGCCGTACCAGTTCCACTGGCGGCGCTTCCTGTTCGAGAATTTCCCGAAAGGCACCGGCTTCCCGCCGCTGTCGGCCCCGGCCATCAAGGACGAGTTGCCGCTCGCGGCCGTGCAGGCCTTCTCGATCGACGATTCGCAGACCACCGAGATCGACGACGCGCTGTCGGTGCAGGGCCTGGGCAGCGGCACCGTGGTGTTCGGCGTGCACATCGCGGCCCCGAGCCTCGCGATCGCGCCCGACAGCCCGGTCGACAAGGTCGCGCGCGACCGGCTGTCGACCGTCTACATGCCGGGCTACAAGCTGACGATGCTGCCCGACGACGTGGTGCAGGCCTACACGCTGCAGGCCGGGCGCGACTGCCCGGCGGTGTCGCTGTACGTCAGCTTCGACGAGGCCACGCTGAAGGTGACCGGCAGCGAGACGAGACTGGAGCGCGTGCCGATTGCCGCCAACCTGCGCCACGACCAGCTCGATGCGGTGATCACCGAAGCCACGCTGCTCGGCGACGCACCGGCCAGCTACGAGTTCGCACCCGAACTGGCGTTCTGCTTCCGCCTGGCTCGCCACCTGAAGGCCGGCCGCGAGCAGGTGCGAGGCAAGCCGGAGCTGTTCAACCGGGCCGACTACAACTTCAAGCTCGACGGCAATGACGGCGCCGAGCCGCGGGGCCACGAGCGCGTCAGCATCGTCACGCGCCAGCGCGGCTCGCCGCTCGACCTGATCGTCGCCGAGGCGATGATCCTCGCCAACAGCACCTGGGGCGGCTGGCTCAACGAGCTCGGCGTGCCGGGCATCTACCGCAGCCAGGCCAGCATGGCGCCGGGCGTCAAGGTGCGCATGGGCACGCGGGCCGCGCCGCACGCCGGCATGGGCGTCGCGCAGTACACCTGGGCCACGTCGCCGCTGCGCCGCTATGTCGACCTGCTGAACCAGTGGCAGATCGTCGCCTGCGCGCGCCATGGCCGCACCGCGGCGCTGGCCGCGCCGTTCAAGCCGAAAGATGCGGCGCTGTTCTCGGTCATCTCCAGCTTCGATGCGGCCTACGGCGCCTACAACGGCTTCCAGTCGGGCATCGAACGCTACTGGACGCTGAAGTACCTCGAGCAGAACGGCATCGCCGAACTCGACGCCGCGGTGATGAAGGAAGGCCTGGTGCGGGCCGACACGCTGCCGCTGGTGTTCCGCGCCGTCGGCGCCGAGCGGCTGCCGCGCGGTGCGCGCGTGAAGGTGCGCATCACCGGCACCGACCTGCTGACGCTGGACGTGCATGCGAGCGTGCTGTCGCGCATCGACGATCCGGACACCTCGGCCGATGACGCCGTCGTCGAAGACGCCGACGCCGAGAACGAGGACGTCGCCGCCGGCCCGCTGACGCTCGCGATCGACGTGCAGGCCGACGATGCCGACGCCCCCGCCGACGCCGCCGCGGCGGCCACCCCCGCCGCCTGAGGAACCGATGCTGAAGAAGTTCTCGACTTTGCAGATCGCGCTCGCGGTGTCGATCGGCGTGCATGCCCTGTTGCTGGTGGTGCGCTTCGTCGACCCGGAGGGATTCAACCGCGTGTTCCAGGACACGCCGCTGGAGGTCATCCTCGTCAACGGCAGCTCGGCCGAGGCGCCGACCAAGGCGCAAGCGATCGCGCAGCGCAACCTGGCCGGCGGCGGCGACGCCGACCGCGGCCGCGCCACCTCGCCGTTGCCGGCGTCGCCGATGATGGAACTGGGCGACGCGGCCGACGAGGCGCACAAGCAGATCGAGCAGCTGCAGGAAACCCAGCAGCAACTGCTCGCGCAGGTGCGCCGCGAGCTGGCCTACCTGCCGGCGCCCGACCCGAAGCGCGACCGCGGCGACCCGGCCGCGCGCGCGCAAGAAGAGCGCCGCCGCCAGCTGATGCAGCTGCTGGCCGAGATCGAGAAGCGCATCAACGAGGAGAACTCGCGGCCGAAGAAGCGCTACATCAGCCCGGCCACGCGCGAAGAGCTGTACGCGATCTACTACGACTCGCTGCGCCGCAAGATCGAGGACCGCGGCACCCGCAACTTCCCCGAGTCGCAGGGCAAGAAGATCTACGGCGAGCTGATGATGGTGATCACGATCGACGCCGCCGGCCGCGTGCTTGAGACCGAGATCGTGCGGCCGTCGAAGTCGCCGCTGCTCGACAAGCGCGCCCAGGCAATCGTGCGGGCGGCCGCGCCGTTCGGCCAGTTCAACACCGAGATGCGCAAGCGCGCCGACCAGCTGGTGATCACCTCGCGCTTCCGCTTCACGCGGGAAGAAGGCCTGGAGACCACGCTGAGCGCGCCCGAGCAGCGCTGAAGGGCCGCGATGGATCGCTACGTCGTCGCCGGCAACCCGGTGGAGCACAGCCAGTCGCCGTTCATCCACGCCCGCTTCGCCGCGCAGACCGGCCAGGCGCTGCACTACGACCGGCTGCTGTGCCCGCTGGACGGTTTTGCCGACACCGTGCGCCGCTTTGCCGCCGAGGGCGGCCGCGGCTGCAACATCACGGTGCCGTTCAAGTTCGACGCGTTCGCGCTGGCGGCACGCCGCACCGACCGCGCGACGCTGGCCGGGGCCGCCAACATCCTGCGCTTCGATGCCGAAGGCTGGCTGGCCGACAACGCCGACGGCTGCGGCCTGGTGCGCGACATCGAGCGCAATGCCGGCCATGCGCTGGCCGGGCAGCGCGTGCTGGTGATCGGCGCCGGCGGCGGCGCGGCCGGTGCGCTCGGCCCGCTGCTGGCGGCGCGGCCGGCGCAGCTGGTGCTGGCGAACCGCAGCGTCGACAAGGCCCAGGCCCTGGTGGCGCGCCACGCGGCGCCGGCCCGGGCAGCCGGTGCCGAGCTGCAGGCCACCGGCCTGGCCGACTGCGGCGAGGCCTTCGACGTCGTCGTCAACGCCAGCGCGAGCAGCCTGCAGGGCGCCGGCATCCCGGTGTCGCCGCGCGTGCTGCGCGCCGGCAGCCTGGCGCTCGACATGATGTACGGCCCGGCCGCGCACGGCTTCGTCGCCTGGGCCGCGCAGCATGGCGCGGTCGGCCGCGACGGCCTGGGCATGCTGGTCGAGCAGGCCGGCGAGGCCTTCTTCGTCTGGCGCGGCGTGCGGCCGGACACCGCGCCGGTGCTGGCCGAGCTGCAGGCCCGGCTGTCCGCGACAAACCGATGAAGACCGCGGTCCGCCAGGTAGGGCGCCTGATCGCGCTGCTGGTGCTGTCAGTGCTCGCACTGCAGCTGTACTTCCTGGCGCGGGTCGCGCTGATGGCGGTCGTCGACCCGCAATCGACGACCTTCCAGCGCTCCGAAGCGTGGCGGCTGCTGACCGAGCAGCACCAGGTGCCGTGGAGCCAGGAGTGGCAACCGTACGACCACATCGCCGACACGCTGAAGCGGGCGGTGATCGCGTCGGAGGATGCGAGCTTCATCGAGCACAGCGGTGTCGAATGGGAAGCGGTCGAGAAGGCCTGGGAGAAGAACCAGCGCGCCGAGGCGCGGGCCGACCGGATCAACGACCGCCTGGATCAGCGCCCGCCGAAGGCCCGTGCCGCGCCGGTCCGCCGCGCCGAGCCGAAGATCATCGGCGGCTCGACGATCACGCAGCAGCTGGCGAAGAACCTGTTCCTCGGCAGCGAGCGCAGCCTGCCCCGCAAGGCGCAGGAGTTCGTCATCACCTTCATGCTGGAGGGCCTGCTGTCGAAGCAGCGCATCCTCGAGATCTATCTGAACAACGTCGAATGGGGCGAAGGCGTGTTCGGCGCGCAGGCGGCGGCGCGGCACTACTTCCGGATCGACGCCGCGAAGCTGGCGCCGATGCAGGCGGCGCGGTTGGCGGTGATGCTGCCGGCGCCGAAACGCTTCGAGAAGCGGCCGGGGTCGCCGTATGTGGTCGGGCGGGCGGGGACTGTCGTGGCGCGGATGGGGGCGGTCGATCTGCCCTGATCTTTCTGTTCGCGTGCGCAGGATGGCGGGCACTCCGGGGCGGGACTGTCCCCCGCCGGCAGACTGCCTCCCGGCAGTCCACCGGCTCCTCCTCTACGTCCCTCCCCGAAGCACCCGCCATCCTGCGCCCGGGTTGCCTCATGCGGGCGCCTGCGAACACCAGTGCAAGCGCCGCCTAGAATCTTCGGATGACTGCTTCACTGACCGACGAACTGGCGAGCGCCGCTGCACGGCTGATCGTCGAGGAAGGCATGGAGTACGGGCCGGCCAAGCGCCGCGCCGCGCGCGACCTCGGCAAACGCAGCACGCGGCAGGTCGACCTGCCCGACAACGACCAGGTCGAAGACGAGGTGCGGGCCTACATCGCCCTCTTCTGCGCCGACACCCAGCCGGGCGAGCTGCGCGCACTGCGCGAGGTCGCGCTGTCGTGGATGGAACGGCTCGAAGCGTTCCGGCCCCACCTGTATGGCGCCGTCTGGCGCGGCACCGCGACCCGGTTGAACAGCGTGCGGCTGGAACTGTTCTGCGACGACTCGAAGGAAGCGGAGCTCGCACTGATCGACCGCCGTGTCTCGTATGACGTCGGCAGCCTCGACGGGCCGCGCGGCGAGCCGATCGACGTGCTGACCGTCAGCAGCCCGAGCGCTGCACTCGGCGAGGAAGTGACCGTGCACCTGACCATCCTGGACCGCGACGACCTGCGCGGCGCACTGAAGCCGGACAGCCGCGGCCGCAGCGAGCGCGGCGACCTGGCCGGGCTGCGCCGGTTGCTGGCGGGATCCGACGGAGCGTCGGCATGAACCGCCGCCAAGCGCTGACGATCGGCGTCGGCGGCGCCGCGCTTGCCGCGGGCGCCGGCGTCGGCTGGTGGCGCGAACGGCTGCCCGAAGCCGAACGGGCGCTGTGGGCCCTGCAGTTCGACCGGCCCGAAGGCGGCTCGCTGCCGCTGGCCGGCCTGCGCGGCCAGCCGCTGCTGCTGAACTTCTGGGCCACCTGGTGCGCGCCGTGCGTCAAGGAGATGCCGCTGCTCGATGCCTTCCAGCGCACCCACCAGCCGGCCGGCTGGCACGTAGTCGGCCTCGCGGTCGACAGCCCGACCCCGGTGCGCGAGTTCCTGCAGAAGCTGCCGGTCACGTTTCCGATCGGGCTGGCGGGGCTGACCGGCGTCGACCTGGCCCGCTCGCTCGGCAACGAGCGCGGCGGCCTGCCGTTCAGTGCGGTCTTCGACCGCGATGGGCGCGTCATTGCACGCAAACTGGGCAGCATCGCCGAGCAAGACCTGGCCGCCTGGGTGCAACGGCTGGCCTGACGCCTCGATTTCGGTCATCCGGCCGAGATTTTTCTATATTGCAGTCTTCGGACCCTAAAGCGCGTAAAGTTCAGCCTTTGCAAAATTCCGGGCCGCCTGCCACAGGCACCCGATTCGCGTTTCATGCACATCCTGGTCCTGCACGGCCCGAACCTGAACCTGCTCGGCACCCGCGAGCCGGAGGTCTATGGCGCAACGACTTTGGCGCAGATCGATGCCGATCTCGCCGAGATCGCGTCGCAGGCCGGTTCGACGCTGGTGAGCTTCCAGAGCAACCACGAAGGCGCGCTGATCGACCGCGTGCAGGCCGCGCGACTCGACGGCACGCAATTCATCCTGATCAACCCGGGCGCGTTCACGCACACCAGCGTCGCGCTGCGCGATGCGCTGGCCGGCGTCGCGATCCCGTTCATCGAGGTGCACCTGTCGAACGTGCACCGGCGCGAAGCCTTCCGCCACCATTCCTATTTCTCGGACCTGGCCGACGGCGTGATCGTCGGCCTGGGCGCGGACGGCTATGCCTGCGCCCTGCGCCACGTGCTGCAGCGTGACGCGAAGCGCCCTCCCCAGCGGACGGCCTGACCCCACGGCGCCCTCGGTCCGACCGACCGCGGGCGCCCGACAACAACGACGACAGAAGTTGGAGAACCCATGGACCTGCGCAAACTGAAGACCCTGATCGATCTCGTCTCCGAATCGAACATCTCCGAACTGGAGATCACCGAAGCGGACGGCAAGGTCCGGATCGTCAAGGCCGACCCGACCGCCGTCGCGGCCGGTCCGGTCGCCTACGCGGCCCCCCCGATGATGGCGCCGGCCGCCGCCGCACCGGCGGCCCCGCTGGCAGCCGCCCCTGCCGAGGCCCCCGCCGCGCCGACCGGCCACACCGTCAAGTCGCCGATGGTCGGCACCTTCTACGGCGCCGCCAGCCCGGGCGCCAAGCCCTTCGTCGAAGTGGGCAGCGCCATCAAGGAAGGCGATCCGATCTGCATCATCGAGGCGATGAAGATCATGAACGAGATCGAGGCCGACAAGTCCGGCACCGTCACGAAGATCCTGTGCGCCAACGGCCAGCCGGTCGAGTTCGGCCAGCCCTTGTTCATCATCGAATAAGGCCTCGCGCATGTTCAAGAAGATCCTGATCGCCAACCGCGGCGAGATCGCGCTGCGGATTCAGCGCGCGTGCCGCGAGATGGGCATCAAGTCGGTCGTCGTCTATTCAGAGGCCGACCGCGATGCCAAGTACGTGAAGCTGGCCGACGAGGCGGTGTGCATCGGCCCGGCCCAGTCAGCCCAAAGCTATCTCAACATGCCGGCCATCATCTCGACCGCCGAGGTGACCGATGCCGAGGCCATCCACCCCGGCTACGGCTTCCTGTCGGAGAACGCCGACTTCGCCGAGCGCGTCGAGCAGAGCGGCTTCGTCTTCATCGGCCCGACGCCGGACGCGATCCGCACGATGGGCGACAAGGTGTCGGCCAAGCAGGCGATGATCAAGGCCGGCGTGCCGTGCGTGCCCGGCTCCGAAGGCGCGCTGCCCGACGACCCGAAGGAGATCATCAAGGCCGGCCGTGCGGTCGGCTACCCGGTGATCATCAAGGCCGCCGGCGGCGGTGGCGGGCGCGGCATGCGCGTCGTGCACACCGAGGCGGCGCTGATCCATGCGGTGCAGACCACGCGCGCCGAGGCCGGCGCGGCCTTCGGCAACCCGGCGGTCTACATGGAGAAGTTCCTCGAGAACCCGCGCCACATCGAGATCCAGGTGCTGGCCGACGAGCACAAGAACGCCGTCTGGCTGGGCGAGCGCGACTGCTCGATGCAGCGCCGCCACCAGAAGATCATCGAGGAAGCGCCGGCGCCGGGCATCCCGCGCCGCGTGATCGAGAAG
>Ga0209050_1000178_pt1 | contig 145314 bp, 122 predicted proteins | sample Araplavi_mTSA_r2_FD_184276 | JGI IMG/M metagenome (GOLD analysis project Ga0209050, IMG submission 184276) | Arabidopsis root microbial communities from North Carolina, USA - plate scrape MF_Cvi_mTSA_r2 (SPAdes) (version 2) | ecosystem: Host-associated > Plants > Roots > Endosphere | place... | reverse complement strand
CGATCTTGCCGCCGGGCATGCAGAACGCATTGATCTGCTTCGAGCCGATCAGGTTGACCTCCCATTTCCAGCGGCTCGCGCGTTCGTTCCACTCCGAGCTGAACGGGATGATGCGCTGCGAAATGGCGCGCAGGCGCACCACCTGCGGGTGGCTGTCGGGGCCGAGCGCGCGCTGCTGCGCGGCCTGCTGCTTCATCTGCGCGTACTGCTGCGCCGCGGCCTGCTCGATCTGGTCGGCCGACACCAGCTTCGTGAAGCGCGATTCGCTGCCCACGTCGACGCCTTCGCGCGCCCAGGCCGGCACGGCCACCGCTGCACCGGCGGCGGCCAGCGTCATGCCGAAGCGGCGGCGCGCGTGGAAGGCGCAGCCGCAGGTGATCGAGGGAAGGTCGGCGTCGTGGTTCATGGCAGATCAGATGGCAAATGGGGGGCCTGGTTCCGGAACTCAATCGTCGGCCGGCGGCTGTGTCGGATCGACCTCCAGCGCCTGCACCGGTGCGCGCAGCCACACCAGCATCAGCAACGCCGGCAGCGCGAGCACGGTCGACAGCAGGAAGAAGCTCGGCCAGCCGATGGTCTCGGCGGTGACGCCGGCCACCGGCCCGACCCAGACGCGGCCGACCGACGCGAACGCGCTGAGCAGCGCGTACTGCGTCGCGGTGAAGCGCTGGTTGCACAGGCTCATCAGGAACGCGACGAAGGCGGTCGTGCCCATGCCGCCGGTGATGTTCTCCAGCGCGATCACCATCAGCAGCCCGCCGTCGACCGGCGTCGCCTGCTTCAGCCAGACCACCGTCCAGTCGAAGGCCGGGATCGTGACGCCCGGCAGCAGCCCGTGGCCATGGCCGGCGAGCCACCAGAAGCCGAGGTTGCTCAGCATCTGCAGCACGCCGAACAGCAGCAGCGCGCGCCACAGCCCGAGCCGGAACATCAGCGCGCCGCCGAGCAGCGCGCCGCCGATGGTCAGCCACAGCCCGATCAGCTTGTTCGCGACACCGACCTCGGCCGGGCCGAACTGCATCGCCTTCAGCAGGAACGGCGTCATCAGCGAGCCGGCGAACGCATCGCCCAGCTTGTAGAGCACGATGAACGCGAGGAAGGCGCCGGCGCCCGGCTGCGCGAAGTAGCTGCGCAGCCCGCCGAGCAGCGTCTCGAAGCGCGCCGCGCGCGCCGCCCACGCGGCCAGCGGCAGCGTGAACGCGATGCCCAGCAGCAGCGCGAGCAACTCGGTCCAGCGCTGCTGCAGCGCGGCCGGCAGGCTGCTGCCGGCCCACCACGGCGACAGCACCGCCGCGGCGATCGGCGGCCCGAAGCGCTCGCTCAGCACGAAGCCTGCCGCGACCGCGGCCAGCACCGCGGCGAAGCCGACCACGTCCTGGCGCGCCACCGACGACGGCCGCAGCGCCGCCGGCAGTCGCGGCAGCGCGACCGCCGACAGCACCGCCGCGCCGACCATCAGCCCGGCCATCACGCGGTAGACCTCGGGCCAGGACCAGCCGCCGCCCTGTGTCGGATCGACCCAGATCAGCGCGATGCCGCCCGACAGGATCATCGCGAGCCGGTAGCCCAGCACGTACAGCGACGAGCCGAGCCCGCGCTCGCGCGCCGGCAGCAGGTCGGTGCGGTAGGCGTCGACGACGACATCCTGCGAGGCCGAGACGAACGCGACCAGCACCGCCAGCAGCGCAAAGCTGCGTGTCGCGCTGCCAGGCGAGGTGGAGCTCATCAGCAGCAGCGCGCCGGCCAGCGCGAGCTGCGTCAGTACCAGCCAGCCGCGGCGCCTGCCGAGCCACGGCAGCTCGAAGCGGTCCATCAACGGCGCCCACAGGAACTTGAAGGTGTACGGCAAGCCGACCAGGCTCAGGAAGCCGATGGTCGCCATGTCGATGCCCTCGACGCTGAGCCAGGCCTGCATCGCCTGGCCGGTCAGCGCGAGCGGCAGCCCGGACGCGAAGCCGAGCACGCTGACCACCAGCAACCGGAACGCGACGGCGGCCCGGGATGAGGGCAGCACAGGCTGCAGCGGAACGGAATCGGACATCCGCCGATTCTATGGACTCACTTCGGCGCGGAGGCGGCGGGCGTGGGTTGCTGCCGGTAGATCGCCTCGGCCAGCGCGAGCAGCTGCTCGCGCGGCAGGCTGCCGGCCAGCGCATAGCCGGTGCCGGCCTCGACCCAGTAGAAGAGGTTCACGTCGCCATCGCGCTCGAAGCGGAACGCGGCCGGCGCGGCCTCGTCGGGCTTGCGCAGGTAGACGGTCACGCGGGCGGTGCCGCCGGCGGCCTGGTACATCAGCTGCGCCCCGGGGCCGGCGCCGTTGCCGTCGGGCAGCAGCCGCCCGCCGACCAGCTCGTACCCCTGCTCGCGCAGGTCGAACAGCTTGACCGGCACGTTCAGGCGCCGCGTCAGCCAGCGCGACAGGTGCTCTTCCTGCGCGCGGCTCTCTTCGGCCGTCCTGCCGGCGACCGCGACCTCGACCGGGTGGCGCTGCTCGGGCACGTAGACGCTGTGCGCCAGCGCGGCGCGCTGCACCCAGCTGCCGGCCGGCGCCTGGGCCACGACAGCACGCGCCGGCTGCACCCGCCACATCGCGCCGGCGCCGATCAGCCCGCCGAGCGCGAACACCGCGAGCGCGGCGGCCCACTGGCCGCGGCCCCGCCACCACGGCGTCGCCGCCTCGGGCGCATGCTGCAACACCAGCTGCTGCAGCCGGTCCGGCACCGGCTCGCTCGCCGTGGAGACCAGCCGCGCGCGCAGCGCATCGCGGTCGGCGGCCCACAGCCGCACGCGGGCCGCCTCTTCGGGGTTCGCCTGCAGCCAGGCATCGACCTCGGCGCGGCGCTCGGCCGGCAGTTCGCCGTCGAGCCACGCGCTCAGCGCGTCGTCGCGCTCGTCGGAGGTGGGGAAAGGAAAGAGAGAGGGAGGGACAGCCATCATCGACATCCAGTTCAGACCACGCGCCGCAGCGTCTGCACCGCCGGTGCCGGTGCATGGCCGTCGAGCAGCGCGCGCAGCGCGGCCCGCCCGCGCGAGATGCGCGACATCACGGTGCCGATCGGGATGCGCAGCACCTCGGCGCATTCGGCGTACGACAGCTCCTCGACCGACACCAGCAGCAGCGGCTCGCGCTGCTCGACCGGCAGCCGCCGCAGCGCGGCAATCAGGTCCATGCGCAGCCCGACATCGGCCCCGGGGTCGCTGCCGCGCAGGTCCTGCTCGACCTGCAGCTCGTGCGGGTCGACGATGGCCAGCCGCCCGCCGCGGCGCAGCGTGTCCATGTGGGCGTTGTGCGCGATGCTGATCACCCAGACCAGGATGTCGCGCTGCTGGTCGAACTGGTGCCAGTGCGACAGCGCGCGCTCCAGCGCGGTCTGCACCAGGTCGTCGGCCGCCGCGGCATCGATCAGCAGCGAGCGCGCATAGCGGCGCAGCCGCGGGATCGTGCCGAGGAGCTGCTGGCGGAAGCTGGCGGGGACGCTCACCTGGTGTCTACGCGGGGCACGGTGCGGCTATTCCCGCTCAGCCCTGCCAGATCGCGGCTTCCGTCACGCCCAGCGCGCGGAAATCGTCCTCGCGCAGCGCCAGGTCGTTGACGCAGAAGAACTCGTCGAGCTGCGGCGGCGCCACCGAGGTACCCGACAGCATCGAATGCGCCTGGCCGCGGTGGTGCACCTGGTGCTGGTACAGGTGGGCCAGCAGCCGGTGCAGCGGCTCGCGGTCGACGCGCTGCGTGCGCGGCACCGCGATCACGCGCTCCAGCAGCGCCACGTCGGCCAGCAGCGCATGGGCGATCGCGAGCAGGCGCTGGTCCATGCGCTGCTGGGCCGCCGCCAGCTCGGCGCAGCTCGCGCACGGCTCCTCGGGGTCGAAGAACGAGCCGGGATCGGGATGCGGCGCGTCGCCGCGCAGGCTGCGCTCGATCGCATCGAGGTAGTAGTCGTCGACCGTCAGGTTGTGGTTCAGCGTCGCGCGGATCGACGGGAAGAAGCCGGTGCGCGGCGCGGTGAATTCATCCCGGGTCAATCGCCCGCAGGCCTGCAGCAGCCGGTGGTTGGCCCAGGCGTTGTTGTGGGCGCTGGCGTACAGGTGGCGGGCGAGCGAGGTCATGGGCGTGGCTCCGGTCCGGAGCTGGCGATGTTCGCGCAGCGCCAGCCGCTCGTCCAGCCAGCGCAGCAGGTCGATCCACATCTGCCGCATCTCGGCGTCGGTCGGCGTGCGGATCGCGCTCGGCAGCTCGATCGTCACCACCGGCACGCCCTTGTGCACGCCGCCGTAGTGGCCGAGCGAGCCAGGGAAGATGCCGACGCGGTCGAGGTAGAGGCGGCCGAGCCGCTGCGGCGGCACGCTCGGGCCGTCGAAGTCGAGCACGCCGTAGGGCGCGTGCACGGTGACGATCACATCCGGCTTCCAGGCCTCGATCGTGTCGGTCACGAAGCGGCTCTCCGGCTCCGACAACGGGCTCGGACCGGGCCAGCGGCGCGGGTCCTTCTTCGTGCGCTGGACCCAGTAGACCGGCGCGTCGCGGTCCCAGTGCGGCGTCGGGAAGTTGCGGTTCAGGTCGACGCCGTGCGCATTGGTGCGTGTCGGCCGCGCCAGCAGCAGGCCGTCGGGGTTCAGCACCGGCACGAAGCGCCAGTCCAGGCCGGCGCCGGTGTCGCCGGCCTGCGCGATCCAGTGGAAGGCGAGCGCGCTCGACGACAGCTCGTCGCCATGGATGCCGCCCAGCACCAGCACGCGGCGCGGCGCCGGCGGCGGCTTGTCGTCGGGCAGCAGCAGCGGCTGCGGGGCCGGCACGTCGCGCTGGTACAGCGGCACACCCTTCACCGACGCGGCGCCCGACGGCGTCAGCGCGGCGCGCTCGCACAGCGCGAGGCCCAGGTTCGGCAGGCGGCGGGCCAGCTCGGCGCAGGGGCCGGCGGCCTGCGCCGCTGACGCGAACGCGACCAGCAGCGCGGCTGGAATCATCGAGAATCGTGTCATGCTGCACGAGTGTAGAAGCCGCCGGACCCCCTCGAATGAGAGTTGGCGGCACCTGTGCTCGCCCCCCACAATTCCGGCATGAATGCAATGCTGCGCCCCATGGCACCCAGTTTCTCGGCCCAGGAGTTCCGCGTTGCGCTCGGGATGTTCGCCACCGGCGTCACGATCGTCACCGCGCTCGACCTGCACGGCAACCCGGTCGGCCTGACCGCCAATTCGTTCAATTCGGTGTCGCTGTCGCCGCCGCTGGTGCTGTGGAGCCTGTCGCGCCGCGCCGGGTCGATGCCGGCGTTCACGCGCGGCTCGCACTATGCGATCAACATCCTCGCGGCCGACCAGCGCCCGCTGGCCGAGCGCTTCGCGTCGAAGGACATCGACCGCTTCGCCGGGCTGCGCTTTCGCGAAGGGGTCGGCGGCGCGCCGGTGCTCGAAGGGGTGGCGGCGGTGTTCGAATGCTTCAACCGCAGCCAGTACGAAGAGGGCGACCACGTGATCTTCGTCGGCGAGGTCGAGCGCTGCGAGCGGCGCGAGGGCGCGCAGCCGCTGATCTATCACGGCGGCCGCTACTTCACCGAGCTGCCCCTCTAACCCGCGTTGCGGCGCCGCGCGAACTCGGCGAACCACGCGACGCAGCCGGCATTCGCCATCGCATCGAGCTTGAACACCTGCTCGGCCGGCGTGCCCATCAGCAGCTTCTTGACCGGCAGCTCCATCTTCTTGCCCGACAGCGTGCGCGGGATCGCATCGACCTGGAAGATCTCGTTCGGCACATGCCGCGCCGACAGCGCGCTGCGGATCTCCTGCTTCAGCCGCGCGACCAGCGCAGCGTCGAGCACCCGGCCCTCGCGCAGCACGACGAACAGCGGCATCCAGCTCTCGCGGCCCAGGTACTCCAGGTCGACGACCAGGCTGTCGAGCACCTCGGGCAGCGCCTCGACCGCGCGGTACAGCTCGGCCGTGCCCATGCGGATGCCGTGGCGATTGATGGTCGCGTCGCTGCGACCGTAGATCACCGCGCCGCCGCGCGGCGTGATGCGCAGCCAGTCGCCATGGCGCCAGACACCGGGGTACATGTCGAAGTAGCTCTCGCGGTAGCGCCGCCCGTCCGCGTCGCCCCAGAAGTACAGCGGCATCGACGGCATCGGCCGCGTGCAGACCAGCTCGCCCACCTCGTCGACCAGCGCATGGCCTTGCCCGCTCACCGGGTCGGGCTCGCTCCAGGCCTCGACCGCGGCGCCCAGGCAGCGGCATTGCATCTCGCCCTCGACCACCGGCAGCGTCGGCAGCCCGGCCACGAACGCACCGGCGAAGTCCGTGCCGCCCGACAGCGAGGTCAGCCACATCGGCCGGTCGTCGACGCGCGGCAGGTGCTGCGCCGCCCAGCGGTAGACGTCGGCCGACAGCGGCGAGCCGGTGCTGCCGAGCGCGCGCAGCCGCGCCAGCCCCGGCAGGCGCGCCGGCTCGACGCCGGCCTTCATGCAACTCGCGAAGAACGCCGCGCCGGCGCCGAAGAAGGTGCTGCCCGAATCGGCGACGAAACGCCACAGCGTGGCCCAGTCGGGCTGCCCGCTGCGCCCGGACGGGCTGCCGTCGTACAGGCAGATCGTCGTGCCGTTCAGCAGCCCGGCGATCTGGCAATTCCACATGATCCAGCCGGTCGCGCTGTACCAGTGGAAACGGTCGCCGCCGTCGGCGCTCGGGCCGAGGTCGTTGTGCAGCCCCATGAACTTCAGGTGCTCCAGCACCACGCCGCCATGGCCGTGCACGATCGGCTTCGGCAGCCCGGTGGTGCCGCTCGAATAGACGATCCACAGCGGGTGGTCGAACGGCAGCGGGTCGGCCTGCAGCGGCGGGTCGTCGCACAGCAGCCCGTCGAAGTCGTGCCAGCCGTCCGGCAGCGCGCCGCCGAGGTTGCGCCACAGCAGCACCTGCTTCAGCGTCGGCAGCTCGGCGACCAGGCCCTGCAGCAGCGCGAGCCGGTCGTGCGTGCTGCCGCCGTGCACGTAGCCGTCGCAGCCGACCAGCAGCGTCGGCTCGATCTGGCGGAAGCGGTCGAGCACCGCGACCGGCCCCATGTCGGGCGAGCAGACCGACCACACCGCGCCGAGGCTCGCGGCCGCGAGGAAGGCCACCAGCGTCTGCGGCGTGTTCGGCATGAAGGCGCAGACGCGGTCGCCGCGCACCACGCCGAGCCGCCGGTAGTGCGCCGCGAGCGACGCGACCTGCCGGCGCAGCTTCGGCCAGCTCCATTCGAGCAGGCTCGCGCAGTCGCGCAGCCGCTCGTCCTGGAACACCACCGCCGGGTGGCCGGCCGCATGGGCTTCGTCGGCATGGCGGAACACCTGCTGCACGTAGTTCAGCTGCGCGCCGTCGAACCAGCGCGCGCCGGGCATGCGCTCGTCGGCCAGCACCTGCGTGAACGGGGTCGGCGACTGCAGCCGGTAGAAGTCCCAGATCGAGCGCCAGAACGCATCGAGGTCGGTGACCGACCAGCGCCACAGCGCGTCGTAGCCGGCGTGCGTCGTCGCGTCGAAGCGCAGGCCGCGCTCGCGGGCCAGCCAGTCGGTGTAGCGGAGGATCTGCGGTCGCGGGACTGCCATGGTGGGACTACTCCAAGCCGATGTACTGCCAGGTGTCGCGCATGAACGGATGCCGCAGGTGCCCGATCACGCGCCGCTGCAGCACGTCGCTGACGACGGTGTGCACATGCGCCTTGTACGGCATGTACGCCACCAGCATGTTCTTCGCCTCGCGCATCAGCGCGGCGCGCTCCGGCCCGTCGGGCAGCACGTTCTGCCGCTCGAACAGCCGGTCGTAGGCCGGCAGCGCGAAGTGCGCATCGTTCGATTCGTTCGCGTTCGGGCCGTAGCCGATGCCGAGGAAGAAGCCGCCGTCGGGCGTGCCGGCCACCCAGCTGAAGCCCCACATCATCAGCTTGCCGGCACGGCCCATCTTCAGCAGGTCGGGCCAGCTCGCGATGTCGAACTGGATACGCAAGCCCACCGCCGCCATGCACTTGTGCCACAGCTCGTTGAACTGGCGCTGCCGCTGGTCCGGCCGCGACGCGAGCCGCAGCACCAGCGGCCGGCCGTCGGGCCCTTCGCGCCATCCGTCGCCGTCGCGGTCGACGTACCCGTAGAGGTCGAGCAGCGCCATCGCGCGCGACACGCTGGTCTCGCTCATCGTGCTGCGGTAGTCGTCCTCGTAGCCGGAGGTGAAGGGCGCGACCACCGACTGCGCCGGGATGCCCTGGCCGTGGCGCAGCTGTTCCAGGTCCTGCCGGTTGTCGTAGGCCAGGCAGATTGCGCGGCGCAGCGCCACCTTCTCGGGTGCATTGCCGCCGACCACCGGGTCGTCCATGTTGAAGTAGGTCAGCGCCATGTCGGCCTTCGCGCTGCGCTGCAGCCGCACGCCGTGGCGCGCGAGGTGCGGCGCGATGCGGTTGCCCGGCGCGGCGATCGGCGTGAACTCGACCGGCAGCTCCAGCACGTCGAGCGCGCCGTTGACGAACGCGAGCCAGCGCGGCTGCGATTCGGTGATCACGCTGACCTCGATGCGCTCGACCAGCGGCAGGCGTCGGCCGGCCAGCTCGCGCGCGACCTGCTGCGCCTGCGCATCGTCGGGCGCCGGCTCGGCCTCGAAGTGCTGCTCCCGGAAACGCGGGTTGCGCACCAGCTCGATGCGCGATGCGCGGCGCCAGCCCGCCAGCATGAACGGGCCGGTGCCCACCGGGTGCGCGGCGATCTCGGCGCCGTAGTGCTCGACCACCTCGCGCGCGACCGCGCCGACCAGCGCACCCTGCGTGAACCAGTGGTGGAAGCGCGGGCTCGGCTCGGCCAGCCGGATGCGGAAGGTGTAGCGGTCGAGCGCGCGGATGCCGTCGACCTCGCGGTCGTAGTCGAACGGCTTGCCGCGCTGGCGGGCCTGCGCGCGCAGCTCGCTCAGGTCGCGCAGCTTCGCGTTCTCGAACACGTAGAGGTTCTCGCAGTTCAGTCGCGGGTCGTAGTAGCGCTTGACGCTGTAGACGTAGTCCTGCGCGACCAGCTCGCGCGGCGTGCCGCCGAAGACCGCGTCGTCGGCGAAGAAGATGCCCGGCCGCAGGCGGAACGTGAAGGTCCTGAAGTCGTCGCTGATCTCCGGCAGCGCCGCGGTGTTCGGGCACAACTTGACCGGGCGCGCGAGGTAGTCGTAGCGCAGCGGCGGCTCGAAGATCGCGGACGCCACCTGCGCCGAGTTGACGTCCGAGATCTGGCACGGGTCGAAGCCGGTCTCGGCGGCGTCGAAGGCCAGGCGCAGCGTGGTGTCGGCCGCGCCCGCGGTGCCCGGTGCCGTGCACGACAGCGCCGCCGACGCGGCGATCCAGGCGCGGCGGGTCAGCTCCATGCCTGCCGCGCCGTACCGCTCAGCGCCCGACCCGGCGACTCTCGTCGATGTCGAGGTACTGCCAGAAGCGGCTGACGAAGACCGGCCGCCGGTAGCCGATCACCCATGGCTGCGCGAGGTCGGTGATGATGCGGTGCACGTTGTACTTGTGCGGCGCGAGCGCTGTCGCGATGCGGTTCGCCTCGTCGAGCAGCGCAAGCCGCTCGGGACCGTCGCCGATGCGCTGCATGCGCTCGTAGATCGCATCGAAGCGCTCGTTCTTGAAGCGCCCGAGGTTCTGGCCGCCCGACGCCGGGCCGTACAGCAGCTGCAGCGCGTCCTGCACGTCGGGCGTCGACGCGGTGTAGCCGAGCTGCCACACCATCAGCTGGCCGGCGCGGGCCGCCTTCAGGTTCTCCGGCCATTGCGCGGGCTTGATCTCGATGCGCACGCCGACCGCGTCCATGTTCTTCTTCCACAGCTCGTCGAACTGGCGCGACAGGCTGTCCGGCGAGGTGGCATAGCGGATCACCAGCGGGCTGCCGTCGGGCATCTCGCGCCAGCCGTCGCCGTTGCGGTCGACATAGCCGTACATGTCGAGCAGCGCTTTCGCGCGGCCGACGTCGTAGTCGCTGTTCTCGGTCTTGTAGTCCGGGTCGTAGCCGAAGGTGCCGGGCGCCACCATGCTCTGCGCCGGGATCGCCTGGCCGCGGCGCACGCCGGCGATCTCGCGCGGCACGTCGGTGGCGAGCCGGATCGCGCGGCGCAGTGCGACCTTGTCGGCGGTGTAGCCGCCGACCGTCGGGTCTTCCATGTTGAAGTAGTAGAGCGTGCGGTCGGCATTGACGAAACGCTGCATCTGGATGCCGCGTTTCGCGAGGTTCGGCGCCAGCTTGCCGTTCGGCACCGCCTGGTTCGCGAACTCCAGCGGCACCGAGATCAGGTCGATCTCGCGGTTCAGGAAGGCCAGCCAGCGCGGCTGGCTTTCCTCGATGATCGACAGCTCGACGCGGTCGATCATCGGCAGCCGGCGCCCCTTGAAGCGCTGCAGCAGCGCCTGGCCTTCGGCATCGTCGGCATTCGGCTCGGCGTCGTAGAAGGCCTCGTGGTAGCCGGGGTTGCGCTCCAGCACGATCTGCGAGCTGCGCCGCCAGGCGCCGAGCTTGAACGGCCCGGTGCCCACCGGATGCTCCATCGTCTTGTCGCCGTAGAGCTCGATGACCTCGCGCGCGACCGCACCGTACAGGCTGCTGTCGGCCAGCGTGAACAGCAGCCGCGGGCGCGGGGTGTTCAGCTTGATCTGCAGCGTGTAGCGGTCGAGCGCCTTCAGGCCGTCGACCGGCTTGTCGTAGTCGAACGGCGCCTTCTTCGCGAGCGCCTGCTCGCGCAGTTCGTCCAGCCCGATGAAGCCCTGGTCCTTCATGTCGGAGTAGGCCGGGCTCTTGTTGGCCGGGTCGAAGAAGCGCTTGATCGAGAACACGAAATCCTGCGCGACCAGCTCGCGGCGCTGGCCCTTGAACGCCGGGTCGTCCTGGAAGTAGACGCCGGGGCGGATGCGGAAGGTGTAGGTCCGGAAGTCGTCCGACACCTCCGGCATCGCGGCCGCCGCCTCGGGCCGCACCTTGAACGGGCGGGCCAGGTAGTCGTAGCGGACCAGCGCCTCGAACAGGTGCGTCGTGACGTAGCGCGAGTACAGGTCGCTGATCTTCACCGGATCGAACCCGGTCTCGGCGGCGACGAAGGCCCAGCGGAAGGTCTTCGCGACCGGTGCGCCGGCGGCGGGCGACGACGCGGCCTGCTGCGCCTGGGCGCCGCCCGCGAGGGTCAGCAGCAGTGCGGCGCCGGCGGCGAGGAGTCGGTGTCGTGGGGGCATCATGGAACGGCAGGTCATGGCGAAGTGCGCGCGGCTTCGAGCGCAGTGTCGATGTCGAGGAATTTCCAGAACTCGCGGATGAACGGATTGCGCCGGTAGCCGAGCACCCACGGCTGCATCAGGTCGGTCGCGATGCGGTGCGCGCTGATCTTGTACGGCAGGTAGGCCACCATCAGCTTGCTGGCCTCGCGCATCACGGCCTCGCGCTCGGGGCCGTCGGGCAGGCGGCCCTGCTTCTCGAACAGCAGGTTGAAGGCCGGCAGGTCGAAGCGCGAATGGTTGGCGCCGCCCTTGTTCGGCCCGTAGGCGAGCGCGAGGAAGGTGTCGGCATCCGGTGTCGTCGCGCTCCAGGCCACGCCCCACATCATCAGCTTGCCGGCGCGCGAGGCCTTCAGGTTCTCCGGCCATTTCGCGGTCTTGAACACCATGCGGATGCCGACCGCGCGCATGCTCTTGTCCCACAGCTCGACGAGTTGCCGGCTCAGCTGGTCGGGCTGCGTCGCGTACTCGATGACGAGCGGGCTGCCGTCGGGCAGCTCGCGCCAGCCGTCGCCGTCGCGGTCGACATACCCGTAGGTGTCGAGCAGCGCGCGCGCCCGGTCGGGGTCGTAATCGCTCATCTCGGTCTTCACGCTCGGGTCGTAGCCGTACACCGCCGGCGCAATCGCGGTCTGGGCCGGCACCGCCTGGTTCTTGCGCGCGATCTGCAGCTCGGCCGGCGTGTTGTAGGCCAGCGAGATCGCGCGTCGCAGCGCGACCTTCTCGGGCGTGTAGCCGCCGACCACCGGGTTCTCGTGGTTGAAGAAGCCGGCGATCACCGCATCGACCAGCGGCGCCTGCTCCATCTGGATGCCGCGCTTCGCGAGGTTCGGCGCGAGCCGGTTGCGCGGGATCGCGATGCCCGAGAACTCGGCCGGCAAGCGTTCGAGGAAATCGTTCTGGCCGTTCAGGAAGCTCAGCCAGCGCGGCTGCGATTCTTCGATGATCGAGATCTCGATGCGGTCAAGCATCGGGATGCGCTTGCCCTTCATCGCCCGCGCGATGGCCTGCGAGCGCGGATCGTCAACCGGTGCTTCCTCGTCGTAGAACCGCTCGCGGTAGCCGGGGTTGCGTTCCAGCACGATCAGCGAACTGCGGCGCCAGTCGGCGAGCCGGAACGGGCCGGTGCCGACCGGGTGCGCCATGATCTTGTCGCCGTAGAACTCGACCACTTCGCGCGCCACCGCGCCGAAGGCACCGGGGTCGGTCAGGATCTGCTGGTGAAAACGTGGCGACGGTTCGGCCAGCTTGATCTGGAAGGTGTAGCGGTCGAGCGCCCGCAGGCCGTCGACCTCGCGGTCGTACGGGAACGGCTGCTTCGAAGCCAGCACCTGGCGGCGCAATTCCGACAAGCCGAGCAGCTTCGCGTTCTCGAGCAGGTACAGGTTCGGGCTCTTCCACTGCGGGTCGTAGTGGCGCTTCAGCGTGTAGACGTAGTCCTGCGCGACCAGCTCGCGGCGCTGGCCCTTGAAGGCCGGGTCGTCCTGGAAGTAGGTGCCGGGCTTCAGCCGGAACGTGAAGGTCTTGAAGTCGTCGCTGATCTCCGGCATTGCCGCCGCGGTGTTCGGCTTCATGCGGATCGGCCGCGCGAGGTAGTCGAAGGTCAGCGGCGTCTCGAAGATGCCGGCGGTGATGGTGCGCGAGTAGAGGTCGCTGAGTTGCACCGGGTCGAAGCCGGTCTCGGCAACCAGGAAGGCATACCTCAACACTTTCAGCGGCGCCGCAGCCTGCGCGGCGAGCGCCGGCAGCGTGGCCGCAAGGAGGGCGAGGAAGGCGAGCAGCCCGGCTGCACCGCGTCGGATCATGGTCACGAACTCCTGGTGGGAGGGCACGCCGCCGGCGCTCGTGGCGCGGCGGCATGCCGAAGGCGCGAAGTCTAGGGCCTGCCCGGGGCGCTCGGCCTCCGGGCTTGCCCCGGCCCGTGCGCGGGAACTTTCGGCACCGGCATGCAAGTTGCGTGCGCTGCCGGCCCCTGAGGGCAAACGTGGGGCAGGGGCTGTCGGGCCGGGCCTTAGACTCGCGCCTGCCCAGATTCCGGCAACCGCGCCTCCCGACCCGGGCCGGCGGGGCGTGCCGGTCCTCTTTCTCGACCCGAGACGCTCACGACGATATGGCGGCCTACCTGATACGGCGCCTGTGGCAAATGATCCCGACCTTGATCGGGGTGGTGCTGCTGGTGTTCTTCCTCTTCAAGTACTTCGGCGGCGATCCCGCCGAAATCCTCGGCGGCCTGAACGCCACCCCGCAGCAGATCGACGCGATCCGCGAGCAGCTCGGGCTGAACAAGCCGGTGTGGCAGCAGCTGCTGATCTACTTCCGCAGCATCGCGACGCTGGACTGGGGCCACAGCTGGGCCACGCAGGAAGCGGTGAGCAGCATCTTCGCGACCCGTGCGCCGGCCACGCTGACGGTGATGCTGCCGATCCTCGCGCTCGACACGCTGCTCGCGCTGCCGATCGCGATGTGGGTGGCCTACCGCCGCGGCTCGCTGGCCGACCGCAGCATCATGGTGATCTCGACCGTCGCGCTGTCGATCTCGTTCCTGGTCTACATCATCGTCGGCCAGTACGTGTTCGGCTTCCAGCTCGGCTGGTTCCCGGTGCAGGGCTGGAGCGACAGCACCTGGACCAACCTGGCGGTCTTCGTGCCGCTGCCGGTGCTGCTGGCGCTGCTGGTGGGTCTCGCGCCGCAGACGCGGCTGTACCGCACCTTCTTCCTCGACGAGCTCGGCCACGACTACGTGCGCACCGCGCGCGCCAAGGGCATGACCGAGCGCACCGTGCTGTTCAAGCACGTGCTGCGCAACGCGATGATCCCGATCGTCACCAACATCGCGCTGGCGCTGCCGGGCGTGTTCGTCGGCTCGTTCCTGATCGAGGTGTTCTTCTCGATCCCGGGCCTCGGCCGCGAGATCATCCTGGCGGTGAACCGCAGCGACTACCCGGTGATCCAGGCGGTCACCGTCTACCTGGCGATGCTGACGATGCTGGTGAACCTGGGTGCGGACATCCTCTACAAGCTGATCGATCCGCGGGTGGTCCTCAAATGAGCGCCGTGCTTCCTCCCAACGTCGCGCCCGCGCGGCAGTCGCTGGGCGTCTGGCATGCCGCGTGGAAGCGGCTGCGCGCCGACCGCGTCGGCATGGTGTCCATGGTGGTGGTGGCGGCCTTCGCGCTGCTGGTGCTGCTGGGCTCGGTCGGGTTGCTGGCGCGCGACTGGCAGAAGGAGGTCGGCGTGCCGAACGCACCGCCGACCTTCATGGGCCCGGCGCCGGCCGCCGAGCAGAGCGCGATCCCGGTACCGAAGGGCCCGAACGTCGACCTCTCGGCGGTGGACCCGCTGGCGCCGCGCTACAAGGAATGGGACGAGCGCGCCGCCAAGTTCAAGACCGAAGACAGCGTGAAGCGCGAGACGCTGCCGTTCGGCGGCGACCGCATCGGCCGCGACGTGCTGACCAAGGCGCTGAAGGGCACGCAGACCTCGGTGTTCGTCGGGCTGCTGGCGGCCATCGCGGCCAGCGTGATCGGCACGCTGCTCGGCGCGCTGGCCGGCTTCTTCGGCGGCAAGGTGGGCGACTTCCTCGAGTGGCTGTACAGCGTGTTCACGTCGATCCCGGACATCCTGCTGATCCTGTCGTTCGCGGTGATCTTCGGGCGCGGCATCTCGAGCGTGGCGATCATCCTCGCGCTGGTCGGCTGGACCGGCATGTACCGCCAGGTGCGCGCCGAGTTCCTGAAGCATTCGGTGCGCGAGTACGTGCGTTCGGCCGAGGCGATCGGTGCGTCGGCGGCATCGCGCATGTTCCGCCACATCCTGCCGAACATCAGCCACGTGATCCTGGTGCGCATGTCGCTGCTGGTGGTCGGCTTCATCAAGTTCGAGGTGATCCTGTCGTACCTCGGGCTGGGCGTCGGCGTCGACGACGTGTCGTGGGGCACGATGCTGGCCGAGGCGCAGAGCGAGCTGATCCTCGGCTACTGGTGGCAGCTGGTGGCGGCGACCGCGTTCATGGCGGTGTTCGTAACGGCGTTCTCGCTGTTTGCCGATGCGCTGCGCGATGCGCTGGATCCGAAGCTGCGGGGACTGGAATGAGCTTGTTGAGCATCAAGGACCTGCGCGTGTCGTTCCGCGTGGGCAATGACGGTGGCGTGGTGCAGCGCACACAGGCGGTGGGCCGCGAGATCAACGGGCAGCCGGTCGGCGTCAGCTTCGACGTGCCGGAGAACACCACGGTGGCGCTGGTCGGCGAATCGGGCTCGGGCAAGAGCGTGACCGCGATGTCGATCCTGAACCTGCTGCCGAGCAATGCCGAGCGGCAGGGCGCGATCGCGTTCCAGGGCCGCGACCTGCTGGCCGCGACGCTGCCCGAGCTGCAGGCGCTGCGCGGCAAGGACATCGCCTGCGTGTTCCAGGACCCGATGAGCTCGCTGAACCCGGTGTTCACCGTCGGGCAGCAGCTGGTGGAGCCGCTGGTGCGCCACCTGGGCATGACGCGCAGGCAGGCGCTGGCGCGCGCCGAGGCGCTGCTGGCCGAGGTGGGGCTGCCGGAGCCGAAGCGGCGGCTCAGTGCGTACCCGCACGAGCTGTCGGGCGGGCAGCAGCAGCGCGTGATGATCGCGATGGCGCTGTCGTGCGAGCCGAAGCTGCTGATCGCCGACGAACCGACGACCGCGCTCGACGTGACGATCCAGCGGCAGATCCTGGAGCTGCTCGCGAAGCTGAAGACGCAGCACCGCATGAGCATGCTGTTCATCACGCACGACCTGGGCGTGGTCGGCGAGATTGCCGACCAGGTGGTGGTGATGCGCCAGGGCACGGTGCGCGAGCACGGCCCGGTGGCGCAGATCTTCAGTGCGCCGCACGACGCGTACACGAAGGCGCTGCTGGCCTGCCGGCCGACGCTTGCGCAGCGCGGTGCGCGGCTGATGGTGATCGACGACCACATCGCCGGGCGCGCGGCCGCCGCGGCACCGGCACCGAAAGACGCGCTGGCGCCGATCGTGATCGATGCGAGCAACCTGACGAAGAGTTTCTGGCTGCGCAGCGGCGTGTTCGGCCGCAAGGAGTTCCGCGCGGTGAAGGGGGCGAGCTTCACGCTGCGGCGCGGCCACACGCTGGGCGTGGTCGGCGAATCGGGTTCGGGCAAGACGACGATGGGGCTGACGCTGCTGCGCCTGCACGAGGTGAACGGCGGGCCGGTCGGCGGCAAGGTGATGTTCGACGGCCAGGACCTGCTGGCGCTGAGCCGGCGCGAGCTGCTGCCGATGCGCCGGCGCATCCAGGTGGTGTTCCAGAACCCGTATGCGTCGCTGAACCCGCGCTTCACGATCGGCCAGACGCTGACCGAGCCGATGGCGATCCACGGCATCGGCGGCGACACCGCGGCGCGCGAGCAGCGGGCGCGGGCGCTGCTGACGAAGGTGGGACTGGACGACAGCGCGATGCACAAGTACCCGCACGAGTTCTCGGGCGGCCAGCGCCAGCGCGTCGCGATCGCGCGCTGCCTGACGCTGGACCCGGAGGTGCTGGTGCTCGACGAGGCGGTCAGCGCGCTCGACGTGTCGGTGCAGGCACAGGTGCTGAACCTGCTGAAGGACCTGCAGGACGAACTGGGGCTGGCCTACATCTTCATCAGCCACGACCTGGCGGTGGTGCGCTTCATGGCCGACGAGGTGCTGGTGATGAAGGACGGCGAGGTCGTCGAGCAGGCGAGCGTCGCGCAGATATTGGAGCAGCCGCAGCAGGAGTACACGAGGCGGTTGCTGGGGGCGATTCCGCGGGGGTATCGGGGGATGTCGGTCCAGCCCTGACGCCGTCTGTCCACTATGGAAGCCGGCCCTCTTTCCGGCTCAGAGCCCTGCAGACCCAGACAGCAGAAGCACCGTGGGAAGCACTGATCCTGGTAGGCATCAGCCCATCGTTCTGAAGCCGATCCGTGGTCTGCTGAAGAAACGAAGTCGGATCAGTGCTGCAGCGTCCGAGTCTGAATCAACTTCCTGACGCTTTCGACGCGAGCTTCAGCGTCTGCTCTTTCTGCGTCGCCAAACCTTTCGCGAAAGAGTTGAACCGCTGTCTTTACTTCCAATTCAGTGCGATTCATTTCGACCGAATGAGGGATAGGCGCAGCGGCAATGTATTCACTGGAGACGACGAACCAAGCATATGTATCGCGGTTGTCTGATTTCCGCGCACCGACACGATACATGGCAACTGGATCGCCGCCGATTGCCAACTTTAGAATTTCGCCATCCACATTCGGCAAAGGATCCTGCGACCTGAATGCAACATAGCCCACGACTGTCAGCAGTGCAAACAATGCACCACAGATTCGCAGCAGCTTCTGTTTCGTTTTAGTCATTGAATTCAACCATTTGCCCCTGATCGGCGCGATTCTTCGGTCCATGTATGTCACCTTTGTGCCCGTACACGCTAAAAGTGCCGTCTGAGGCAGCCCATATTGAGCGATTCGGGGCCACAACAGGGACTCCGAGTATTCGATGCAAGTTCTTCGCAAACGGAACTACTTTTACACCGCGGTAGCTGTCGCTGCCGGTGTTGCAAGAGAGTAGGCGCACTTTCATTTTTTTGTAGTCGGGGAAGCGCTTCCTGATCATTTCAGCCAGTTGGCGCTCATTGATGATTTTTTGATTTTCGGTGACCTCATGCCAATTTCCATGTGCGACTACGTCGATGACACCGGGCTCCTCGGGGATTCGGTCGAATAGATCGAGACTGCCGTACGCTGGAGACTGCAACACGATGCGCTCGAGCCCGGTCAGATCGAAGAACATCAGCGGGTTGGCATCGACATAGGCATACGTCGAAAGGCTTCCTCCGGCCAAACCTATTGGGTCGCTTTGCCTGTAGGCTCCAACGTCGGATGCGTAGAACCGGAAGTAGTTGTACCAAAGCCCGCTCTCCGCGTCCGCATACTGCCCCGGGAATCGCAAGTTCTGCGTAAAGGCCCCAAGCCCTTCGGGATTGATCTCCGGCGCCGTTGTTCCAAACGGCTCCGCAATCCAACGCCAGCGCTTTGCTCCGTTTTGATCCACGACGACACGCGGCGCATTCAGGTGATCGGCATGGACATAAAAGACCAGCGGCGGGCCGCTCGCGTTGGCCGGGTCCGGCATGAACATCGCCACCGGGATGTTGCCCAGCCACACGTATTCGCGGATCGCCTGGCCTGTTGGGTCGTATTCGCCCAGCAGTTGGCCTTCGAGGTCGTACACGAAGATGATCACTTCGCCGCTGCTCGTCACCTTGCGAATGCGCCTTCTGCTGGCGTCGTAGTCGTAGCTGCCCCCCGAGGCGTACGGGCCGGTGCCGGCCCCGCACACGCAACGTGGCAGCGGCGGCGTTGTGCTTCCGGGCGGCGTGTAGTACTGCAGCTCGGATTTCGCTGGGCAGACCGGTACCTGGATCTCGGTCGAGTCAATGTAGCCGCCCGTGGACGGGCTCGTCGCGCCGCAGAATCCCCACCCTTGCGTCACGGGTGTGTAAGGGGGGGAATTGCGCCATCCGGGGACGCGGGACATGAACCGCAGCCATTCGCTGCAAGCCTCGTCGGGCGTGCGGCCGCTCCAGATCGGGTAGCCCGAAAGGGGGTCCGGCAGGATCCTGAAGATCACATCCTTGCTGTCCGTGCCCTGCGGAGCCACGGTGCCATCGGCCCAACTGCTCGTGCTGGTCATGCCCAGCGTCACAGCCGCCATCACGGCCAGCCATGGCCTCATCCACCGCCACGCGGCGGTCATCCTGCTCTTCACGGGAAACTCCTCCTCGGTCGACACGGCTCGTGCCGCGTTGCTTGTCCTCTGAGGGAACTGCTTCTCGAGGGAACTGCTTCTTCAAGCACGCGGCCGGCGGATTAGAAGTGAACGGCACGACGTCCACAAGGCCGTGTGGCGGTTCGACGACGGTTGTTGACAATCCTTTGAACGCGCGATGGCGTGACGTCATACGAATGATGGACGGCCATCGCAATTCACCGGCGCGCTCCATCCTGAATCCAGATCGGGAGTGCCCTGTCCGTTCAAAAGCGGCCGCTTCGCGCACAAAGGCCGCCCTACACTCACCGCTCCTCCAGCGCCACCTCCTGCCGCTTCACCCGCGCCAGCGGCAGGCTCACGCGCACCCGCGTCCCGCGGCCCGGCTCGCTTTCCACATGCATCGTCGCGCCCATGCGCTGCAGCAGCTGCTGCGTGATCACCAGGCCGAGTCCGCTGCCCGGCACCTGCGAGTTCTCCGCGCCCAATCGGTTGAACGGCTGGTACAGCTGCGCGAGCTTGCCGGCTTCGATGCCGACGCCGTCATCGTGCACCGTCACCACCGCCTGCGCGCCGTCCTTCTCGCACTGCACCCAGGCCCGGCCGCCGGCGCGGTTGTACTTGACCGCGTTCGACAGCAGGTTCGTGAAGACCTGCTCCAGCCGGCGTGGGTCGGCGTGCACCGCGAGCGCCTGCGCGCCGTCGATCGCCAGCGTGACGCGCATCGACAACGCGAGCGGCTCCACCTGCCGCAGGCTCGCGCCCAGCACCGCCGCGAGCGGGATGTCGCGGCTCGACAGCGCGAGCGCGCCGTCCTCGATGCTGGTCAGGTCGAGCAGCTCGTTGATCAGCTCCAGCAGGTGTTGCCCGCTGTCGAGCACATGCTGCAGCCTCTCGGCCTGCCGCCGGGTCAGCGGCTCGCGGCCATCGGTCTGCAGCAGCTGCGCGAAGCCCAGCACCGCGTTCAGCGGCGTGCGCAGCTCATGGCTGACGCGCGACAGGAACTGCGTCTTCGCCTGGTTCGCGCGCTCGGCGGCCTGCTTGTCCAGGCGCAGCTGCTCGGCCTCGACGTCGTCGCTGACATCCCACAGCAGGCCGACCACGCGCCGGCCGCCGGCCTGTTCGCGGCGCCGCGCATTCATCTCGAGGTGGCGCACGCTGCCGTCCGGCAGCCGCACGCGGTAGCGCAACGCGACCAGCTCGTCGGCCTGCGCCGCCCGTGCCAGCGCGTCGCGCAATGCGGACACATCCTCGGGGTCGATCCGTTCGCCCGACAGCTGCGCGCCGTCGCGCGCACCCGCCGCGTCGTCGAGCCCGTGGTGCGCGGCCGCGCGCGCATCGAGCTGCACCCGGTCGTGGTCGACATCCCAGTCGAAGACACCGATGTGCGCGCCTTCGGCCGCCGTCGCGAGCCGCTCGTTGCTCTCGCGCAGCGCCTGCTCGGCGCGCCGCTGGGCCTGGTGCATGCGCATCGTCAGCCACACGCCGACGCCGGCCAGCACGGCGCCGAGCACCAGCGTCGCGGTGGTCACCAGCCGCCGCGTGATGCGCGATGCCTCGCCCAGCGAGTCCGAGAAGCGCATGCCGAGTTCGGTCAGCCGCTCGCTCAGCGGCGCGATCCGTCCCACCAGCAGGCGCAGCTCCGGCGAGTCGGTGTCGCCGGCCTGGAGGCGGGCATGCACGTTGCGCCCCAGCGCGCTCAGCTCGTCGATCTGCGCATCGCCTTCGACCCAGGTGCGGATCGCGTCCGCCATGAAGCCGACGTGGCGGAAACGGCGGTACAGGCGAGCCATCGCGTCGATGTCGTCAGGATGGTTGCCGCCCTGCAGGAAGCCCCGACGCACCACCGCCATGTCGGGCACCGGCTTGTCGAGTTCGAGCCGCGCAAGCCGGTCGCCCTGCGACACCGCGAGCGCCGCCAGGTGGCGCTGGTAGTCGGCCTCGGCATGCGATTCGGTGTAGCGGAACAGGTGGTAGATCGCGTCCTTCTGGCCCTTCGACCAGTGGCTCTCGCCGCCGACATAGGCGCGGGCGGCCGACAGCGTGTCGGCGCTGAAGGCGCTCAGCCCGGCCAGCAGCGCGACCACGACCAGCCACAGGCCCACCACCAGCCAGCGAATGCGCGATCCGTCATCAGGCCGGGCCATCGATCGGTTCCTCTCCCTCGGTCGGTGCCTCATCGCCTCGGCGTGCACCGCCACGCGGTGTACCACGGCCTTGCAACACCTGTCGACGGGGACTTGACAATTCGCACGACCGTGCTAAATTCGCGCGATGGAAACCAAGACGGAGCGCAGCGGGCTGACCCTCGCGGCCATCCTCGACACCGCGCTCGGCATGGCCGCCTCCGACGGGCTCGACAGCCTGACGATCGGCGAGGTCGCCAAGCGACTCGGGCTGTCGAAGAGCGGCGTGTTCTCGCGCGTCGGTTCGCGCGAGGCGCTGCAGATCGCGGTGATCGACGAATACGACCGTCGCTTCCTGCAAGACGTCTTCGTGCCGGCGATGCGCGAGCCGCGCGGCCTGCCGCGGCTCAACGCGATCATGCGGCTGTGGCTGCAGCGCGCCCGCGATGTCGAGATCCGCACCGGCTGCCTCTACTGCGCCGGCGCCTTCGAGTTCGACGACCGCCAGGGCCCGCTGCGCGACCTGCTGCTCGACCACGTGATGCGCTGGCGCAGTGCGCTCAAGCGCACCGTGATCCAGGCCATCGACGCCCGCCACCTGCGCGCCGACACCGACGCCGACCAGCTCGTCTTCGAGATGGACGGGCTGTTCGTCGCGCTGATGCGCGAAGCCCGCTTCCTGCGCGATCCGCGCGCCGCCGACCGCTGCTGGTCGGCCTATGAGCGGCTCATCCGTTCGCTGCAGGCCTGAACAGACCATCGACATGAGTTCACACCATTCCCTTTCTCGTCGACATATTTCGCACGTGCGTGCGAAATCAAGGAGATTGCCATGCTGATGCTTGCCCTGTCCGCCCTGGTCGTCGCCGTGCTGCTGCACGGCGCGCTGTCGTTGTGGCGCGTGGTCGCCGCGGTGCCGCGCAGCAACGCCGATTTCGGTTGCTTCTGATGAGCACGCCCAACCCGGCCACCGCCTTCTACGCCGCCAGCCGCAGCGCCCGCTGGCTCGGCAGCGCGCTGCGCGGCCTGCAGTCGCTGTCGCCCAAGCTCGGCACGCAGCTCGCGCTGCGCCTGTTCTTCACGCCGCTGCCGTTGAAGCTCGCGGCACGGCGGCGTGCCGTGCCGGCCGGCTGGCAGCTGTCGCACTGGCCGTTCGAGCACGGCACGGTGGCGGCCTACCGCCGGGCCGACCTGCCCGCCCGTCCTGGCGAAGAGCGGCCCACCGTGCTGCTGGTGCACGGCTGGGCCGGCGACGCGCTGCAGATGCAGCCGCTCGGCGACGCGCTCGCGGCGGCCGGCTTCGCGCCGGTGCTGCTGGATTTCCCGGCGCACGGCCGCAGTGCCGCCTGGCGTTCGACGCTGCCGCAGTTCGTGCGCGCGCTGTGGGCGGCGTCGGCCCGGCTCGGCCCGTTGCACGCGGTGGTCGCCCATTCGCTCGGCGCGCTGGCGGCCAGCCATGCTGCCGCCAGCGGCCTGCCGGTGAAACGCCTGGCGCTGGTCGCCCCGTCGCCGCCGCCGGGCCTCTTCCTGGACTGGTTCAGCGGCAGCTTCGGGCTGGGCGCCGGACTGGCCGAGCGCATGCGCGCCGCGATCGAGCGCCGCGAGGGCGTGCCACTGCAGCAGTTCGAACCGGCCTGGCTGGGCGCGCGGCTGGCCCAGCCGACGCTGCTGCTGCACGACGAGGGCGACCGCGTCGCGCCGCTGGCCGGCAGCCGGGCGCTGCAGCAGGCCCTGCCCGACGCCCGGCTGGCGACGACCCGCGGCCTCGGCCACCGGCGGGTGCTGTCGGATGCGGACGGCATCGCCGCCGTCGTCGAGCACGTGCGTGCCAAATAGATGAGTGGCGCGCAACGACCCCCTGAGCGGTCGTTGCCAGGCCCTGTAACCGTGGTTGGAAACCGCCATCGAAGTAAGTGCAGCCGATCGACAAATCCGGTCAAGTCTGTAACGGCGACCTTACCGTCTGGCCACAATTCGGCTGGCGCGGCGTTCGCCGCGCGGCACTTTTGGTCCGAAGGCGCGTCGCAAGACCCGAAACCGGGCTGGCATGGAAGCTGCGCTTGACTGCGCACAGACTGCCAGTCCGGTGACTCTCCCGCTACACGCCGGCAGCAGCTCCAACACAAGGACGTCGTTGCCATGCCGCTGTTCCATCGTCGTACGCCTTCATCCCGTCGGGCCCGCCCGGCGACCCCGAGCTGCCGCGGTGGCGCCTCGTCACTGCTGCGCCTGGCCCAGCCGGCGGCCGGGCAGGGCGGCGGCAACGTGCGGCACTGGCTGGCACGCGCCGCCAACGTGCTGTCGCCGGCCGCGGCCGAGATGGTCACCGTGCGCCCGAGCGAATTCGCCCCCAGCCAGTGGCTGGTCGGTCACTGAAGGGTCAGCGATGGCTCCGCGCACCGAACACCTGATGGTCCGCCCGACGACGACGCCGAGCGTGACGCGCATCACACCGCAGGCCGGCAACAGCACCGACCGCTCGTTCAAGGTCCTGCAGTCCAGAAGCGCTCCGGCGCAGCTGTCCTTGTTTCCGCCGCCCGGCAGCGTCCGCGCCGCGCGTTGATTTCTCGACGTATGTGACGTCCAAGGGGGAACGGGCAAGCCGGGGTGGATGAGAGCGAGCCCCCGGCACCTGTCCCGTTTCCCCTCTTTTTTCACATTCGTCCCGCATTCCTCCGCCACCCGGGCGGCGCCGACCATCGGTGCCGGCCCGGGTGACTCGCTTCTGCAGCGCTCCTACACTGCGTCGCGCACCGCCCCGGGTGCGCCTCACCAGAAAAACCGAGGAGCAAAGCGATGTCCCTTCCCACCTGGCGCGTTCGAAGCGCACAACCCGGCGTGGTCGTCGCGCCCGATGAGCGCCTGCCGTGGCCGCAGACCTTCGCGATGGGCGTGCAGCACGTCATCGCGATGTTCGGCGCCACCGTGCTGGCGCCGCTGCTGATGGGGTTCGACCCGAACGTCGCGATCCTGATGAGCGGCATCGGCACGCTGATCTTCTTCGTCGTCGTCGGCGGCAAGGTGCCGAGCTACCTTGGCTCGAGTTTCGCGTTCATCGGCGTCGTCATCGCCGCCAGCGGCTACGGCGGCCACGGGCCGAACGCCCACCTCGGCGCGGCGCTCGGCGGCATCGTCGCCTGCGGCGCCGTCGTGCTGCTGATCGGGCTGGCGGTGACCGCCGCCGGCACCGCGTGGATCGAATCGCTGATGCCGCCGGTGGTCACCGGCGCGGTGGTCGCGGTGATCGGCCTGAACCTGGCCGGCGTGCCGATCAAGAACATGGCGCCGACGCCGTTCGACGCCTGGATGCAGGCCGTCACCTTCCTGAGCGTCGGGCTGGTCGCGGTGTACACGCGCGGCATGACGCAGCGGCTGCTGATCCTGGTCGGCCTGCTGGTCGCGAGCGTCGTCTACGCGCTGCTGGCCAACGGCCTCGGGCTGGGCAAGCCGCTCGACCTGTCGGGCGTCGCCGCGGCCGCCTGGTTCGGGCTGCCCGGCTTCGCGGCGCCGGTGTTCCAGGCCGACGCGATGCTGCTGATCGCGCCGGTCGCGGTGATCCTGGCGGCCGAGAACCTCGGCCACCTGAAGGCGGTCGGCGCGATGACCGGCAAGCCGCTCGACGCACTGATGGGCCGCGCCTTCATCGGCGACGGCCTCGCGACGATGGTCAGCGGCGCGAGCGGCGGCACCGGCGTGACGACCTATGCCGAGAACATCGGCGTGATGGCGGCCACCAAGATCTACTCGACCGCGATGTTCGTGGTGGCCGCGCTGATCGCGATCGTGCTCGGCTTCAGCCCGAAGTTCGGCGCGCTGATCCAGGCGATCCCGCTGGCGGTGATGGGCGGCGTCAGCATCGTGGTGTTCGGGCTGATCGCGGTGGCCGGCGCCAAGATCTGGGTCGACAACCGGGTCGACTTCGGCGACAACACCAACCTGATCGTCGCCGCGGTCACACTGATCCTCGGCACCGGCGACTACACGCTGAAGTTCGGCGGCCTGACGCTCGGCGGCATCGGCACCGCGACCTTCGGCGCGATCGCGCTGCATGCGCTGCTGCGGCGCCGGCCCGGCCGCTGAACGGCCGGCGCGCCCGTCGGTGCATGCGACGATGGTGCGCGACGGGTCGGCGTGAGATGCTGCCGCGTGCGGCCGTGCCTCAGGTCCGCCACTTGCTGGTCGATATCCACCGATGCGTCCGATTTCGCGTGCTCCCGTGGCACTTCCTGTGCGCCCCACCCGCCCAAGCCTGCGCCTGAGCTGCATGCTGCTGGTCGCATTGGCGTGCGGCGGCGTGCGCGCCGCGCCGGCCTCGGGAGCAGCCTCCGCATCGCCATCGATGGCCGCATCGGCCGCCGCATCCGACACCGGCGTGGCCGCCGAACTGGCCGATTTCGAATCGACCGGCCGCGCCCGTCCATCCGACACCGCGGCCGCGCTGCGCACGCGCGTCGGCACGCTCGCGGCCGGCAGCGCCGACTGGGTCGACGCGCTGACGCTGCAGGGCCTGCTGCACACCGAAGCCTCGGAGTTCGACGCCGCATCCGACTGCGCCCGCCGGTTGCGCGAGCAGTCGACGCCCGCCACCGAGGCCGCCGCGCGGCTGATCCAGGCCAGCATGATGCTGAAGAGCGGCGATGCGCGCGAAGCCGACAAGCTGCTGACCGCCGCCATCGCCCAGTTGCCCGCGGCAACGCCGGCCACCAGCCGGTTGCGTTTCCTGGCCGCGCATGCGAAGGCCTTGCAGCGCGCCGGCAAGCTCGACGACGCGGTGCGGCTGCACCTGCAGGAGATCGACCTCGCCGACCACCTCGGCATCGCGTGGCGCCGTGCCGAGGCCCGCACGCGTGCCGCCTACTCGCTCTACAAGGCGCAGCAGCCGGAGCGGGCGCGCAGCACCAATGCCGAGGCGCTGGCGATCGCAACCGCGGCCGACGACAAGATCTCGCTGGCCCGCGTGCACAACATCCAGGGCATCCTGCTCGACGGGCCGGGCGAGGTCGCGGCCGAGCTGCATTCGATGCAGTCGGCGATCAACTACGCCCACGAGGCCGGCGCCAAGCTCGACGAAGCGCTGCTGCTGGCCAACATGTCGGACTTCTTCCTGCAGCGCGGCGACTACCGCACCGCGCTGCGCCGCGCACAGGAGGCGCTGCCGCTGACGCGCGAGGTGCGCGACACCAGCAGCGAGATCATCGCGCTGTGGAACATGGGGCTGGCCCACATCGGGCTGGGCGAGGTGGCCGAAGGCAAGCGGCATGTCGGGCTCGCGCTGTCGATGGCCGAGCACCGCGGCGACGCGCCGCTGGTGTCCGACGTGCTGCTGGAGTTCGGCACCGCGCTCGAGAAGGCCGGCGATGCCGCCGGCGCGGTGCAGGCGCTGCACCGCCACCGCTCGATCGCCGACAAGCTGGTGCAGCGCGACCAGCAGAAGGCCATCCTCGAGCTGCAGGAGCAGTTCGACAGCGACCGCCGCGGCCGCGCGCTCGCGCTGCTGAACAGCGACAACGCGATCAAGGGCTCGCAGCTGCAGCGCCGCGACCTGCAGCAGCGGCTGTGGTGGCTGCTGGCGGCGACCTTCGTGCTGTCGTTCGCGGTGGTGCTGCTGATGATGCGCCGCGTGCGCCGCACCAACCAGGCGCTGGCGCACAGCAACGCGCAGCTGAAGGTGCAGAGCGAGCGCGACCCGCTCACCGGCCTGGCGAACCGGCGCTATTTCCAGGCGGCGATGAAGCGGATGTCGGTCGACGGCCAGCTGGCCGGCACGGTGTACCTGCTCGACATCGACCACTTCAAGCGCATCAACGACGAGCACGGCCATGCGGCCGGCGATGCGGTGCTGGTCGCGATGGCGCAGCGGCTGGCCGATGCGCTGCGCGAGCCCGACCTGGTGGTGCGCTGGGGCGGCGAGGAGTTCCTGGTGGTGGTGCAGTCGCTGTCGCGCGAGCAGGTCGACGCGCTGGCCCAGCGGCTGCTCGACGCGGTCGCGCAGGCGCCGGTCGCGTGGCAGGGCCGCGAGATCGCGGTGACCGGCTCGATCGGCTATGCGAGTTTCCCGATCGAGCCGACCGGGCTGGCGGTCGCGTGGGAACCGGCGATCAACCTGGTCGACACCGCCCTCTACCTGGCGAAGGCGCACGGCCGCAACCGGGCCTACGGCGTCGGGCTGATGCATGCGCAGACGGTGCAGGGGCTGCAGGCGATCGCCGCGTCGCTGGAGTCCGCCTGGCGCGACGGCCAGGTCACGCTGACGCTGCTGCGCGGGCCTGTGCGCGAGGGCCGCGCATGAGGACATTGCCATCTCCGTTCGGACTGAGCCTGGTCATGGCTTCGGGCACAACCCTTCGACGGACGGGCCTTCGACAGGCTCAGTCCCTGCTCAGGGCGAACGGAGGGGTGTTGCTGCTGTTGGCAGCCTGCGCCGGCCCGGCGGCCTCTGCCACCGCTGCCACGGCTGCCGGCGTCATCGAGCAATCGGACCACCTCGTGCGCGCGGGTTACGACCGCCCGGAGCCGGCGCTGCAGGCGCTGCTGCAGCTGCAGCGCGAGCAGGAGGCGCTGACGCCGCGGCCGGCGCAGACGGTGCGCCGGCTGCAGCTCGCGCGCGCGATCGTGCTGGCGCAGAACGGCCGCATCGCCGAAGCCGGCATGCTGGCCGAAGAGTTGCGCACCGGCACGGCGGGCAGCGAACCCGACGAGGCCGACGGCACCGCGCGGGCCAACCTGGTGCGTGCGCTGGTCGCCGAGAACGACGGCCAGCTCGACGTGGCCGCCGCGCTGGCGCAGGCCGCGGTGCCGGTGCTGCAGCAGGGCTGCCCGGGACCGGACGGCGCACCGTCGACGACCTCGGCCGATTGCGACTACCGCGCCGCGTGGCGCGCGCTGCAGGTGATCGAGCGCCATGCGCAGAGCCGTGCGCTGTGGGCCGAGGGCGCGCGCCACCTGCGCATCGCCGCGCAACTGGCCGAGGCGCAGCACGACGGCTACCGCCAGGCGCTGGTGCTGGGCCTGCTGGCGCTCGACATCGCGCGCCAGGGCGACATGCCCGGCGCGATGCGCACGCTGCAACAGGCACAGCGCGTCGCGGCCCCGCTCGACGACCCGGACGTGCAGGTGCGGCTGCGGCTGCACGAGGCCCGGCTGGCCGACATGCGCGGCGAGCACCAGCAGTCGCTGCGGCTGGCCGAAGAGGCCTTGCCGATCGCCCGCAAGGCCGACTCGCCGCGCCTCGAATCGCTGCTGAACGCCAACCTCAGCGACCTGTACGCGCGGCAGAACCGCCCGGCCGACGCGTTGCGTGCCGCCGAGGCCGCGCTGCCGGTGGTGCGCCGCCACGGCGACCAGCGCGCCGAACGGGTGCTGATCAACAACGCCGGTCTCGCGAAGATCGGCCTCGGCCGCATCGCCGAAGGCAAGCTCGACCTGGCCCGCCTGGCCGAGCTGTGGCAGCGCAGCGGCGCGCCGGGCAGCGAGGCGCAATCGCTGCGCGAGTTCGGCGAGGCGCTGGCGGCGGCCGGCGATGCGCGCGGCGCGCTGGAGCTGTTCCACCGCGAACGCAAGCTCAGTGCCGAGGTGATGAAGGCCAACCGCGCCGCGGCGCTGAAGGACGTGCAGCAGCGCTACGACACCGAGAGCAAGCAGCGCGAGATCGAGCTGGTGAGCCGCGACAACGCGCTGAAGACCGCGGCGCTCGCGAACCGCGAGCTGCAGCAGCGGGTGTGGGCGCTGATGGCGGCGGTGATGGCGCTGTCGGTCGGCGTCGCGGCGCTGCTGTACCTGCGGGTGCGCGAGATCAACCGCCGGCTGCAGGCGAGCCACGCCAACCTGCGGCTGCAGAGCGAGCGCGATCCGCTGACCGGGCTGTCCAACCGCCGCCAGTTCCAGGCCGCGATGGCGCGCGGCGGCGCCAACGGCATCGACGGTGCGCTGCTGCTGGTCGACATCGACCACTTCAAGCATGTGAACGACGGCCACGGGCATTCGGTGGGCGATGCGGTGCTGGTCGAGGTCGCGCGGCGGCTGGCGGGCTGCGTGCGCGAGAACGACCTGGTGGTGCGCTGGGGGGGCGAGGAGTTCCTGATCCTCGCGCCCGCGGTCAGCGCCGAGCAGGCCGAGCAGCTGGCCGCGCGCGTGCTGGAACAGATCGGCCGCGAGCCGATCGCCAGCGGCACCGGCGGCGGCAGCGAAGACGTGCTGCGCGTCACCGCATCGATCGGCTATGCGCGCTTCCCGCTGCCGCCCGACGACCTGCCGGTGCCCTGGGAGCAGGCGGTCAACCTGGCCGACATGGCGCTCTACACCGCGAAAGGCCAGGGCCGCAACCGCGCGATCGGCGTGATCGGCGCGCAGCTGCGCTCGGCCGACGAGCTGAAGGCGATCGAGAACGACTTCGACAGCGCGTGGCGCGACGGCCGCGTGCGCCTGCACGAGCAGCCCGGCCCGCAACCCGACCTGTTCTCGTAGCCCGGAGGCCCATCCGGGATCAGCGGCCCGCCCCCGGATGGGCATCCGCGCCACGTTGCTCGTCGAGGCAGCGCAGCAACTGCGCCACGTTGACCGGCTTCGTCAGGTAGCCGATGAAGCCGGCCGCGCGGGCCGCCTCGGCCTGTTCCGGCGTCGCATCGGCCGACAGCGCGATGCGCGGGCAGCCAAGCGCCGCATCGAGCCGGCGCGACACCTCGACGCCGCTCATGTCGCCCAGGTGCATGTCGAGCAGCAGCAGGTCGGGCCGGTGCTGCAGCCCCATCTCGACCGCCTGGCGTCCGTTGGCGGCCACCAGCAGCCGGCAGTCGGGCCGCATCTTCATCACCTGGCGCACCAGTTCGACGTTCATCGGGTTGTCTTCGGCATACAGCACCGTGTACGGCGCGGACGGGGTGGCGGCGCCGACCGGGTCGGCCGGCATGAAGCCGGGCCCGGCGCCGCCGTCCACCGTGGCCACCGGCACCCACGGCAGGCTCGCGGTGAAGACGCTGCCGACGCCCGGCTCGCTTTCGACCGACAGCCGGCCGTTCATCAGCTGCACCAGGCGCTGCGTGATCACCAGGCCGATGCCGGTGCCCTCGACCCCGCTGCGCTCGGCGCCGAGCCGGTTGAACGGCTCGAACAGGTGCGCCGCCTGCGCGGCGGTGAGCCCCATGCCGGTGTCGCGCACCTGCAGGTGCACCAGGCCGACGCCTTCGTCGGCCGGCCAGCGCAGCACCACCTGGCCGCCGCGGCGGTTGTACTTGATCGCGTTGCTGAGCAGGTTGACCAGCACCTGGCGCAGCCGCAGGTGGTCGGCCAGCACGCAGGTGCGCGGGTCGGCCGAATGCGGCGCGGCCCGGTCGATCAGCAGCTGCACGCCGGCCTCGGCCGCGGCCGGCGCGACCATCGCGAGCGCCTCGTCGACGACCCGGCGCAGCACCACGCTGCCCGACAGCAGCGCGACGCCGCCGCTCTCGATGCGCGACAGGTCGAGCACGTCGTTGATCATCGCGAGCAGGTGCGTGCCGGCCTGCGTGATGTGCCGCACCCGCGCCTGTTGCGCGGCGTTCAGCGGCTGCTGGGTGTCGAGCTCGAGCAGCTGCGCAAAGCCGAGCACCGCGTTCAGCGGCGTGCGCAGCTCGTGGCTCATGCGCGACAGGAATTCGGTCTTCGCGGCGTTCGCGCGCTGCGCCGATTCGGCCGCCAGCACCGCCTCCTCGACGCGCTTGCGCTCGGTGATGTCGATCATCAGCCCGCGCAGCAGCCGGCGGCCGCCTTCGGGGCGGAACACCGTGACCCAGCTGCTCATCCAGCGCACGCTGCGGTCGGCCGCGTAGAAGCGGTACTCGATCGCGCTGACCGAGCCGGTGAGCTGCGAATCGGCCACCTCGCGCAGCGCGCGGTCGCGATCGTCGGGGTGCAGGTGCAGGGCCCAGAAGCGCGGCTGCATCCAGTCGGCCAGCGGGTAGCCCAGCAGCTGCTTGGCCTTGTCGCTGACGAAGGTGAAGCTCTCGGTGCGCGGGTCGCCTTCCCAGAAGATGCCGTCGACCGAGTTCAGCAGGTCGACGAAGCGCTGGCGGCTCGCGCGCAGCTCGGACTCGGCCTGCTTGCGCTCGGTGATGTCCTGCACCACGCCGATCAGGTAATCGGGGCGGCCGTCGGGCTTGCGCACCAGCGTGACGTTGAGGGTCGCCCACACGACGCGGCCATCGGCATGCAGGTAGCGCTTGTCGGCCCGGTAGCGCGGGATCTCGCCGGCCAGCAGCTGGCGGCGCCGCCGCCGCTCGCCGGCCAGGTCTTCGGGGTGGGTGACGTCTTCGGTGCTGAGCGCGAGCAGCTCGGCGCGGCTGCGCCCGAGCATGTCGCACAGCTGCTGGTTCAGGAACAGCGGGAAGCCGTCGAGCCCGATCTGCACGATGCCGGCGCCGGCCATCTCGAGCACCGCGCGCAGCTGGGTCTCGCTGGCGCGCAACGCGTTCTCGGCCTCGCGCCGCTCGCGGTCGTGGCAGACCGCGCCGAGGATCGCGCCGACGCTGGTGAACAGCGGCTGCAGCCGGTCGACCAGCGCCTGGTCGAAGCCGCCCGGCCGGTTCGCGAGGCCGACCATGCCGAGCATCTCGCCGCCGTGGAACAGCGGCACGCCGAGGAACGAGCGCATCGCCGGGTGGCCGGGCGGCAGGCCGCCGCGCCGTGGGTCGGCGTCGGGGTCGTTGCTGATGACCGGCGCGCCGCTGAGGATCGCGGCCCCGAACAGCGTGCCCATGTTGTGGAACTCGATCGTGTGCTCCGGGCCGCCATGCATGTGGCGCTCGTACAGCGCGCGGGTCGCGTCGTCCCACGAGATGTCGGTCAGCACGTAGAAGCGCAGGTAGGGCGCGCCGTCGCCGTCGTGCAGCACCTCGGCGATGAAGCCGTACTCGCAAGCGGTGCTCTCGAGCAGGTCGGTCAGCAGCGGCGACAGCATCTCGCGCGGCGGCGCGGCGCGGATGTAGCGGGACTGGACGCGGGCGATGATCGCGCCGAGGTCGTCGACGGGCGGGAACGGAGGGGGCACGGTCGTCGGGTTCCGGTGGGCACGAGAGCGTGCAGGCGCTGGTGGACGCAGCCGGATCGTGGCACAGCGGCCTGGTGGTGAGAAGTAGGGCGAGCGCGGGTACGGGGCGGCGTGGCGCTGCCGCACACTCGGTGCCGGCCGCCTCGGCCGCCCTCGAATTCCCGGAGCTTCCATGACCTGTCCGACACGCCGCCAGCTGCTGGCCGCCACGGCCGCCGCCGTCACCGCCGGCCTCGCGCTGCCGCTGCGCGCCCAGGGGGCCTGGCCGACCAAGCCGGTGCGCATCGTGGTGCCGTTCGCGCCGGGCGGCACCACCGACATCCTGGCGCGGGCGCTCGCGCCCGAGCTGAGCCGGGTGTTCGGCCAGCAGTTCATCGTCGACAACAAGCCGGGGGCCGGCGGCAACGTCGGCGCCGAGCAGGTGGCGAAGTCGGCGCCGGACGGCTACACGCTGCTGATGGGCACGGTCGGCACGCACGGCATCAACCAGTCGCTGTACCCGAAGCTGCCGTTCGACCCGATCAAGGATTTCGCGCCGGTCACGCTGGTGGCGGGCGTTCCGAACGTGCTGGTGATGAACCCGGCGAAGGCCGAGGCCGAGAAGATCAACAGCGTGGCCGACCTGATCCGCTATGCGAAGGCGCACCCGGGCAAGCTGAACATGGCCTCCAGCGGCAACGGCACGTCGATCCACCTGAGCGGCGAGCTGTTCAAGAGCATGACCGGCACCTTCATGCTGCACTTCCCGTACCGCGGCTCGGGGCCGGCGCTGCTCGACCTGATCGGCGGCACGATGGACCTGATGTTCGACAACCTGCCGTCGGCGATGCCGCAGATCAAGGCCGGCAAGCTCAAGGCGCTGGCCGTCACCAGCGCGCAGCGCAGCGCGGCCTTGCCCGATGTGCCGACGATCGCGGAGGCCGGGCCGGTGAAGGGCTTCGACGCGAGCTCGTGGTTCGGGTTGCTGGCGCCGGCCGGCACGCCGGCGGAGATCGTCAACCGGCTGCAGCAGGAGAGCGCGAAGGCGCTCGGCACGCCGGCGCTGAAGGAGCGGCTGCTGGCACAGGGCGCGATCCCGAGCGGCATGCCGCCGGCGGAGTTCGCGGCCTACATCGCGGCGGAGACGAAGAAGTGGGCGCAGGTGGTGAAGGTGTCGGGGGCGAAGGTCGACTGACGCCACTGCGGTCTAATGCGCGGCCATGGCCGCCTCGCTGACCGATCTGTTCTCCCGCTTCCTGCGCTACGGCGTGGTGGGCGTGCTCGCGACGGCGGCGCACTATGCGCTGCTGGTGGCGCTGGTCGAGCTGGTGCAGGCGCCGGCGTGGATCGCATCGGGCCTCGGCGCGGCGCTCGGCGCGCAGGTTGCGTTCTTCGGCAACCGGCGCTTCACGTTCGATCACCGCGGTGCGCTGGGACCGGCCTGGCTGAAGTTCCAGGGGACGGCGATGGTCGGCGCGCTGGTCGGCATGGCGATCGTCGCGGGTGGTGTTGCGCTGGGGTGGCATTACCTGATCGCGCAGGGCGTCGCGACCTTGACGGGCCTGGTGGTGACCTTCCTGATCAACCGGCGCTGGACATTTTCGTAGCCCGGATGCCACTCCGGGACCATGGCACCCGGAGTGGCATCCGTGCTACGGCCCTCGTCGCCACACCCGCCCGAGCTTGACGTTCGCCGCCGCCAGGTCGTCGGCGAACGCCCCGCTTTCCAGGTAGGCCAGCTCGCGCTGTCGGGCTCCGGCGATCGCATCGCCGGCCGACTGCGCGTCGATCTCGCCGGGGTGGCAGAACACCAGTCCGCCGGACTCGGGCAGCGCGCGCAGCCAGCGTTGCATCCACCCGCGGTAATCGGCATCGATGAAATCGTAGACGCCGAGCAGCGCCGGGTTGTGCAGCCAGCCGCGGCGCAGCAGCTCGCGGTGCAGCCAGCGCCCGCCGGTGCCGGCGATCAGTTGCCGCTTCCATCCGAAGCCCGGTCCCGGCAGCACGCCGGTGTCGCGCACCGCCGGTGCCGGCAGCAGCTGTTCGATGCCCTGCACCACCACCTCGCGCACCTGCGGCAGGTGGTGCACATGCTGGTGGCCGTCAATGGTCTGCGGCACGCGGCCGGTCGCGTCGGTGAAGGCCGCCACCTGGGCCCGCCATTCGGCGCGCAGCGCATCGACCGGCAGCCGCCGCAGGTGGGCCTGCGCGATCAGCGTCGGCAACGCCGGCAGCACCGGCCACGCGCGCGCCAGCTCGGTGCTCAGCGGCAGCCCTTCGGTCAGGTTGAAGTGCAGCCCGATCTCGACGCTGTCGGGCAGGTCGGCCAGCAGCGGTGCGCTGGCGCGCCATGCATCGCCGCTGGTGATGCACGACACCCCGGTCAACCGCTGCGCACGCGCCAGCCGCGCGATGCCGCGCGAGACCGACGGCCACAGCCCGAAGTCGTCGGCACACAGGCCGAGCGTGCGCACGGCGCCGGTCATCGGGCGTCGGGCTCCGCCAGCCCCTGGCCGGCTTCGCTCGCCACCAGGTAGATCGGGCGGCGCTTGACCTCGTCGAAGATGCGGCCGACGTACTCGCCGAGGATGCCGATCGACAGCAGCTGCACGCCGCTGAAGAACATCAGGCTGCACACCAGCGTCGCCCAGCCCGGCACGTCGTGGCCGTAGATGAAGTGCTGCGCGATGACGAACAGCCCGAAGCCCATGCCGCCGAACGCGATCAACGCGCCCAGCGCGCTCCACAGCCGCAGCGGCACGTTCGAGAACGCGGTGACGCCGGTCAGCGCGAGCCGCACCAGGCTGCGCATCGAGAAGCTGCTGGTGCCGGCATGCCGCTCGGCCGGCGTGTAGTCGATGATTTCGGTGCGAAAACCCACCCAGGCGTACAGCCCCTTCATGAAGCGGTTGCGCTCGGGCAGCGACTTCAGCGCGTCGACCACCCGGCGGTCCATCAGCCGGAAATCGCCGGCATCGACCGGGATGTGCACCGAATGCTTCGTGTTGACGAGCCGGTAGAACGCCCAGGTGCCCAGGCGCTTGGCCCAGGTCTCGTCGGCCCGCGACGCGCGCGCCGCGCAGACCATGTCGGCGCCGCCCACCCAGGCCTGCACCATGCGGTCGATCAGGTCGACCGGGTGCTGCAGGTCGGAATCCATCAGCACCACGACCTCGCCATGCGCGAGGTCGATGCCCGCGGTCAGCGCCTGTTCCTTGCCGAAGTTGCGCGACAGCCGCACGTAGCGCACGCCGGGCGTCGTCAGGAACGGGGCGACCGCCAGCGCGGTGCCGTCGGTGCTGCCGTCGTCGACGACGATGACCTCCCAGCGGTCGGTCAGCCCGGCCAGGTGGGCGCTCAATTGCGGCAGCAGCACCGGCAGGTTGGCGGCCTCGTTGTAGGCCGGCATCACGCAGCTGATGGCGGGGCGGGACGGTCGCGTGGAAACTGTGGAGCGCATGGACGGGCTGTTCACCGGAAACAGCCCGCGACTTTACGCCGGGAAGCTCAGCGTTGGCCTTGGTCCGCCACGGCGGAAGCAAGTTCGGGGTAGTGCGCGAGCAAGGCCTGCAGCTGCGAACGCGCCTCGTCGGCCGTCGGCGGCAGCGGCACCTGGCCCTGCTTGATGCGCTCGATCCGGCGGCCCATCTCCTGCAGCTGCGCGAGCGCGTGGCGGGCGTCGTCGTCGAGGGCCTCGGCCGGCAGCTGCCGGGCCAGCCCGAGCACCAGGTCGCTGAGCACGCCGATCTGCTTGCCGTACGACGCCACCTCGCGCAGCACGCGCAGCTCGGTCTCGTCGTTGCCGGCGCGGGCGAGCAGCGACGGGTGGATGTCCTGCACCACCGAGCCGCTGAACGGCCAGTTGAACTGCGGGTTGAAGTTGAGCCACCACATGGTCGTCGCCTCCCGGGCCGCCTGCGGCAGCCGTGTGCGGCCAGTGTTGGGCCGGCGGCGGTCGAAGGCAATCCGCTGCCTTGGGGATGGCACTCGACGGACAATCGGCCGATGCAGTTCACTCCCTGGCGCCTTGACTGGCGTGCCGGCCTCCGCGACCAGCTCCGCCACTACCGTCGCGACGCCCTGCGCGACGACCTGGTCGCCGCCTTCGTCATCAGCGTGCTGCTGATCCCCCAGAGCCTGGCCTATGCGCTGCTTGCCGGGTTGCCGGCGCAGGTCGGGCTGTATGCCAGCCTGCTGCCGCTGGTGGCGTACGCGGCGCTCGGCTCGAGCCCGGTGCTGGGCGTCGGCCCGGCCGCGGTGTTGGCGCTGATGATCGCGCAGGCCATCGGCCAGGCGCCGCCCGGCGTCGGAGCGCCGGCTGTCGCGCTGGTGCTGGCGGCTGAGGTCGGCCTGCTGCTGCTGCTGGCGGCGTGGCTGAGGCTCGATGCGCTGGCCGCGCTGCTCAGCGTGCCCGTGCTGCACGGCTTCGAGACCGGCGCGACGCTGTCGATCGCGCTCAGCCAGCTGCCGGTGCTGCTCGGCTCGTCGGCCCGCGGTGCCGACGCGGTGCAGGTGCTGCACAGCTGGTGGCAGGCGGTGCGGCCGTGGGCGCCGCTGACGGCGGCCTACGGCGTCGGCGCCGTCGCGCTGCTGTGGTTCACCCGACGCCATGCGCAGCCGTGGCTCGCGGCCCGGTTCGGCCGGCCGCGCGCGGTGCTGGTCGGCCGGCTGGTGCCGCTGGCGGTGCTGATCGGCGCGATGGCGATCGCGATGCTGACGCGCGCCGACCGGCACGGCGTGACGCTGGTCGGCGCGCTGCCGACGCTGTCGCCGACGCTCGCGCTGCCGCCGCTCGACGCCGCGCTGTGGTGGGGGCTGCTGCCGCAGGCGCTGCTGATCGCGCTGGTCACCTATGTCAGCAGCCTGGTGGTCGCCGAATCGCTGGCGCGCCGGCTCGGCCAGCGCGTCGCGCCGCGGCGCGAGCTGGCGGGACTCGGCGCGGCCAACCTGGCGGCGGCGCTGACGGGCGGCATGCCCGTCAGCGCCAGCTTCTCGCGCAGCATCGTCAGCCTGGAGGCTGGCAGCCGCACGCGCATGGCGGGGGTGTTCACCGCGATCCTGATGGTGCTGGCGATGCTGCTGCTGGCACAGCCGCTCGCCTGGCTGCCGACGCCGGTGCTGGCCGCGACGATCCTGGTGGCGGTGCTGTCGGGCCTGGCGCTCGGGCCGTTCCGCGAGGCCTGGCACTACGCGCGCAGCGAATGGGCGGTGATGGTCGCGGTGGCGCTGCTGATGCTGCTGCTCGGGGCCGGGTGGTCGCTGGGCGTCGGCGTGGCGGCGTCGATCGCGTTGCTGCTGCAGCGCACCGCGCGGCCGCACGTGGCGCTGATCGGCCGCGTGCCGGGCACCGAGCACTACCGCAACATCGACCGCTACCAGGTCGAGCTGACGCCGGGCGTGCTGGCGCTGCGCATCGACGAGAGCCTGCTGTTCACCAACGCCCGCCAGCTGGAGGACGTGGTCGCGCAGCACCTGGCGACGTACCCGGACACGCGGCGCGTGCTGCTGCAGATGGCGCCGGTGAACCGCATCGACCTGAGCGGCCTGGAGGCGCTGCGCGCGCTGCAGGACATGCTGGCCGCGCGCGGCATGCGACTGGACCTGTCGGAGGTGAAGGGGCCGGTGATGGACGGACTGCGGGCCGGCGGGTGGCAGCAGTGGTTCAAGGGGGAGGTGTTCCTGAGCGTGCACCAGGGTGTCCTGGGTGCATGACGTTGGCACCCAGGACGACTGACCAGCCGGCGTCGACGCTTCGCTCAGTCCTCGTCGTCGGTCAGCAGCAGGTCGATCTGTGCCTTGAGCCGCTGCTTGTCCGCCGCGAAGAACGGCGTCGGAATGGAGAGCCAGGCTCGTCGCGAACCTGACAACCGCACGGGAATCCGGTCGTGACCAACGTCCTCGGCCGGCTGTACAGCGGCCAGCGGCGAGGCCTTGTTGGCGGGCGCATCGTTGACGGGCATCTCAGGCATCGAGGCCACAAGCGGCTTGGCGTCAGGTTCGCCATCTGCTTCGGATGGCAATGCGCCGAACGATGAGTCGTTGCTGCCAAGTTCGAAGAAGCGACTGAACTCCACGGACCGCCGGAAGACATTCACGACATCGGCTGCCGTTGCCGGCAGGAAGCCGCGTTGGATGAGGTCGTACTTCAGGTTGGCATCGGAAGGCAGGCCCGAGGGGTACTTCTCCAGCAGTTCGGCGAAGAGCGCAGGCCGACGAAGGAAGCCGAGAAGAAAGGAGCGCCTCAGCTCTTCGTTCGGCGCAAACTTGAAGGCCTCGACATCCTTCGTCACCGCCAGCAGGCCGTCTTGCGGACGCTCGAGCAAACCGTAGTACCGCAAGGACGCCATCGCGCTGAGCGCTGATCCGCTTGACGATCCCTTGTAGCCGAGGTTCTGGGCGACGACATCGATCGACGCGGGATGCAAGCGCCCCTTCTCATAGGCCGCCATCGCCCGATCGATCGCCTCGTCCAGAGGCACCGAAGGAGCTCGAGGGCTTTTCTTTCGAGGCAGGTCCGCCATGTTTTACTTCCTTGCTGGAAGGCAATACTACATCATAGATCGTATAAATCAACTTATACGGCAATTTGAGTTCAATATTCCATTTTCTGGAAAAGAGAATTCATTCTCTTCTTGCCAAATTTGGTACGCTGATGCAAAAATTCTTCTTTCTTGAAATGTGAATGCAACGCATGGCTGGTGACAAACAGATGGCGCTGAAGCCCCAAGACCTTCTTGTTGCCTTGAAGGTCTGCGTCAACGACAACAAGGAGTTCCTCCTGGCAACGCTCGGGCAGGAACTCCAAATGGCCGTCTCCGCGGTGCATGGCTCGATCCGACGCTGCGAACAGGCGCAGTTGCTCAGCAGGGCTTCAGGCAGCATCCGCGCCGTTCGGCCCTACGTTGCGGAGTTCGTCATTCATGGCGCCCGATTCGCATTTCCAGGCATGCAGGGGCCGATGTCCCGTGGCACGCCGACAGCCATCGCTGGCCCGTCACTGCGGCAGCACTTCGATCTGTCGAACGCCGTCCTTTCGGTGTGGCCCGATGCACTGGGTGACACCTATGGCCCCAGCCTCACTCCCCTCCATCACACGGCCGCCGCCGCGAGTCGCCTGGATGAAAAACTGTTCGACGTGCTGACCCTGCTCGACGCCCTGCGCATTGGTGCTGCCCGTGAAAGGGAGCTGGCGAAAACCATGCTCCTGGAAAGACTGGGATGAGCGCCGACGACCCCAACCTCATCGCGCTCGAGAAAGTTGCCATGGCGTTGGGCGATCTGAGGGAAGAGCTTGTCCTTGTCGGAGGGTGCTCGGTGGGGCTCCTGATCACCGACCCCGCCAGCCCGCCGGTCAGGGAGACCAACGATGTCGACCTCGTCGCCGAGGTCGCAGGGATCGGCGAGTACTACCTGCTCCGCGAGAAGCTTGAGAAACGAGGCTTCACGCAGAGCGCGTCCGACGAGCACATGTGCCGATGGGTCCAGGGGCCTTTGCAACTCGATGTCATGCCGAGCGACGAATCCGTGCTGGGGCACTCGACCAATCGCTGGTATCCGCACGCCATCCGCAGTGCCGAAAGAAGGCGACCGAGGCCAAGGCGACTATGTTCACCATGACATGGAAGACATCATCAACGTGATCGACGGGCGAGCGGAAATCACGGTTGAAGTCGATGCGGCCGATCAGGAGGTGCGCGACCATCTGCGACAGGAGTTCGACGACCTGCTCGCCGACCCTCGGTTCGTCGGCACCATCCCGATGCACCTGCGCGGCGAAGCCACCAGCCAAGCCCGCAGCCGCATCATCCTCGCCCGCCTGCAACGCCTCGCCGGCCTCTGAGTTCACTCCGGCAACACGACCACGCGCTGCTCGCGCCGCAGCAGCGAGAACTGCACCAGGTCCTGCGCCTGCCCGCCCCACCAGCCGGCCTCGCGCAGCAGGCCTTCGCGCACGAAGCCGAGGCGCTCCACCAGCTTCAGCGACGCGAGGTTGTCGGGGTGCACCTGCGCCTCCACGCGGTTCAGCTGCATCTGCACGAAGCCGAAGCCCAGCACCGCCAGCAGCGCCTCGCGCATGAAGCCCTGGCCCCAGGCCTCGCGTGCCAGCTCGTAGCCGACCATGCAGGCGCGCCACTGGCGGTTCCAGCGGAACATGCCGCAGGTGCCGATCAGCCGGCCATCGGCGCGCCGCTCGATCCCCCAGCGGATGCCGGGATTGGCCAGCGTGCGGGCCGTCGCCCAGCCCTCGATCACCTTCTGCGCGGCCTGCTCGTCCGGCAGCGGCTCGGTGCCGAACCAGCGCATCGCATCGGCATCGGCATGGATCGCGAACAGCACCGGCGCGTCGGCGAGCGAGGTCTCGCGCAGCAGCAGGCGCTGCGTCTCGAGAACGGGAAAACGGCTCGGCGGCTCGGACATGACGGACCTGGCAGCCCCCGGTGGGGGCGGTCCGTCGAGTCTACGTCTGCTGCCCCTGCATCTGACAGGTGACACGGCTTTCCATCCGCCAGTCGCGGCCCAGCGTGCGCACCGCGCCGGTGACCTGCACGCTGGTGCGCAAGCGGATGTCGGCACTCGACGCGCCGACCTGCAGCTCGAACGCGCCCGGCTCGACGATGCGCGCACCGCTCGCGCCGGTGAAGTTCAGCATGTCGACCGGCAGGAGGAAGCGCACGCGCGCCGATTCGCCCGGCGCCAGCGCCAGCCGCGCGAAGCCCTTCAGCTCCTTGACCGGCCGCACCGCCGACGCCAGCACGTCGCGCACGTACAGCTGCGGCACCTCGACACCGGCGCGCGTGCCGGTGTTGGTGATGCGACACGACAGCTCGACCTCGCCACGCTCGATGTCGACGCTCGGCTGCGCCAGCTGCAGATCGTCGTAGGCGAACGCGGTGTACGACAGCCCATGGCCGAACGGGTAGCGGCTGCCGAAGTGCAGCGCGATCGGCGTGCCGGCGCTCTTCAGCTTGTGGTTGTAGAAGTACGGCATCGCACCGGCGCTCTTCGGCACCGACAGCGTCAACCGGCCCGACGGCTCGACCGCGCCGGTCAGCACCTCGGCGATCGCGGTGCCGCCTTCCTGCCCGCCGGCAAAGGCCATCACCAGCGCCGCCAGGTCGTGCTCGCGCCCGCCCAGCGTGTACGGCCGCCCGCCGGTCAGCACGACGATGGTCGGCGTGCCGCTGTCGAGCACCGCGTCGAGCAGTGCCTGCTGTGCACCGGGCAGCGCAAGCGAATCGGCATCCGAGCCTTCGCCGACGGTGCCGGTCTGGAACAGCCCGGCCAGGTCGCCGACGCAGACGATCGCGACATCGGCCTGCGCCGCGCAGGCCACCGCCTCGACGATGCCGTCGCGGCGCTGCGAGACGCGCGAGACCCGCTCGCCGTTCACCGCCTCGGCCACGTCGCCGGGGAACACCGGCGCGCCGGCGCCGCGCTGTTCGAGGATCGGGCAGCCCTGGGCATAGCGCACGTTCGCGTCGCCGAACGCCGCCTTCAGGGCCGCGAGCGGCGTGACGACCTGCGCGCTGCCTTCGGTCTGGTCGTTGAGGATCAGGTGCACCGGGAAGCTGTAGCCGCCGAGCAGCGCCAGCGGGTCGTCGGCGGTCGGGCCGATCACCGCGATGCGACGGCCGGCGCGCGCGTCCAGCGGCAGCACGCCGTCGTTGTGCAGCACGACGATCGACTGCCGCGCCACCTCGCGCGCCACCTCGATGGTGTCGGGCTGCTGCAGCGCGATGCCGGCCTCGTCGGCATACGGCCGCTCGAACAACCCGAGCCGGAACTTCTCGGTCAGCACGCGCGCGACCACCTCGTCGATCTTCTGCGCGCTGATCAGCCCGCGCTCGAGCGCCTGGCGCAATTGCGGCGCGCAGTCGTCGCCCGGCAACTCGATGTCGAGCCCGGCGTTGAAGGCCTGCGCCGCGGCCTCGGCCCGGTCGGCCGCGACGCCGTGGTGCTGGTACAGCAGGCTGATGCCGACGTAGTCGGCGACGACCAGTCCGTCGAAGCCCCATTGGCCGCGCAGCACCTCGGTCAGCAGGTGGTGCGACGCATGCGCCGGTTCGCCGTCGATGTCGTGGTAGGCCGGCATCACCGAGCCGGCGTTCGCCTGCTTCACCGCCATCTCGAACGGCAGCAGGAACACGTCGTTCAGCTCGCGCCAGCCGAGGCTCACCGGCGCGTGGTTTCGCGCGCCTTCGCTGGCCGAATGGCCGGCGTAGTGCTTCAGCGTGGCCAGCAGGTCGCGGCGCGGCCCCTGCAGTCCGCGCACGTAGCGCGTGGCCAGCACGCCGACGAGGTACGGGTCTTCGCCGAAGGTCTCTTCGGTGCGGCCCCAGCGCACGTCGCGCGAGACGTCGAGCACCGGCGCGAGGCCGTGGTGGCAGCCGACGCTGCGCGCCTCGCGGCCGATGGCCTGCGCGGCGCGCTCGATCAGCTCGGGGTTCCAGGTGGCGCCGTACGACAAGGCCGACGGGAACAGCGTGGCGCCGCGGCCCATCAGCCCGACCAGGCATTCCTCGTGCGACATCGCCGGGATGCCGAGCCGGGTCTCCTCGACCAGGAACTTCTGCAGCCGGTTCAGCGCGCGCACGCCGGCGGCCGGGTCGACGCTGTGGCTGCCGAGCGGGCGCGAGATCTGGCCCAGGCCATGGCGCAGGCCGTGCCGCACGGTCTCGGCATCGCTGCCGCCAGTGAAGCTGTCCATGCGCGGCCGATGATTGCCGTCTTCCGACAGCAGCAGCCAGAAGGCATGCAGCTGCGCGATCTTCTCGTCGAGCGTCATGCGCGCGAGCAGGTCGGCCACGCGCTCGGGAACCGCTCGGGCGGCGTCTTGGTAGGGCAGGGTCATCGGCTTGTCTCGGTTATTTCGGTTGTGTTCGGCAGCATCGAAAGCGCTGCGCGACGTCGCCGGCCGATCGAGCGGAGCCGGTCACGCCAGCTGCACCAGCTTCATCCGCCCCGATGCACCGCTTCGGATCTGCACCTGCGACTTGCGCAAACCGAAATGTTCGGCGATCAGCGCGATCAGTTCCTGATTGGCCTTGCCATCCGTCGGCGGCGATTTGAGGTGGGCGAGCCAGCTGCCGTCCGCCTGGACCTCGAGCTGGCGGATGCGGGCGTTCGGCTTGACCTTGACCTGCAGCGTGCTCATCGGGCCGGGGCGGGTGGCGGCGCGGGTTTCGCGACCGCGACCAGCGTGACCTCGTAGGCCTTGCCGTCCGGCCGCTTCAGCGCCAGGCGCAATGGCTGGCCGACCGTCTTGTGCATCACCGGCTCGAGCTCGCGGGCCTTGCGCCCGGCGATCGTCAGGCCGTCGGCGGCGATCACCTGGTCGCCGACCGCGAGGCCCTTCTGCGCGGCCGGCGAGGCGGGCGCCACGCGCGCGATCGTCACGCTCTGCAGCTTCGGGTTCCACGGCATGCCGCCGTCGGTCTTCACCGAGATGCCGATGCCGTAGTAGCCGGCCGGCGGCGCGTCGGCCGCGCGGGCGGCCGGCAGGCACAGCAGCGCGGCCGTGCCGGCGGCGATCAGCAGGTGCCGCACGTCAGCTGGCGGCGCGCGGCGTGACCGGGATCTCGCACGACGCGGCAGCGCCCAGGCCCTTCAGGAAGGCGCGGCGCACGGTGCCGGCGGCGATCGCGGCGGCGACATCGCGCGAGTAGCGCTCGGCACCGCTGAGCTTGCGGATCCAGCCGCGGAACGGCACCACGCCTTCGGCGGCGCTGCGCAGGTTGCCGACCGCCATGCCGCTGGCGGTGCCGGCGCCGCGCTCGATCAGGCTGGGGTTGCTGGCCGATGGCGGCGTGTCGAGGTCGGGGCCGAGCACCGCGTCGAGGGCCTGCACGTCAGCCGTCAGTGCGGAGCAGCCGGCCGGCGACGGCATCGCATAGGGCGCCTTCTGTGCGGCCACCAGCGGCGCCGGGATGTCGGTGCGGACCAGGTTCAGGTCGTTCAGCGGCGTGACCATCGCCTCGCCGGCCTGCGTGAGCGTCTGGCGCGGGGCATCGGAGGCGCAGGCGGTGAGGGCAAGCGCAAGGCAGGTGAGGGCGAGTTTGGTCATGGGGTCGCAGTCTAGTGGGGAAATCCGGTGGCACGGCGGGCGGCGTCAGGCCTGGTGCCACAGCACCGCACGCCCCGCCCGCGACCAGCCTTCGAACAGCGTCCCGTAGGCCTCCTCGATGCGGTTGCGCTTGACCTTCAGCGTCGGCGTGATGAAGCCGTTGTCGACCGTCCACGGCTCGCTGACCGTCACCAGGCAGTCGAGCTGCTCGTGCGGGTCGAGCCGGTCGTTGACATGGCGCAGGTGGGCCTCGAACGAGGTCTCCAGCTCCTGCCGCGACAGCGGGTTGCCGGCCTGCCGTGCCGCGGTGGGCGACAGCATCAGGATGCCCATCGGCTGGCCCAGGTTCGCGCCGATCACGCAACAGGCCTCGACCGCCGGGTGCATCACCAGCTGGTCCTCGATCGGCGCCGGCGACACGTACTTGCCCTTGCTCGTCTTGAACAGGTCCTTCACGCGGCCGGTAATGCGCAGGTTGCCCTGCCCGTCGATCTCGCCCTTGTCGCCGGTGTGCAGCCAGCCGTCGTCGGTCATCGCCTCGCGCGTCAGGCCGGGCGCCTTGTAGTAGCCCAGCATCAGCCCGGGGCTGCGCATCTGGATCTCGCCGTCGGCCGGCGCGATGCGGCATTCGACGCCGTCGTACGGCGGGCCGACCGTGCCCGGGCTCGCGCGGCCCGGGTGGGTCGCATGCGACACGCCGCAGTTCTCGGTCATGCCGTAGGCGTCGAGGATCGACAGGCCGAGCCCCTGGTACCACGCGCGCAGTTGCGGCGGCAGCGGCGCCGCACCGCAGGCGGCGACGCGGCACTGGTCGAGCCCGAGCGCGCGCAGGATCTTGCGCCGCACCAGCGTGCCGACCAGCGGGATCTTCAGCAGCCGCTGCAGCCGGGCCGGCGGCATCTTCGCGTGCACGCCCTGCTGGAACTTGACCCACAGCCGCGGCACCGAGAAGAACACCGTCGGCCGCGCGCGCTGCAGGTCGCTCGCGAAGGTCTCCAGGCTCTCGGCGAAGAACAGGTGCATGCCGGTCGCGAGCTGCCCGTGCTCGACCAGCGCGCGCTCGGCCACGTGGGCCAGCGGCAGGTAGCTCAGCATGCGGGTGTCGGGGTCGAGCGCGTCGAGCCGCTTCAGCCCGGCGCGGATAGCCCACGCGAACGCGCCGAAGCTCTGCATCACCCCCTTCGGCACGCCGGTGGTGCCGGAGGTGTAGATGAGGGTCGCCAGCTCGCCGGCCTCGCGCACCGGCTCGCCGGCGAGCGGCGCGGTGCGCGCGACGACATCGCCCCACTGCGGGTACGCGTTCGGCGGCGCGAGCGGCATGCCGATGCACGGCAGCTCGGCCGGGATGCCGGCCTTCATCGCGTCCCAGCCGTCGAGCTTGCCGACGAACAGCAGCTGCGCCTCGCTGTGCAGCAGGATCTGCCGGATCGTCGCCGCCGACAGCGTCGGGTACAGCGGCACCGAGACGCCGCCGGCCATCCAGATCGCCCAGTCGGCCATCAGCCAGTGAGCACAGTTCTTCGACAGCAGCGCCACCTTCACGCCGTCGCGCACGCCGCGCTCGCGCAGGTGGGCGGCCATGCGCCGCACCTCGGCCATCACCTGCGACCAGCTGAACTCGCGCAACACCCCGCCGCCCTGCGGCTGCGTGAAGCACACGCGGTCCGGCGCGCTGCGCTCCCAGTGGTACAGGCGCTGCAACGCCAGGTGTTCCGGCAGGACGGGATCTGGCATGAACGACTCCAGCATCGGCGCGGTGGCACCGGTGGCCGACGATAGGAGCGGCGCGGTGCCGGCGCCTAGAGGGTCACTACCGATCGTGCATGGATCACCCGCGAGCACGGGGGGGCGCGGATTACACTGCGGCGCCCTGTCGGCAGCCCGGCTTCAACCTCCATGGCCCCCTCGTCCTCCGTCTCCGATCGCCCTCGCGCCGCGTCGCGCCTGCCGCTGCCGCCGGCCTTGCTGTTCGCGCTGGTGTTCGGCATCGGCTGGGCGATGTTCGGCGCGCTGCTGAACCCCGGGCAGGCCGGTGACCACTTCGAGCAGTTCACCTGGTCGCACAGCTTCGAGGGCGGCTACCACAAGCACCCGCCGCTGCCGACCTGGATGCTGGCGGCGGCGATCCGCGTCTTCGGCTTCTGGCCGCTGTGGCCCTATGTGCTGGCCGCGCTGTGCGTCGCCGGCACCGCGGTGTTCACCTTCCTCGTCGCGCGGCGCCTGCTCGGCGAGCGCCTGGCCGGCGTGGCCATCGTGCTGTGGGGGCTGCACTTCGCGTTCAGCTGGAAGTCCCAGCTGTTCAACCACAACACGGTGATGATGCTGTGCCTGGCCGCCGCGGCCTGGGTCGCACTGCGTGCGGCCGAGCCGCGCAGCGGCTGGGGCGGGTGGATCGCGCTGGGCGTGCTGGCCGGGCTGGCGCTGCTGTCCAAGTACCAGTCGGCCGTCGGGCTGGCCGGGCTGATCCTCGCGCTCGGGCTGAGCGGCATGCTGGCCTCGGCGCGGGCGCGCATCGGCCTGGTGCTCGCGGTGCTGATCTCGCTGGCGCTGTTCGCGCCGCACGTTGCGTGGGTGTTCCACCACCAGTTCTCGACGCTGCGCTATGCGTCGACCACGGCCTTGCAGCTCGACGCCGCCGGGCGCGTGCACAAGCTGCTGTCGTTCAGCGCGGTGCACCTGCGCATGCTGCTGCCGGTGCTGGTCGCAATGCTCGGGCTGCTGGGCTGGCAGCGCGTGTCGCCGGTCGCCGTCGAGCCTGTCGACGCAGTGCCGCAACGCGTGCGCCGCGCGTGGCTGTTCGGGCTGCTCGGCTTCCCGCTCGCGGTGCTGGTGGTGATGTGCCTGGTGTTCGGCGTGCGGCTGCAGGACCACTGGGGCTTCCAGAGCGTGCAGTTCATCAGCCTGTGGCTCGCGTGGCTGCTGCGCGGACGCGTCGGCGCGGCCACGCTGCGGCGCTTGTGCGTGCTGGCGCTGGCGATCCACCTGGCGTTGATGGCGGCCTACGCGCGCTCGGTGGTCGACCCGAGCTCGCTGGCCGGGCGCGGCCGGCCCGACCAGTTCTACCCGGCGCAGCACCTGGCCGACACGGTGCTGGCGGCCTGGCGGCAGACGACGACCTGCCCGCTGCGCTTCGTGGTCGGGCCGACCTACGAAGGCGGCATGGTGTCGGTGTACTCCGGCAGCAACCCGGCGGTGCTGGAGTCGGGCGATCCGCTGAAATCGCCGTGGGTCGACCTGGACGCGATGCGCGCGGCCGGCTCGGTGCAGCTGTTCCACAGCGCCGACGAAGCGCCGGCGGGCACGCCGCCGCTGCGCACGCTGGCGTTCATGCCCGGCACGTCGAAGACCTCGACCTACGACATTTTGTGGACCATCGTGCCGCCGCGCGACCCGGCCTGCATCAAGTGAGCCCCTCGGTCGATGAGTACATCGCCCGATCCCCCGAGGGGAACGATGGCCGCGGCTCCAAGCCCGCCTGTGCGGGCTTGGACGGCCGGAGTGCCAGTCGCGTCCCGCGACTGGCGCGGGCCGGCTTGGGGCGGCCCGGCGCTCGGCCCGCCGTCAAGTGAAGCGCCGCCGGTAGTCGCGCGGGCCGACACCGACGCGCCGCGCGAAGGCCCGCCGCAGCGCGTCGGCATTCGTGTAGCCGACGTCATCGGCCAGGCGCTTCAACGGCAGGTCCGAGGCCTCGAGGCGCCGGCGCGCCTCGTCGATGCGCGCGATCTCGACGAACTCGGCCGGCGTCAGGCCGACCTCGTCCTTGAACACCCGCGCGAAGTTGCGCTCGCTCATGCCGGCCCGCAGCGCCAGCGCGGGCACCGACAGGTCGCCGCGCAGGTTCGCCAGCACATGGTCCTGCAGCGTGCGGATGGCGGACTTCTCGGCCGTCTGCGCCGCCAGGTGCGCACTGAACTGGCTTTGCCCGCCGGGCCGCTTCAGGAACATCACCAGCTCGCGCGCGACGCGCAGCGCCAGGTCGCGGCCATGGTCTTCTTCGACCATCGCGAGCGCCAGGTCCATGCCGGCCGTCACGCCGGCCGAGGTGTAGAGCGGGCCGTCCTTCACATAGATCGCATCGGGCTCGACCCGCGTGCCGGGGTTCTCGGCAGCGAGCTGGTCGACCGCGTTCCAGTGCGTCGCGACGCGGCGGCCCTGCAGCAGCCCGGCGGCCGCGAGCACGAAGGCGCCGCTGCACACCGAGCCGATGCGCCGCACCGCCTTCGCCTGGCGCTGCAGCCAGCGCTGCAGGTCGTCGCGCGCGACGATGGTCGCCACTTCCGGCCCGCCGGCCACCAGCAGGGTGTCCAGGCGCCCGCGGTGGTTCGCGATCGTCGCGTCGACCAGCAGCCGCGGGCCGCTGCCGCAGCGCAGCGCGCCGGCCTCGGTGCCGATCACCTGCACCTGGTATGCCTTCAGGTCGCCGAGCTGGCGTGCGGCCTCGACGAAGACATCGGCCGGGCCGGCGACGTCCAGCAGCTGGACGCCGGGAAAGACAAGGATTCCGATGCGCATGGCGGAGGCTCTCGCATGTTTGGCCGGATTCGGCGGACATCGCCGGCATGGCCGGCGGCAGTGTGGCTGAAACTTTCGAGTCCGGCAATTCCAGCCATCGGAGCCTCCATGCCCTTTCCGTCCGCCCCTCTTCATCCGCCTGCCATCGCGCCGCAAGCCACCCCCGGCGTGCGCCACCTGCGGGTCAACCTGTTCGCGTCGGTGATGGGTCTGTCGGGCCTGGCGCTCGCGTGGCGGCAGGCGGCCGGCCAGTTCGGCGCGCCGCCGGTCGTCGGCGAAGCGATCGGCGCGTTCGCACTGGCCGTCTTCGGCGTGCTCGCCGCGGCCTACCTCGCCAAGCTCGCGCGGCATCCGGACGCGGTCGTGGCGGAGTTCCGCCACCCGGTGGCCGGCAACTTCTTCGGCACCATCGGGATCGCGGTGCTGCTGCTGTCGGCGGTGCTGCAGCCGTACAGCGGCACGCTCGCCAGCGTGGTGTGGACGCTGGGCGCCGCGGCCACGTTCCTGCTGAGCGGCGTGGTGGTGTCGCGCCTGCTGCGCGGCGGCATCGACGCGAAGCTCGCGGTGCCGGCGTGGGTGATCCCCGGCGTCGCGACGCTGGACATCGCGGTCACCGGTGCACGGATGCCGATGGCCTGGGCGGCCGAGATCAACTGGGCAGCGATGGCGCTGGGCACGGTGCTGGCGCTGGTGCTGCTGGTGATGGTGCTGTCGCGGCTGGTCCACCACGAGGCGCTGGCCGGTGCGATGGTGCCGTCGTTGATGGTGCTGGTCGGGCCGTTCGCGGTCGGCTTCCTCGCGTACACCGCGATGACCGGCGCGGTCGACCGCTTCGCGTCGATGCTCTTCTACTTCGCGCTGTTCATCTTCATCGTGCTGGCGCCGAAGGTGTTCCGCCGCGACGTGCCGTTCGCGCCGTCATGGTGGGCCATCGGCTTCCCGCTGGCGGCGCTGAGCAATGCGGCGCTGCACTACGCCGCGGCGCATGCCACGTGGCCGCTGCAGGCGCTCGCGCTGGCGCTGCTCGCGTTCCTGACGGTGGTGCTGGCCGTGCTGACGGTGCGCACGCTGCGCATCGCCATCGACGGCCGCCTGCTCGCCGGATGAAACGCAGCCGATGAAGATCGGAGCCCCGGGCCGAGCGCCGGGCCGTCCCAAGCCGGCCCGGATCCCCCCGGGGGATCGGACGATGTACCCATCGGCCGAGGGGTCGTCATCCACGCAAAAAGGCCCGGCACAAGGCCGGGCCAACGCTCTTGCATCGGACCCCCACCGCCGTGGGGATCCCGCGGATCACTGCGCCGAAGCGCCGAGCCCGCGTGTCGGGCCGCACACCGGGGGAGTCGGGCAAGCACGATCCCCCAACCGCGGCAAAACCTGTCCTACCGGCGGCGGCCCGGGCCGATCACCACCAGGTCTCGCCTTGGATCCCGACGGAGGTGCCGGCTTTCTTGTCGCCGAAGACGGCCTGCGTGGTGCCGCCGAGGTTCAGGCGCGCCGCTTCGTTCCACGACGCGTGGGTGACGAACAGCCGCACGGTCGGGCGCGACCACGGGTCCTTGCCGGCCGACGCGGCCAGCGTGCCGGTGATCTTGGTCATCGTCAGGTTGCCGGTGCCGCCGGCGGCCGCTGCGAGCGTCGAGCCGGAGTCCGGCTTGACGCGGTCATGGCCCAGCTCGACCAGCGCGCGGAACGGCCCGCCGAGGTAGGTGTCGGTGCGCGCACCGATCGAGAACCACTTGTTGCCGCCGTCGTTGATCTGCTTGTTGATGCGGTATTCGGCAATCGCGTCCCAGCCGGTGGCCTCGCCGAACTTGCCGGTCTGCTGGATCACGGCGCGGCTGTTCTTGGTCTCGCCCAGCTTGTCGAACTTGGCGCCGAAGATCGTCGCGCCGCCGAGCGTGCCGTTGATGGTCTGGTACGCACCCACCGCCAGGCCCTTGGGCTGCTTGTCGGCCTCGACGCCGTTGGCGCCGCCGGTCTTCGACTGCATCGAGCCAGTCACGTAGATCGACAGGTCGCCGTTCGGGATGTCCTTGATGCCGGTCAGGCGCACGGGGATGCTGAAGCGGTTGTTCTTCACCGACGTGTCGTTGGCGGCACCGGGCACGCCGTAGTTCGGGTCCATCATGAACGCGACGCTGAGCTTGCCGACGCCCAGGTCCATGTCCTCGACGCCGGCACCGTTGCCGTCGTTGTTCTCGAGGAACTGGTCGTTGATGCCGAGCTGCAGGCGGTTGTAGAAGCGGCGGCCGGCCCAGACCTTGCCGTTGGCCAGCTGGCTGATGTGGTCGCCGTAGGTGTAGATCTGGCCGAAGCGCGTGGTCAGTGCATCCGGCTGCGACTGGCCGGCATCCCAGGCCTTGTAGACGCTCGGCATCACATGCACGTGCCAGTCGGAACCCTCGAACTCGGCCAGCTTCGCATTGATGTTGGGCTCGACCACGTAGTCGCATTCGTTGCCCAGGCGCCATTTCGTGTCGGCGCCGGCCAGCTGGTAGCAGACCTGGTTGCCGCCACGCGTGTTCAGGCCGACGCCTGCACGCATGTAGCCCGAGAAGTCGATGGCGGGTCCGGCGGCGGCCGAACCGACGGCGCCTGCAAGCGCCATCGCGAGGAACAGAGGTTTCTTGTTCATGGTGTCTCCTGGTCTCCTGTTGGGGTGGAAAAGAGGTCGTTCGCCGAAGTGGCGGCTTTTGGCCTATGGAGTGGCAGGCCAAAACGGGGGCGCGACGCTGTCGCCGGGCACCGGGCGGTCCGTGCGGAAAACGTCGCGGAACCAGTCCGAGAAATCGTTTTCATCACGGCGGTGGTCAGCAGGGGCAGCGAGGCGGGCATGGGGGGCCTCAGTGGAGGGCGAGGGCGGCGCCGCTGTCGCTGAACAGCAGCGCGCGCGAGGCTTGCGGCACGAGGCCGATGTCCTGGCCGGCGCCGAGCCCTTCGTGGTCGGCGGGCACGCGCAGCGAGACGGTGTTGGCGGTGCCGCGCAGCGTGGCGTGCACGATGATCGAATCGCCGAGGTGCTCGAGCAGGTCGACGCGTGCGGCGAGGCCGTTCTCGACGCGGCCGATGCCGAGGTGTTCCGGGCGGATGCCGAGCACGAGCTGGGCCGAGGCACCCGACGGCAGCCCGCCGGGCAGGCTGAGCGTGCCGGCCTGTTCGACGCGCAGCTGCACCGCACCGGCGCCGGCGGCCGCGGCGACGCAGGGGATGAAGTTCATGCGCGGCGAGCCGAGGAAGCCGGCGACGAACTGGTTGGCCGGTTGCTCGTACAGCGACATCGGCGTGCCGACCTGCTCGATGCGGCCGGCATTGAACACCGCGATGCGGTCGCCGAGCGTCATCGCCTCGACCTGGTCGTGGGTCACGTAGATCATCGTGTTGCCGATTTCCTTGTGCAGCTTCGACAGCTCGATGCGCATCTGCACGCGCAGCGACGCGTCAAGGTTCGACAGCGGCTCGTCGAACAGGAACACGCGCGGCTTGCGCACGATGGCGCGCCCGATCGCGACGCGCTGGCGCTGCCCTCCGGACAAGGCCTTGGGCTTGCGTTCGAGCAGGTGCGTGATCTGCAGGATCTCGGCGGCGCGGCCGACGGCCTTCTTCACCTCGTCCTTCGACTGCCCGGCGAGCTTGAGCGCGAAGCCCATGTTCTCGGCGACGGTCATGTGCGGGTACAGCGCATAGCTCTGGAACACCATCGCGACGCCGCGGTCGGCCGGCGGCACCTCGTTGATCAGGTCGCCGCCGATGCGGATCTCGCCCTGGTCGATGTCCTCGAGGCCGGCGATCATCCGCAGCAGCGTCGACTTGCCGCAGCCGGACGGCCCGACGAAGACCGCGAACTCGCCGTCGGCGATGTCGAGGTCGATCCCGCGGATCACCTCGACGCTGTTCTCGTAGCTCTTGCGCACGCCGCGCAGGGTCAGGGTTGCCATCTCAACTCTCCGTCTTGTCTTGGGTGCGGGCGATGAACTCGCGGTACCAGTGCGCGCTGTCCTTCAGCGTTCGCTGCTGCGTCGCGTAGTCGACGTGCACCAGCCCGAAGCGCTTCGCGTAGCCGGAGTTCCATTCGTAGTTGTCCAGCAGGCTCCAGTAGAAGAAGCCGCGCACGTCCACCCCTTGCGCAATGGCATCGCTCACTGCGCCGAGGTGGCTGCTCAGGTAGTCGATGCGCTGCGGGTCTGCCACGGTGCCGCCGTCGAGCTGGTCGGCGCAGGCCGTGCCGTTCTCGGTGATCCACACCGGCGGCAGCGGATAGTCCTGGTGGATCTTCACCAGCAGCTCGGTCAGGCCCTGCGGGTAGTTCTCCCAGCCCATGTCGCTCTCGCCACGCAGCTTCGGCGCCGGGCGCGGCGGCTCCTCGCTCGAGGCCCAGATGCGCGTGTAGTAGTTGATGCCGAGGAAATCGAGCTTCTGCGCGATCACTTCGAAATCGTTTTCATGCGTGACCGGGTAAAGATGCACCCCGGGGGCCGTCGGGTAGCGCTTCAGGAAGATCGGGTCCATGTACCAGCGCACGAAGGTCGCGTACTCGCGCTCGGCCAATGCGATGTCGGTCGCGCTGTCGGTGGCGGGTGTCGCCGGCGACTGGTTCAGCACGATGCCCAGCGGCGCCTTCACGCCGGCGGCGCGCATCGACTGCAGCGCGAGGCCGTGCGACAGCAGCAGGTGGTGCGCGACCTGCACCACCAATTGCGGGTCCTTGGAGCCGGGCGCGAACTGGCCGTTGCCGTGGCCCAGGTACGCGGTGCACCACGGCTCGTTGTGCGTCGCGATGCTCGCGACGCGGTCGCCCAGGCGGCGACCCATCACCGCGGCGTAGTCGGCGAAACGGTGCGCGGTGTCGCGCGAGCCCCAGCCGCCGAGGTCCTGCAGCCCTTGCGGCAGGTCCCAGTGGTACAGCGTCACGTGCGGCGCGATGCCGCGCTCGAGCAGGCGGTCGACCAGCCGGTCGTAGAACGCCAGGCCCTTGTCGTTCCACGCGCCGTGGCCGAGCGGCTGCACGCGCGGCCAGGCGATCGAGAAGCGGTAGCTGTCGACGTTCAGGCCGGCGATCAGCTCGACGTCGTCGGCCCAGCGGTGGTAGTGGTCGCAGGCAACGTCGCCGGTGTGGCCGTCGAAGGTCTTGCCCGGGGTGTGCGAGAAGGTGTCCCAGATCGACGGGCCGCGGCCGTCTTCACGGGCCGCGCCTTCGATCTGGTAGGCGCTGGTGGCGACACCCCACGCGAAGCCGCGGGGAAATTTCGGGTCGGTCACGGGTCGGGATCCTTGAAGAGTGTCAGGCCTTGACCGCACCGGCGGTCAGCCCTTCGATCAGCCGGCGCGAGGCCAGCACGAACATCACCAGCAGCGGCAGCACCGCGATCGACGAGCCGGCGCAGATCGCGCCCCACGGCGTCTGGCCGGTGCCCTGCAGCGAACGCAGCGCGAGCGGCACGGTGAACATCTCCATGTCGCGCATCACGATCAACGGGCCGAGGAAGTTGTTCCACGCGCCGATGAAGGTCACCAGCCCGAGCGTGCCCAGCGCCGGGCCGATCAGCGGCACGACGATGCGCAGGTAGATGCCGAACTCGCCGCAGCCGTCGATGCGCGCGGCGTCGACCAGGTCGCGCGGGATCGCCGAGCCGATGTACTGCCGCATCATGAAGATGCCGAGCGCACCGCAGGCGGCCGGCACGATCAGCGCCTTCGGCTGGTTCAGCCAGCCGAGCCAGCTCATCGTCAGCGCGGTCGGGATCATCCCGACGAAGCTCGGCAGCAGCAGCGTGGCCATCACGAAGCCGAACAGCCGGTCCTTGTGCTTGAAGTCGTACATCGCGAACGCGAAGCCGGCCAGCGAGCAGAACAGCAGGTTCAGTGCCGTGATCGCCACCGCGATGTAGACGCTCCAGCTCAGGTTGCGCCAGAAGAACGGCAGGCGGTCGAGCAGCAGCTTCACGTTGTCGATGAAGGCATCGCCGAACCACAGCGGCGGCGGCACCGACAGGATCTCGTGGTTCGAATGCGTCGCGAACACGAACATGAAATAGAACGGCGCCAGCATCAGCAGCGCGCCGCCGAGCACGATGGCGTAGGCGCTCGCGGCGGTGGCCGGGTTGGCGAAGCGGATGGTGGACGAACTCATTGAATGCCTCGACGACGGATCAGGCCGGCACGCGTGGAACCGGCTTTGCCGGGCCACTGGGGGCGCCCCCTTGAGGGGGAGGCGCGGAGCGCTTCGGGGGTGGTCATTTTTTCTCGCCGAGCAGGCGGTTGTTGGCCCAAGTGACCAGCGCGATCACCATGAACAGCAGCCAGGCGATGCTCGACGCGGTGCCGAAGTCGTTGTCGATGAAGGCGGTCGCGTACATGTGCATCGCCGCGGTCTTGCCGGCCTGGTCGAGGCCGCCGGTGCCGCCGGTCAGGATGAAGGGCTCCTCGAACAGCTGCAGGTTGCCGATGATGGTCAGCGTGACCGCGAAGAAGATCATCGGCTTGAGCATCGGCAGCGTCACGTAGCGGAACTGCTGCCAGGCCTTCGCGCCGTCCATCGTCGCGGCCTCGAACAGGTCCTTGGGGATGGTCTGGATCGCCGACAGGTAGAGCACGGTGTTGAAGCCCACGTAGCGCCACCACACGACGAACGAGATCATCCACTTCGTGTAGTAGGGCTGGCCCCAGTCGATGTTCTGCGACGGGAACAGCCAGCCGACCACCGGCACCTGCGACATCGCGCCGAGCGCCGCGTTGACCACGCCGTAGTCGCGCGAGAACAGCGACGAGAACACCAGCGAGATCGCCACGGTCGACGTGATGAACGGCAGGAAGTACGCGCCGACCACCGCGTTGCGCCAGCGGCCGAACGCGGTGTGCAGGAAGAACGCCAGCGGCAGTGCGACCGCATGCTGCGGCACGCCCGACACGACGGCCATCCAGACCGTGTTGTAGAGCGACTTGCGGAACCAGTCGTCGTTGGTGACGACGTAGATGTAGTTCTCCAGCCCCACCCACTGCATCGCGTCGAGGCCGGCCGCCGGCTCCCAGCGGTGGAACGACATGTAGATCGAGAACAGCAGCGGAAACAACCCGAACACCAGGAACAGGATGAAGAACGGGCTGATGAACACGTACGGCGCGATGTCGCGGAAGCTGTGGCGGCGCTTGCGCACACCGGGCTGGGCGGCACCGAGGGGCGTCGTGGTCGTCGGGACCGTGGATTTGGGCATGGCCTGCATGGTGTCGAGTGCAATCCGGACGCGGCGGGTCGCGCCGCGTCCGCTTGCTCAGTCAGCGTGAGTCGATCAGCGGGGAATCAGGCGGCGCAAGAGGTCAGCGGCGCACGCGCTTCTTGACCTGTTCCTGCGCATCCGCGAGGGCCGTCTTGATGTCCTTGTTCTGCTCGAGCACCTTGTCGAGCTCGGCATTGACGACGTCGTTGGCCACCGGGTCGTACTTGTCGACCGCGATCGCCTTGATCTTGTCGGCCGAGACCTTCCACAACTGGCGCGCCTTCTGGCCGCCCAGGTACTCGATCGGCTGGTCGAGGAAGGGATCGCTCTGCGCTTCGATCAGCGACGGGAAGGCATCCAGGCTGCGGAAGGCCTCGATCTGCATGCCCTTGTCCAGCGTCATGAACTTGATGAAGTCCCAGGCCGCGGCCTTGTTCGCCGCCTTCTTGGGGATCGCGTAGAACGAGCCGCCCCACGAGGCGTACGCGCCGTTCGGCAACTGGGCCGAGCGCCACTTGCCCTTGGACTCCGGCGCCAGCCAGTTCGACAGGTGGCCGGCCAGCCAGGCGCCCATCATCTGCGAGGCGACCTTGTCGCGCTTGAAGCCTTCGCTCCATTCGTTGGACCAGGCGGTGATCTTGGCGTCGATGCCGGCGGCGCGCGCGGCCTTGGCCAGCTCGAAGCCCTTCTCGAAGCGCGGCGTGTTGATCAGCGGCGTGCCCTTTTTGTCGAAAAAGATGCCTTCGCCGTCCTTCAGGCCGGAGCGGATGTAGATGTCCTTGATGTCGACCGCGCTCGCGAGCAGGTAGGCGCCGGTCGCGGCCTTGACCTTCTTGCCCGATTCGATGTACGACTCCCAGCTCTTGGTCAGGTCTGCTTCGCTGACGCCGGCCTTGTCGAGCAGGTCCTTGCGGTAGAACAGCGCGCCCGGGCCGATGTCGGCCGGCATCGCGGCCAGCACGCCGCTGCCGCTCATGCCCTGCGGCACGGTGAACTTGGCGATCTTCGACGTGAACTGCATGCCGTTGTACGGCGCCTTGCCCAGGTCTTCCAGGCCGCCCGATTCGGCGAACTTGCCGATGAAGCCCACTTCCACCGCCATCACGTCCGGCAGGTTGGCACCGGTGGCCAGGGCCGTGGTCATCGCGGTGTGGTGGTCGCCGAACGCGAGGCTGGTCAGCTTGATCTCGACCTCGGGGTGCAGCTTCTTGTAGAGCGGAATCGCGGCCTTGACGGCCAGGTCGAAGCTCGGGAAGGACGCCACCGTCAGCGTCGTCGTGGTCTGGGCCGAAGCAGCCGAGGCCATTGCCAGCGCCGCGCTCAGCAGCAAGGGGTTCATCAGTCGTGTCACGTCGTGTCTCCTGAGGTCTTTGTGGACGCCGGGCGGGCTGCCTTTCGCTCCGTCGGCTGTTGTACAGGCTCGTGCCTGACGCGGGGTCGAACTTCGGCCAGATCGGCTAGGCTGAAATCGATTTCACACCTGCAAACGATTTCAACGCTGCACCACGGGGGTGTCAATCGACAAAACCCGGGGCACTGCACCGATGAGGGAAAGTCCTCTCCGGAGTCACCCTGAGGGGAATCCGGACAGTCCTTGTCCTTTGAATCGTGACGCCAAATCTGAAATCGATTTCAGAACGAAAGGAATTAGAAACGGGCGATCAGCGTCGGTCAAGACGGTCGGGACTGGGGAAATCCCCGAGATGGCGCAGCTTGTCGTTGGCCTGTAACTTTGCGCCAGATAGCGCTGCAACCCAGTGTTGGCGCCATTTTCGGCTTGCGCTTCGGCCGTGACGGCCCTGGCCCGCCCGCACTTCAGCCAGTTGCTGGCGAGCCATCCATCCCGCTCATGGTGCCATCTGGTTTTGGCAAGGTCATGAAAACGTTGCCATACTTGAAACCCCATGCAAAATCGCGAATCGCCCTCTCGCCACCGCACACCGTGACCCGTCCGACTGCCCGTTCGCCCCTGACCGTCCCGGCTGCCGTGACCCTGCTCGACGTGGCACGCGAGGCCGGCGTCTCGCCCAGCACGGTGTCGCGCATCCTGAACGGCACCGCCCGCGTCACCTCCGACAAGCGCCAGGCGGTCGAATCCGCCATCAGCAAGCTCGACTTCAAGCCCAACCTGTTCGCGCGCAGCCTGAAGACCGGCACCACGATGACCATCGGCATCCTGGCGCAGGACATCGAGAGCCCGTTCTACACGCGGGCGATGAAGGGCATCGAGACTGGGCTGCTGGGCAGTGGCTACGCGCCGATCATCGTCAGCGGCCACTGGGATGCGCGCGAAGAAGCCGAGCGGGTGCGGCTGCTGATGACGCGCCGCATCGACGGCGTCGTGATCCTCACCGGCCACATGGACGATGCGCAGATCGTCGAGTTCGCGCGCCACCAGCCGATCGTCGTGACCGGCCGCCACCTCGACAGCCACAACATCATCGCGATCAAGCTCGACCAGGTGCGCGGCGGCTACCTCGCGACGCGCCACCTGATCTCGCTCGGGCACCGGCGCATCGCGCACATCGCCGGCGTGCGCGACCACGACGATGCGAAAGACCGCTACCAGGGCTACCTGCAGGCGCACGAAGAGGCCGGGCTGACGCCCGACCCCGAACTGGTGGTGCAGGGCGACTTCACCGAGCCGGGCGGCCTGCTCGCGATGACACGGCTGCTCGACGGCGGGCGGCCGTTCACCGCGGTGTTCTGCGCGAACGACCAGTCGGCCTTCGGTGCGCGGGTGGTGCTGTACCGGCGCGGCATCCGGGTGCCGGACGACGTGTCGCTGGTCGGCGTCGACGACCTGCCGGCCGCCGCCTACCTGACGCCGCCGATCACGACGGTGCGCCAGCCGATCTACGAAATGGGCTTGTACGCAGCGCACGCGCTGCTCGGCATGCTGGGCCACACCGCCGAAGAGGTGCAGGTGCCGCCGCTCGAGCTGATCGTGCGCGAAACCACGCGCCGGGTGTGAGCGGCAGGCCGAGCGGCGGGCCGAGCGCCGGGCCGCCCCAAGCCGGCCCGCATCCCCTCGGGGATCGGTCGATGTACCCATCGACCGAGGGGTCGTCATCTATCGCGCTTCGGCGTCCTCGATCTGCTGTTTGACTTTCCGAGCGCCCCGCAACACCAGCGTCTCGTCGAGCAAGGCCTGCGGCGCCACCGCGCGCGCCACTTCCTCGAGCGTATCCGGGTCGGTCATCAGCGCGTTCGCCAGCGCCGACAGCGCGCAGATCGAGCGCCGCGGCACCTGTGGCGGCAGCTCGCGCGTCGCGTTCACCGTCACATGGTGGCGCACGCTGGCCACGGCCGCCTGCGCCAGTCCCCAGCTTTCGCACAGCGCCGCGCCGAGCAGGTCGTGGCTGACGCCGAAGGCCTGGCTCTCGAGGTACATCAATTCGGTGTCGTCCGCGGCCGACGCGAGCATCGGCTGGTAGACCGCCTGCGCGTGCTTGAACAGCACCGCCTTGCCGCATTCCTCGAACAGCCCGGCCGAATGCGCGCCCCACGGGTCGACGCTCAGCACCTGGCCGATGCGGCCCATCAGCAGGCCGCGCACGCTGGCGCGTTGCCACATCGGTTCCAGCTCGGGCGCCGGCGGGAACACCGCGCGCAGGCCCATCTCGAAGGTGACGGCCGCGACCTCGCGCGTGCCGAGGTAGGTGACCGCCTGCTGCACGCTCTGCACGCGGCCCTTCAGGCCATACAACGACGAGTTGACCGCCTTCAGCACGGCCGAGGCCAGCGCCATGTCGCTCTCGATCAGCCGGGCCAGCGCCTGCAGGTTCACCTCGTCCTCGGCGAGCAGCAGGGACAGCTTCACCAGCGCCTCGGGCTGGGCGGGCACGTCGATGTTCAGCGAACGCAGCTTGGGGTCGATGGCAGGCATGGCGAAATCCGGGTCGTAGAGCAATTCTTCACGCTCGATGCTACGCAGCCAACTCGCCGTCGATCCATCGAACAACGCGGCAAATCCCCCTTTTTCGGCCGTCTCGGCCCTATTTCAGGAACGCGTCCCAGCCCGTCTTGAGGATCAGCGCCGACACCACCGCGATGAACACCCCGCGCACGAAGCCGGCCCCGTGCTTCAGCGCGAGGCGCGTGCCGAGCAGGCTGCCGATCACGTTGGCCACCGCCATCGTCAGCGCGATGTGCCACCAGACGTGACCCTTGACCGCGAACAGCGCGAGCGCGGCGAGGTTGGTCGCGGTGTTCAGCAGCTTCGCGCTGGCGCTCGCGTTCAGGAAGTCGTAGCCGAGCAGGCGCACGAACAGGAACACGAAGAAGCTGCCGGTGCCGGGGCCGAAGAAGCCGTCGTAGAAGCCGATCACCAGCCCGATGCCGCTGGCCAGCAGCGCCTGCGTGCGGCCGGTGTGCAGCGGCGCATGCGTGCGGCCCATGTCCTTGCGCGCCAGCGTGTACGCCAGCACGCCGATCAGGATCAGCGGCAAGGCCTTGCGCAGGCCGTCGGCGCTGACCAGCGTGACGGTCCACGCGCCGCTCAGCCCGCCGACCAGCGCGGCCACCGCCGCCGGCAGCAGCGCACTCCACTGCAATTGCACCCGCTTGGCGAATTGCGCCGTCGCCCAGCCGGTGCCCCAGACGCCCGCGCCCTTGTTGGTGCCCAGCAGCGTGGCCGGCGCGGCGCCGGGGTAGACGCTGAACAGCGCAGGGACCAGGATCAGCCCGCCGCCGCCGACGATGGCATCGATGAAACCGGCGAACAAGGAGGCGAGGGTGACCGTGACGAGATCGAGCATGCGGGAAGATGGCGTCCAGAATGGGAAAGGGCGCCAAGTTCACTTGGCGCCCTTCGCATTTTGTCATCGGTCCGGTCGCTCGCTGGAGTGCCGGCCTGTCGGTGTGTCGCAGCCTTGAACGCGTGCAAGACGCGACCCTGGATGCGTTGTGTCTGTCTCCTCAGTCCCCCGCCCAGCCGGTCATCCGGGGATGCCGGCCGCGAGTGGGCGGATTTTGGGAGCAGGCCTCCACGCACGCACTAGGTGTTTTCCTGCACCGTTACAGGGCAGCGCTGTCCCGCAGCAAGGGGATGCGCAGGATCACACGCGTGCCGCGCCCGGTGTCGCTTTCCACCGCCACCACACCGCCGTGCAGCTCCGCGATGCGCTTGACGATCGCGAGCCCGAGGCCCTTGCCGCCTTCGCCGGTGGCCGGCGCCACATTGGTGCGCGCCTGGTAGAAGCGATCGAACAGATGCGGCAGGTCGATGGCCGGGATGCCCGGGCCGGTGTCGCCGACGCTGACCTCGGCCTGCGTGCCGGCGCAGGCCGCCGCGAGCGTGACGCGGCAGCCGGGGCCGCAGAACTTCAGTGCGTTGTCGACCAGGTTCGCGATCGCGCGCTCGAAGAGTTCGACATCGACCTGCGCCGGCACCGGCGCGTCGCCCGGCTCGGCCAGCAGCTCGACGCCCGACTGTGCCGCGCGCTCGGCGAAGCGCAGCTGGATGTCGTCGAGCAGCTCGCGCAGGTCGACCTGCTCGGCGCGCAGCTGGAAGCTCGGCTCGTCGAGCGTCGCGAGGTCGCCCAGCGCCTTCACCAGCCGCGACGCGTTGCGCGTGTTGCGCAGCGCCACCTCGACCAGCCGGCGGTCGTCGGCGCGCGCCGCATCGCCGGCCCAGCGGGCCTCCAGCGTCTCGAGGCAGGCATCGGTGGCGGTCAGCGGCGAACGCAGGTCGTGCGACAGGTTGCTGACCGCCTCGCGCCGGAAGTGATCGAGCCGACTCAACGCGTTCCACTGCCGCTGCAGCGTCGCGAGCATCGCGCCGAACGCCCGCGTCAGCTGCCCGAACTCGTCGGCGGTGGCCGGCGGCAGCAGCGGCTGCGCATCGGCCGCGCCATGCTGCAGGCCTTTCTCGGACAGCATCGCGACCGCCTCGGTGAGCCGGCGCAGCGGGCGCGTCACCGACGCGATGACCATCGCCGCGAGCAGCGTGGTCAGCATCACGATGCCGGCGATCACGCCGAGCGCCGGCCGCGCGACGCTGGCGCTCAGCACCTGCCAGCGGTCGGCGGGCAGGTCGGCCTTGTGCGCCACCAGGTAGAGGTAGCCGGCCAGGTTGTCGCCGCCGCGGATCTGCGGGCGGCCGATCGGCCGCGCGGCGATCACCGCATCGGCATCCATGCGCTCCGGGTCGTCGCCCATCACGTACGACGAGGCCTGCGACGACACCGCCTGCCGCACCGGATCGATCGCGACGCGGAAGCCGGGCGCGAGCTTGGCTGATCCGGTGCTCGCCAGCACCATGCCCTGCGGGTCGAGCAGGTAGAGCTGGGTGTCCGGCTCGAACAGCACCAGGTTCTTCAGGAAGGCGTCGAAGTCTTCCGGATGCCGCTCGTGCATCTCGAACAGGTTGTCGTACATCGCGACGACCCGGCCGAGGAAGACCGTCGAACGCTGGTAGGTGGTCTCGTGCTCGAAGCGCTGGAACGCGAAGGCCACGGTGGCGATCACCGCCAGCGCGGTGACGAGGCCGGTCGCGACGATCGTCAGCGCGATCTTGAGGCGCACGCTCATACCGGGCCGAGCGCCGGGCCGCCCCAAGCCGGCCCGGATCCCCTCGGGGGATCGGCCAGTGTACCCGCTGGACGAGGGGTTGTCATTGCGGAGCGTCGCGCATCTTGTAGCCGGCACCGCGCACCGTGAGGATCAGCTGCGGGCGCATCGGGTCGGCCTCCAGCTTGGCGCGCAGCCGGTTGATGTGCGTCGTCACGGTGTGCTCGTAGCCGTCGTGCGTGTAGCCCCACACCGCATTCAGCAGCTGCCCGCGCGAGAACACATGCCCCGGGTGGTTCGCGAAGTGCAGCAGCAGGTCGAACTCCAGCGCGGTGAAGTCGATCTCCTCGCCGCGGTAGCGCACCTGGCGCCTGGTCGGCAGGATCTCCAGGTCGCCGTTGCGCAGCGTGCCGGCCTGCGCCTGGGCACCGGCCTGGGCGGCGCGCAGCAGGTCGGCGCGGCGCAGCAGCGCCTTCACGCGCGCCAGCAACTCGGCCAGCGAGAACGGCTTGGTCAGGTAGTCGTCGGCGCCGAGCTCCAGCCCGAGCACGCGGTCGAGCTCGGTCGCCTTGGCGGTCAGCATCAGGATCGGCGTGCTGCGGCCGCGCGCGCGCAGCGCCTTGCAGACCTCGAGCCCGTCCAGGCCCGGCATCATCAGGTCGAGGATCAGCAGGTCGCTCGCCTGCTCGTTCTGGCTAGCCAGCGCCGCGATGCCGTCGGCCACGGCCGTCACGGCATACCCCGCGTTGCTGAGGTTCAGCACGATCAGATCGCGGATGTCGGTCTGGTCTTCGGCGACGAGGATGGTGGCGGGCATGGGGGCATTGTCGTGCGGGCCGGGGCGCTTCTTACGTGCCCCGCTGCAAGCGGAAAGGCGCGTCCTGAGGCAAATGTGATCTTCCTGTGAGGTTCGGCGACGGCGGCGCGAGGTGCGCTGGCCACAGTCACGTCCATCGACAACGACCGATCCAGGAGCCCACGATGCATGCCACCGCCACCGCTGCCGCCAGCCTCGCCTTCCCGCCTGCCGCCGCGGTGTCGTGGTCGGAGATGGTGTCGCACCGCGGCTACCTGGTGCGCTTCGCGCAGCGCAAGCTGCACGACCCGATGCTGGCCGAGGACGTGGTGCACGACGTGTTCGAGGCGGTGATCTCCGGCCGCGCGAGCTTCGGCGGGCGCGCCGCGCTGCGCTCGTGGCTGACGGCGGTGCTGAAGAACAAGATCGTCGACCTGGTGCGCCAGCGCGCCGGCCATGACAGCCTGGACGCGCAGTGGCTGGACGACGACGGCGAGGCAATCGGCGCCGCGGCGCTCGAATGCCCGCAGGCCCGGCCGGACGAAGTGGCCGAGCAGCGCCAGCAGCTCGACCGGATGCTGGCGCGCATCGAGGCGCTGCCGACCGGGCTGCGCGACGTGATGCGGCTGCGCGTGCTGCACGACCAGCCGACCGAGCAGGTGTGCCAGGCGCTGGCGATCACCGAGGACAACCTGTTCGTGCGGCTGCACCGCGCTCGCAAGCAGCTGCTGTCGTGAGGCTGCTCCCGGATTGGCATCCGGGGTCGCCCGCCACATATGTTCATAAGCAAACGTTCGTTGTAGGTCGCAAGCCCGCTCAGCAGAATCACGCACCTACTCATGCGTGCGCCGCGACACCCCCGCGGCCATGCCCACGCGAATGAATTTCCAGCAACTGCGGTCTGTCCGCGAGACCGTGCGCTGCGGCTTCAACCTGACCGAGGTGGCCGCGGTGCTCCACACCTCCCAGCCCGGCATCAGCCGGCAGATCCGCGAGCTCGAGGACGAGCTCGGCATCGAGATCTTCGTGCGCGCCGGCAAGCGGCTCACCGGCCTGACGCCGCCCGGCGAGGCGGTGCTGCCGATCGTCGAGCGGCTGCTGCTCGACGCCGAGAACCTGCGCCGCGCCGGCGACGAATTCAGCGCGCAGACCAGCGGCCGGCTGTCGATCGCCGCGACCCACTCGCAGGCCCGCTACGCGCTGCCGGCCGTCGTGCGCGACTTCCGCCAGCTGTACCCGCAGGTCACGCTGAACCTGCACCAGGGCTCGCCGAAGCAGGTGGCCGAGATGCTGCTGTCCGGCGAGGCCGACATCGGCATCGCGACCGAGGCGCTGGCAAGCTACGAGCAGCTGGTGGCGCTGCCGTGCTACCGCTGGACGCACAGCGTGGTGGTGCCGATCGGGCACGACCTGCTGAAGCAGGAAGGCCCGATGACGCTGCAGCGGCTGGCGCGCTACCCGATCATCACGTACGACGTCGGCTACACCGGCCGCACCCACATCGACGAGGCCTTCGCGACCGAAGGGCTGAAGCCGAGCGTGGTGCTGACCGCGATGGATGCCGACGTGATCAAGACCTACGCCGAGCTCGGCATGGGCGTTGGCATCGTCGCGTCGATCGCGTTCGACCCGGAACGCGACCGCCAGCTGCGGGCCATCGATGCGCGCGAGCTGTTCGCGGTGAACCTGACGCGGCTGGCGGTGCGGCGCGGCACCTGGCTGCGCGGGTACGTCTACTCGTTCATCGAGGCGTTCGCGCCGACGCTGACGCGCGAGACGGTGGAGCGGTCGTTGAACGGGGAGGCGGTGGAGGAATAGCCTGGCCCGTGGACTGCGCAGGCCTTCGACAGGCTCAGTCCGAACGGATTTGCATTCCGTTCGCCCTGAGCTTGTCGAAGGGTCGGGCTGAGCCTGTCGAAGCCCACGCAGGGCTCAGATCATCGCCGCCGGATCCGGCAGCTCATCGCTCGCGAACCGCTGCACCCGCCGCGGCCGCAGGTGCACCTTCGACCCGGTCGCCAGCTGCAGCCGCTCGCGCAGCCCCTGGTACTCCGAGCGCGGCAGCTCCACGTCCACATAGCTGCCGTCGTCGTCGCGCTTGAACTCCAGCCGGGTGTTCGGCCCGACCGTCAGCGCCTGCGACAGCGTCACCGCCAGCGTGCCGTCTTCGGCCGTGCCGAGGATCTGCAACTCGTGCGGGCGCACATAGCTCACCTCTTCGGACGCGGTGCCCGCGCCGCTGCGCCCGAAGCGGCCGTGGAACAGGTTCACGTCGCCGAGGAACTGCAGCACGAACGGGCTCGCCGGGTGGTCGTACACCTCGTCCGGCGGGCCGTCCTGCTCGATGCGGCCCTGGTTCATCACGACGATGCGGTCGGCCACCTCCATCGCCTCGTCCTGGTCGTGCGTCACGAACACGCTGGTCACGTGCATCTCGTCGTGCAGGCGGCGCAGCCAGCGGCGCAGCTCTTTGCGCACCTTGGCGTCGAGCGCGCCGAACGGCTCGTCCAGCAGCAGCACCTTCGGCTCCACCGCCAGCGCGCGCGCCAACGCGATGCGCTGGCGCTGCCCGCCGGAAAGCTGGTGCGGGTAGCGGTCGGCGATCCAGTCGAGCTGCACCAGCTTCAAGAGGTCGGTCACCTTGGCCTTGATCGCGGCGTCGCTCGGCCGCGTGGCCTTCGGCCGCACGCGCAGCCCGAACGCGACGTTCTCGAAGATCGTCATGTGGCCGAACAGCGCGTAGTGCTGGAACACGAAGCCGACCTGGCGCTCGCGCACGTCGGTGTTCGTCGCGTCCTCGCCGTGGAACAGCACGGTGCCGCTGTCGGGCACTTCCAGCCCCGCGATGATGCGCAGCAGCGAGGTCTTGCCCGAGCCCGACGGCCCGAGCAGCGCGACCAGTTCGCCGGCCGGGATGTCCAGGTTCAGGTCGTCGCAGACGACGGTCTTGCCGAAGCTCTTCTTCAGGTTGCGGACTTCGATGCTCATTCTGGAAACCTCATTCCGACCGGCCTTCGGCCGACTTCTTCTGCGCGCGCACGCGGCGCTCGACCAGGTACTTCAACACCAGCGTGACGAGAGCGAGCCCGGCCAGCAGCGACGCCACCGCGAAGGCGGCCGCGAACTGGTATTCGTTGTAGAGGATCTCGATATGCAGCGGCATCGTGTTGGTCTGCCCGCGGATGTGGCCCGACACGACGCTGACCGCGCCGAACTCGCCCATCGCCCGCGCATTGCACAGGATCACGCCATACAGCAGCGCCCACTTGACGTTCGGCAGCGTGATGCGCCGGAAGATCTGCCAGCCGTTGGCGCCCAGCACGCGGGCCGCCTCTTCCTGCTCGGTGCCCTGCGCCTGCATCAGCGGGATCAGCTCGCGCGCGACGAACGGGAAGGTGACAAACACCGTCGCGAGCACGATGCCCGGCACCGCGAAGATCACCTTCAGGTCGTGGTCGCGCAACCATTCGCCCCACCAGCCCTGCAGGCCGAAGATCAGCACGTAGATCAGGCCGGAGATCACCGGGCTGACCGAGAACGGCAGGTCGATCAGCGTCAGCAGCACGTTCTTGCCTCGGAACTCGAACTTCGCGATGCACCAGGCGGCGGCAATGCCGAACACCAGGTTCATCGGCACCGAGATGCCGGCGGCGATCAGCGTCAGCTTGATCGCCGACAGCGCATCGGGGTCGGTGATTGCGGCAAGGTAGACGCCGACGCCCTTCTTGAAGGCCTCGGCGAACACGATCGCGAGCGGCACGAACAGGAACAGCGCCAGGAACGCGAGCGCGATGCCGATCAGCGTCCACTTGACCCATGCGGGTTCGGTGGTGGCTGACTGCAGCGCCTTCGGAGCGAGCGCGGGCCGAGCGCCGGGCCGCCCCAACCCGGCCCGCATCCCCTCGGGGGATCGGCCGGCGTACTCGACGGTCGAGGGGTTGTCGTTCATCGTCCCTGCCTTGCTCTTGTCCAGGCTTGCAGGCCGTTGATCGCCAGCAGCATCGCGAACGCGCTGACCAGCATCACGACCGCGATCGCGGTGGCGCCGGTGTAGTCGTACTGCTCCAGCTTCGTGATGATCAGCAGCGGCGTGATCTCGCTGACCAGCGGCATGTTGCCGGCGATGAAGATCACCGAGCCGTACTCGCCGAGCGCCCGCGCGAACGCCAGCGCGAAGCCGGTGAGCAGCGCCGGCGAGATGATCGGGAAGATCACCTTCGTGAAGGTCTGCAGCCGCGACGCGCCGAGGGTGGCCGCGGCCTCCTCGACCTCCTTGTGCAGGTCTTCCAGCACCGGCTGCAGCGTGCGCACGACGAAAGGCAGGCCGATGAACGTGAGGGCCACGAACACGCCGAGCGGCGTGAAGCTGACCTTGAACGGCAGGAAGCGGCCGATCCAGCCGTTCTGCGCGTACAGCGCCGTCAGCGCGATGCCGGCCACCGCGGTCGGCAGCGCGAACGGCAGGTCGACCAGCGCGTCGACCAGCCGCTTGGCCGGGAACTCGTAGCGCACCAGCACCCACGCGACGACGAGCCCGAACACCGAATTCATCAGCGCGGCGGCGAACGACGCGCCGAAGGTGAGCCGGTACGACGCGAGCACGCGCGGCGCGGTGACGGCGTCCCAGAACGCCGGCCAGGTCATCGTGGCCGTCTTCAGGAAGGCCGCCGACAAGGGCAGCAGCACGATGAAGCTCAGGTACAGCAGCGTGAAGCCGAGCGCCAGGTCGAAGCCCGGCAGCACGCTGTGCCGCTTCAGCAGGGTGCGGGTGAACAGCACGTTCGGCGCTTACTTCTTCGCGGCGGCGAGGATCTGGTCGTAGATCGCGCCGTCGTCGAAATGCTCCTTCTGCGCCTTGGTCCAGCCGCCGAAGACCTCGTCGATCGTGAAGGTGTTGACCTTCGGGAAGTCCTTCGCGTGCTTCGCCAGGATGGCCGCGCTGCGCGGGCGCAGCTGGTGCTTGGCGGCGATCTCCTGCGCCTCGTCGGTCCACAGGAACTTCAGGTACGCCTCGGCCTGCTTGCGCGTGCCCTTCCTGTCGGCCACCTTCTCGACCACCGCGACCGGGTTCTCGGCCAGGATCGTGCTCTTCGGGTAGACCACCTCGAAGTTGTCGCCGAATTCTTCCTTGATCAGGTTCACTTCGGATTCGAAGGTCGACAGCGCGTCGCCGATGTTGCGCTGCGCGAAGGTGGTGGTCGCCGCGCGGCCGCCGCCGTCGAACACCGGCACGTTCGCGAAGATCTTCTGCACCAGCTCGCGGGCCTGCGTTGGCGTGCCTCCGGCCTTGATCACCGAGCCCCACGCGGCCACGTAGCTGTAGCGGCCGTTGCCGGTGATCTTCGGGTTCGGGATCACGACGCTGGTGCCCGGCTTCGCGAGGTCGCCCCAGTCCTTGATGCCCTTCGGGTTGCCCTTGCGCACCAGGATCACGGTCAGCGAGGTGGTCGGCGCCGCATTGTTCGGCAGGCGCCTGGCCCAGTCTTCCGGCAGCAGCTTGCCGCGGGTGGCCAGCACGTCGATGTCGCTGGACTGGTTCATCGTCACGACATCGGCCTCGAGCCCGTCGAGCACCGCGCGGGCCTGCTTGCTGGAGCCGCCGTGCGACTGGTTGATCGCGATGTCTTCGCCGGTCGATGCCTTCCACGACTTCTGGAACGCCGGGTTGATGTCCTTGAAGAACTCGCGCGCGACGTCGTAGCTGACGTTCAGCAGCGTCGGCCCGGCCGCACGGGCGGGCGACAACGCGAGCAGCGCGGCAGCGCCGACGCAGGACAGCAGGAGGGCGCGGCGCTCGGCCAGCAGGCGGGTGGACATGGTGGTTCAGCCGCCAACGACGCGGCCCGGACAAAAAGGAGCGCCGATGTTACGGACGGACATGGCGACGGCGAACGACTCAATCGGCGAATCCTTATGAGTTTTTCGCACAAGCGCGTCGACGGCAGCGCGCTGACACGCCTGCCGTCGGCTCGTGGAGCCTGCGCTTACTTCTTTTTTTACCCTTGCGTCACTTCGCGTAAATCTGGTCGAACACGCCGCCATCGGCGAAATGGGTCTTCTGCGCCTTGGTCCAGCCGCCGAACACCTCGTCGATCGTGAACAGGTTCAGCTTCGGGAATTGCTTCTCGTACCTGGCCGCGACCTTCGGGTCGAGCGGGCGGTAGAAGTTGCGGGCCGCGATCTCCTGGCCTTCCGGCGTGTAGAGGTACTCGAGGTAGGCCTGGGCGACCGCGCGGGTGCCGCGCTTGTCGACCACCTTGTCGACCACCGACACCGGCGGCTCGGCCAGGATGCTGGTCGGCGGGTAGACGACATCGAACTTGTCGGCGCCGAATTCCTTCAGCGACAGGTAGGCCTCGTTCTCCCAGGCCAGCAGCACGTCGCCGATGCCGCGCTCGGCGAAGGTCACGGTGGCGCCGCGCGCGCCCGAATCGAGCACCGGCACGTTCTTGTAGACCTTGGCGATGAACTCGCGGGCCTTCGCGTCGTTGCCGCCGTTGCGCTTCAGCTCGAAGCCGTAGGCGGCCAGGTAGCCCCAGCGCGCGCCGCCCGAGGTCTTCGGGTTCGCGGTGACCACCGACACGCCGGGCTTGACCAGGTCGTCCCAGTTCCTGATGCCCTTCGGATTGCCCTTGCGCACCAGGAAGATGTAGGTGGAGCTGTACGGCGTGCTGTTGTGTTGCAGGCGCTTCTGCCAGTCGGCGGGCAGCAGCTTCGCGCGTTCGGCGATCTCGTCGATGTCGTAGGCCAGGGCCAGCGTGACCACGTCGGCGTCGATGCCGTCGATCACCGAGCGGGCCTGCTTGCCCGAGCCGCCGTGCGAGGCCTTGATCGTCACGTTGTCGCCGGTCTTGGCCTTCCAGTACTTGCTGAAGGCGACGTTGTATTCCTGGTAGAGCTCGCGCGTCGGGTCATAGGACACGTTGAGCAGCGTGATGTCCTTGGCAAGGGAGACGCCGGCCGTGGCGGCGAGCGCGAGGGAGAGCAGCGAATGGCGAATGAAGCGGGCCGTCGTCATGAAATCGTCCTGGTGGGCGGCAGGCAGCCGCGGGGAGGAAGCGAATGGTAGGCAGCCGCCCTTGCGCGGGAAACGAATCAAAACTTCCGTTCTTATGCGCTTTCTGATTCAAAGGTCATGAGACGGCAGCGCGCGGATGCGGGCCGGCATGCCTTCGAGGCCGGCTTCGCGGACGCCAGGCAGGTTGCCGTCGATCGCGCTCTGGACCAGGCGGGCCAACGTCTGCAGGTGCGGCGTGACGGTGCCGAAGAACAGCGGCGTGTCGCCGCGCGCGATCAGCAGCGTCGGGAAGTTCTCGACATCGATCGGGCCGAGCACCTCGTCGTTGTCCTCGATGTCGACCCAGGCGAATTGCGCATCGGGATGCTCGGCGCGCAGGCTGTCGAACAGCGGCTCGTACTCGCGGCAGGTGCCGCACCAGGCGGCGCAGAGGCAGGCGATCAGGAGGGGCTCGGGAGCGGACATGGCCGCCAGTGTGCCCGGAGTCGGATCGGCCGCGTGGACTCAGGTCATACGGCCCAGCGCCACTCCGAGGCCGGCGACAGCGGCGTCGCTTCGGGCACCTCGACGCCCGGCGTCTGCAGCACCCGCTGCAGCACCCGCTCCTCCAGCGCCGCGAACGCCGCATTGCCGCGCGAGCGCGGCCGCGGCAGCGCGATGCGCTCGTCCAGCGCGACCCGGTGGTCGTCGATCAACAGCACCCGGTCGGCCAGCGCGACCGCCTCGGACACATCGTGCGTCACCAGCAGCGCGGTGAAACCGTGGCGCTGCCACAGCGATTCGATCAACGCCTGCATCTCGATGCGCGTCAACGCATCGAGCGCGCCCAGCGGCTCGTCGAGCAGCAACAACCGCGGCGCATGCACCAGCGCGCGCGCCAGCGCGACCCGCTGGCGCTGCCCGCCCGACAGCACCGCCGGCCAGTCGTTCGCGCGATCGGCCAGGCCGACCTGCGCCAGTGCTTCGAGCGCCCGCTCGCGCGCATCGACCGTGTCCAACCCGAGCGCGATGTTGTCGATCACCCGCTTCCACGGCAGCAGCCGCGCATCCTGAAACATGAAACGCAGGTCGCCCCGGTGCCGCGCGAGCGGCTCGCCGTCGAGCGCCAGCGCACCGGCGCTCGCGTCCTCCAGCCCGGCCACCAGCCGCAGCAGCGTGCTCTTGCCGCAGCCGCTGCGCCCGACGATCGCGACGAACTCGCCCGGCTCGACGCGCAGGTCGATGCCGGACAGCACCTCGCGCTCGCCGAAGCGCTTGAAAAGGGAGATCACCTCGACGCTCATCCCGTGCTGCACCGACTGCAGCGTTTCCGGTCTCGCCTTCATCAACACACACGTTCTCCTTGTGATCAAGCGGCCTCCGTGGAACCGGCTTTGCCGGGCCACCGGAGGCGCCCCCTTGAGGGGGAGGCGCGCAGCGCCTCGGGGGTGGGTCATCCATAGGCCGGGTTCCAACGCAGCCACCAGCGCTCCAGCGCCCGGGCAGCCACGTCGGCCAGCTTGCCGAGCAGCGCGTACAGCAGGATGCCGACCAGCACCACGTCGGTCTGCAGGAACTCGCGCGCGTTCATCGTCATGTAGCCGATGCCGGCCTGCGCCGAGATGGTCTCGGCGACGATCAGGATCACCCACATGAAGCCGAGCGAGAAGCGCACGCCGACCAGGATCGACGGCAGCGCGCCCGGCAGGATCACGTGCCGGTACAGCCCCCAGCCCGACAGCCCGTAGCTGCGCGCCATCTCGATCAGCCCCTTGTCGACCGAGCGGATGCCATGGAAGGTGTTCAGGTACAGCGGGAAGAACACGCCGAGCGACACCAGGAACAGCTTGGCCGATTCCTCGATGCCGAACCACAGGATCACCAGCGGGATCAGCGCGAGCGTCGGGATGTTGCGCACCATCTGCAGCGTGGTGTCGAGCAGCGTCTCGGCCGCGCGCAGCGAGCCGGTCAGCAGGCCGAGCGCCAACCCGAGCCCACCGCCGATCGCGAAGCCGGCCAGCGCGCGCCCGGTGCTGGTGGCCACGTGCTGCGCCATCTCGCCGGACAGCAGCAGCGACCAGAACGCCTTCACGACCGCCAGCGGCTCCGGCAGCACGCGCGTCGACAGCCAGCCGCCGCGCGACGACAGCTCCCACGCCAGCAGCACGCCGATCGGCAGCAGCCAGGGTGCGATGCGCCGCCATGCGGCATGGAAGGTCGGTCTGGATGTCGATGACATGGTGGTCAGCTCTGCGAAACCTTCGGCACGTAGGTGTTGGCCACCACCTCGCCGAACGGGCCGGTCAGCACCTGCCCCGCGAGCCGCTCGCGCAGGTTGACCGGCAGCAGCGGGAACACCAGCTCGGCGAAGCGGTGCACTTCTTCGAGGTGCGGGTAGCCGCTGAGGATGAAGTACTCCAGACCGAGCGCCGCGTATTCCTGGATGCGGTCGGCCACTTGCTGCGGGTCGCCGACCAGCGCGGTGCCGGCCCCGCCGCGCACCAGGCCGACGCCGGCCCACAGGTTCGGCGACACCTCCAGCCCTTCGCGCACGTTCTTCGGGTTGAACTTGCCCTTGTTCAGCTCGGCCATGCGGCGCTGGCCGACCGAATCCATCTGCGCGAACTTCTGCTGCGCGCGTGCGACGGTGGCCTCGTCGAGGTGCGACACCAGCTCGGCCGCGGCACGCCACGCTTCGTCTTCGGTCTCGCGCACGATCACATGCAGGCGGATGCCGAACTCCAGCGTGCGACCATGCTTCGCAGCCCGCGCACGGATGTCGGCCACCTTGGCCGCGACGGCCTCGGGCGGCTCGCCCCAGGTCAGGTAGGTGTCCAGCTGCTGCGCCGCGAGTTCATGCGCCTCTTCCGACGAGCCGCCGAAGAACACCGGCGGGTACGGCTTGTTGACCGGCGGGTACAACACCTTCGCTCCCTTCACGCGCAGGTGCTCGCCGTCCAGGTCGACCGCTTCGTTGTCGTGGCTCTTCGCGAGCACCTCGCGCCAGATCGTCAGGAACTCGCGCGACAACTCGTAGCGCTGGGCATGCGGCAGGAACAGCCCGTCGCCTTCCAGCTCTTCGGCATCGCCACCGGTCACCAGGTTCACCAGCAGCCGCCCGCCGGACAAGCGGTCGAAGGTCGCGGCCATGCGGGCGGACTGCACCGGCTGCACCAGGCCCGGCCGCAGCGCGACGAGAAACTTGAGCCGGCGCGTCGCGTCGATCAGGCTCGCGGCGAGCACCCACGAGTCCTCGCACGAGCGGCCGGTCGGCAGCAGCACGCCTTCGTAGCCGAGGCTGTCGGCCGCGATCGCGACCTGCTTGAAATAGTCGAAGGTCGCGGCGCGCGCGCCCTTGCTGGTGCCGAGGTAGCGCGAATCGCCGTGGGTGGGGATGAACCAGAGGATCTTCATAGGGATTTCGAGGTGGGAGACCAGGCGATGTCGGCGACGCGCACCGGCTGCGGGATCAGGCCGAGCCGCGCGAACGCATCGGCCACGCGCTGCTGGTCGGCGACGATGGCCGGCGTCAGCGGCGCGGTCGGCGAGATCGGGCGGCGCGAGATGAACAGGTGCGTGATCGCAAGGCTCAGGCCGCTGTAGTCGGCGACCAGTTGCGCAGCCTCCTTGCGGTGGGCCTGCACCCACGCATCGGCGCGGGTCAGCTCGGCCAGCAGCGCGAGCACGGTGTGCGGGTGCTGCTCGGTGAGTGCGCGCGACGCGAGGTAGAACGAGTGGTTGCTCGACAGGTCGCGACCGTTGGCCAGCACGCGCGGCTTCAGGTCGAGCTCGACCGCGGCGTAGTACGGATCCCAGATCGCCCAGGCATCGACGCTGCCGCGCTCGAACGCCGCGCGCGCGTCGGACGGCGCGAGGTACACCGGCTGGATGTCGCCCCACTGCAACCCGGCCCGGTCGACCGCGCGCACCAGCAGGTAGTGGGCGCTCGACCCCTTCTGCAGCGCGACCTTGCGACCCTTCAGGTCGGCCAGCGTCTTCAGCGGCGCGTCGGGCTTCACGAGGATGGCCGACGACAGCGGCTTCGGCGGCTCGGCGCCGACATAGCGCAGGTCCTTGCCGGCCGCCTGCGCGAACACCGGCGGCGTGTCGCCGGTCAGCCCGAATTCGAGGCTGCCGACGGCCAGCGCTTCCAGCAGCTGCGGGCCGGCCGGAAACTCGATCCACTTGACGCTGCTCGCGGCGAAGCGCTTCTCGAGCGCGGCCTGCTGCTTCAGCACGACCAGGTTGACGGCCGCCTTCTGGAAGCCGATGCGCAGCTGCGCCGGCGCCGGCTCGTCGGCACGCACGACGCCGGCCAGCGACGCCGCGGCCGCACCGAGCGCGGCCTGCAGCAGTTCACGGCGTGTCGCACTCATCGCGTGCTCGCGGTCTTCAACGAGGTCGGCAGCGCGTCGGCGATGCGGATCGCCTTCGGGATCAGCTTCAGCTCGAAGAACACGTCGGCGATCTTCTGCTGCTGCGCGGCCACCGTCGGCGTGATCGGCACGATGCCGTACGCGAAACGGCCCGCGGCGGCCTCGGCCACGCCCGGGTCGAGCCCGATCTGCGGCGCGAGGAAGGCAGCCACCTCGCGGCTGTTGCCTTCGGCCCAGCGATCGAGCCTGGCGAGTTCCTCGACGATCGCGCGGATCACCTGCGGCTGCTTGTCGGCATACGGCCGCGACGCGAGGTAGAACTGGTGGTTCGCCACCAGCCCCTTGCCATCGGCGAGCACGCGTGCGCCGAGCTGCTTCTCGGCCGCCGCGAGGAACGGGTCCCAGATCACCCAGGCGTCGACGCTGCCGCGCTCGAACGCGGCGCGCGCATCGGCCGGCGCGAGAAACACCGGCTGGATCTCGCTGTACCTGACGCCGGCCTTTTCGAGCGCCTTGACCAGCAGGTAGTGGACGTTGGAGCCCTTGTTCAGCGCGACCTTCCTGCCCTTGAGCTCAGCCACCGAGCGGATCGGCGAGTCCTTGCCGACCACGATGGCTTCGCCGGCCGGTGCCGGCGGCTGGTTCGCGACGTAGACCAGGTCGGCACCGGCCACCTGCGCAAAGATCGGCGGCGCTTCGCCGACGGTGCCGAAATCGATCGAGCCGACGTTCAGGCCCTCGAGCAGCTGCGGGCCGGCCGGGAACTCGGTCCACCTGACGTCGACGCCTTGCGGGGCGAGGCGCTTCTCCAGGTCGCCGCGCGCCTTCAGGATCGTCAGCGTGCCGTACTTCTGGTAGCCGATGCGCAGCTCGGTGCGGGTCTGCGCCAGGGCCGGGCCGGCGATCAGGCCGCACAGCAGCGTCAGCACAAGGCCCAGGCGGCGGCGTGTCGAGAACAGCGAGTCGATCCGCAGGTTCATGGTGGTACTTCCGAAGGTGGAGCAAAGAGGAAAAGGACACCCCGGCCCGCGACGGCGCCGGGGTGCCGAATCACCCGGCGTTCAAGGCAAGCGGGCGAGGAGACAGGGGTTGCAGTGCGCGGTCGAGGCGTTCGACCAGCGCGTCGTCGGGGACATAGCCGCCGGATTCGTGCGGCACCAGCTGCGCATCGGTGGCGAACACGCCGTCGAGGATGTCGCGCGCGCCGAGTGCCGACAGCACCGGCTTCAGCGCGTAGTCGAGCGCCAGCAGGTGCGCGAGGCTGCCGCCGGTGGCCAGCGGCAGCACGGTCTTGCCGCGCAGGCCGTCGCTGGGCAGCAAGTCGAGGAACAGCTTCAGCAGGCCGCTGTAGGCCGCCTTGTAGATGGGGGTTGCGACCAGCAGCAGGTCGGCGTCGCGCACTTCGTCGAGCGCCGCGCGAATCGGCGCGTGGCGCGCATCGGCATGCAGCAGCGGCGCGGCGGGCAGCTCGCGCACCGCGATCAGCCGGCTGCTGTCGGCGGTGCCTTCGAGGCGCGTCTGCGCGAGCTGGAGCAGCCAGCCCGAACGCGATCGGAGCGAGGGACTGCCGGAAATGCTGACGATCTTCATGGCGGGTCGGGCGGGGTGAGGCCCGGTGATGACAACGAGCCGCCACGATAGGGAAGGGGCGCGCGAACGCCAACGAACGAAAGCGGTTTTGCTTATTGGCTGGGCGCATAGGCCTGCGCGCGGGTCGCAGGCCATCGCTTTTCGAGAACCCGATATCTCGGGGATGCGACCCGGACATCTTTCACCTGACGCGGCTGGGGCGAGTTCACGAGACTGCGCGCTCGCAACTGCAACCCGCCTGATCAGGGAGAACAAGGATGAGCGTCCGACGACTTGCGCCGCTGAGCGCCTGGATGGCGATCACGGCCGCGCTGTGCTGGGCGCCCGCCGCCCTCGCCGAATGCCCTGGCACCGAGGGAGGCCGACACCGGCGCGGTGACCTGAAATCCATCACCACGCCCGACGGCAAGGTGACGTGGTTCACCGACTACAACGCACAACGGCAACGGTCAGCTGCTGCGCAGCGTCGCTCCCGACTGCGTGGTGACCTTGGCTGATGTGGACAGCGGCATCGACAAATGCTCGCGCGAATACAGCGCAGGTGAATGGGCCGGCATTGGTGTCAGCTTGGCCACTGGTGTTGCTGGTGGGACAAGAGCTGCTGGCGCCAGAGGTGCGGGCAAGGAGTTTTCTCACTGGATTCCGGATCGCATGGGTGGTCCGCGTTCGATCATGAATGGCAACTACGTGTCCGTTGAAACGCATGCACTGTCGGACCCTTTCCGGTACCGATTCATGGCCAGGAATTGGAAGGCCGCCAACCCCATGCCAAATCGTGCCAGCCAGCAGTGGACTCGGTTTCCGAACGTCTACAAGGGTGCTGGCGCCGGTGTTGCCTATGGGGCAGGCGGTGCCGCCATGGATGACTGCACATGTACTCGATGAAAACTCTCGTCGCCAAGCTGCTGGGGGCGGGTTCTCGCCTCTCCGATTTGGAAAGGTCTGTGCTTGATGCCGTGCGATCTCGACTTGATCGGCAGCTCGTTCCGGCGTGGGAGCGGCAGGTTCAGGCCATCAACAAAGTGCAGCGCTTGCCCGAGGGATGCGAGGTCAACTTCTACAGGATGGCCAAAGGTCGTCTAACCTTCGATGACGCCATCGCCTTCGCGAACAAGACGACGGAACTGCATCTTGCCAACGTGAAGGTGTCATGGGGAAAGGCGTCGGGTGAACTGGTTGCACGCGTGTGGTGCGTTCGAGGCTTCCTCTTCTCGATTGAATACGCCGGAAGCGTCACCTACTTCGACGAAGCTGCGGGCATGGACCCGTCTCCGGAATTCGACATTGCGTGTGAACTCAAAGCCGATCTGTCTCAGGCAATTAAATGAACGAAGGGCCGCCAACGCGACACGGATGTGAAGATTGATTTTCTGCACTACCCCGTGCTCGAGTTCTCGAGGGGAATGGTATTCGCGGCACGCGACATGACTGATCTGCAGCAATGCACATCGGCATCCCTGCGCAACGGCTTCTTCAACGGGTTGCTGCTGATCGACTCTCGCGGCAAGGCGTTGGACATTGACGGTGCAGTCAAGGTACGCGCTGTCGGACGGTTCTTCGGCTTCGACAGCTTCCTCAATCGACACATCGAGGTAAAGCTGACCGTCGCCGGGCCAGAACGCGAAGTCGATGCTGAGCAGGTGAGAAGGCTCGTTCTTGCCGCCTTTGACGGCCCTCAGGAATGGCGCTCGGCGGATGACTTTGATGAACTTGTTGGGCTCGTGAACGGCGCAAAGACCATTTCAGAGATCGCGTCTGCCGTGATGGATGTTAAACGGTGAGTATTTCCTTTCGCATGGCGTCCCACCTTGTCGTGCTGCTGCTTGACCTCCGCAAGAGGTCACTCCTGCCGTTGAATCAACGTGGACTCGAACACACCCAGAAGAGCCGCCGACGCTTGAAGGCCAACTATCCAGATGCTTCGATTCTGCTGCCCAGCGGCGAGCTTCTTCCGATTGTCGACTTCTTGCTGGGTGGGCGCACCGGTCCAAGACTGCCATGGCCGTTCGAATGGCTGACACTCAGCGGCGAGAGACGTCTCACGCTCGTCTTTGGAGAGGCGAGGACGCTATCCCTTGAAGAAGGCCGAAGAACGATCGTCGACTGCCTGAATCGGGAAACGCATCGAGAAGAGTGGCTTCGGGAGGACGATTCGTGGGATCAGCTCATGCCAGGGTGCGACAGGCAGACTCCCGCCGCGCCCTCTTCGATGCCTTGCACCTGACATCACCGGAAGACGGCCTCGATGTGTTCTCGCGAAAAGCACATTTCCTCCAGGATCAAACTCTCAGCATGGTTGAGAGAAATCAAAGCCAAATTGGATCTTCATTGCGTCACAGCACCTGATCCCGCAGCTGCGGAAACACCCGCCCCACCTTCCCCAGCAGGTAATCCCCATACGTCCCGTCGAACGCATGCGGATTCGCGCGGTCCCAGCGCGTCGCGCTGTCGTCATCGGCCGGCGGCAGGCCCTCGATGGGTTGCACGCGCACATCGAACGCCGGATCGAAGAAGAACGGGAACGACAGCCGGTCTCGGCCCGAGGTGTTGAGCCGCACGCGGTGCGGCGTCGAGCGGTACAGCCCGCCGGTCATGCGGTCGAGCATGTCGCCGATGTTGCAGACGAAGCTGTGCGGCAGCGGCGGCGCCTCGATCCAGCCCGCGCGGGTCTTGACCTGCAGCCCGCCGACGTCGTCCTGGCGCAGCAGCGTCAGCAGGCCGTAGTCGGTGTGCTCGCCGACGCCCCACTGCGCATCGGTGCCGGCCGGCACCGGGCGCGTCGGGTAGTTGAACAGCCGGAACAGGATCAACGGGTCGGCGGTGCAGCGCTCGGCGAAGTAGCCAGGCGGCAACGCGAGGCTCTGCGCGATGCGGCCCATCACGCGGTGGCCGAGGCCGGTCAGCGCGCTCATCGTTGCCAGCAAGGTCTCGCGGAAGCCGGCCAGCGCCGCGTGCTCGGGGAACAGGTTGCGGCCGTGCACCGGCATGCGGGCCTGCACGCGCGGGTCGTCGTCGCCCAGTTCCTCGCCGAGGTACAGGCCTTCCTTCCAGTCCGGGCGGCCCGAGGTCAGCTCGCCGCCCAGCGGGAAGTAGCCGCGCCAGGCCCGGCCGCCCAGCGCCATGCGCCACTGCAGCTTGGTCGGCTCGTCGAGCGCGAAGAAGCACCGGCTCAGGTCTTCGAGCCGCGCCATCAGCGCCTCGTCGACACCGTGGTTCACGGCGTAGAAGAAGCCATGCGCACGGCACGCCTCGCCGATCTGCCGCGCGACCGCCGGCTCGGGCAACGCGAAGTCGATCACCGGCAGGTGCTGCTGCAGCGAAGTCGCCAAGATGTTCATCGGGCACCAGCATAGACGCGCTCCATTCGATTTCGCATGTCCCGAAGAAGGAGGATGGACATTCGCCGTCCGTCGGCTAGACTGCCGCGCACAAGCAGAACATCAAACCGAACGGGAGCGGGTTTGAAAGATTCAGTGGCCATCGAGCAGGCGCCATCGCCATCGCCGAGCGGAGACGACGAGCGCGGCGCGGCCCCGCAGGCGCGCCATCCGGGCGAGGCGGCGTTGCATGCGCTGTGCCTGGTGGCCCGGCTGCACCAGGTGCCCGCCGACCCCGCGGCGCTGCTGCACCAGCTGGGCAAGAGCCCGAGCGAGCCGGTGTCCACCGACGACCTGCTGCTGGCGGCCAGGCACCTCGGCCTGAAGGCCAAGCTCTCGTCCACCACCATCGATCGGATCGAACTCGCCGCGTTGCCGGCCCTGGCGGTGATGAACGACGGCCGCGTGGTCGTGCTCGCGCAATGCGACGGCCAGCGCGTGCTGTTCCGCGACGTGCGCACCGACAGTGCCCGCCCCACCATCGAACCCATCTCGGTGTTCGCCGAACAATGGAGCGGCCGCCTGATCCTGGTCACCAGCCGCGCCAGCCTCGCCGGCGAGCTGGCCAGGTTCGACTTCAGCTGGTTCATCCCGAGCATCGTCAAGCACCGCCGCCTGCTGTCGGAGGTGCTGCTGATCTCGCTGTTCCTGCAACTCTTCGCACTGGTGTCGCCGCTGTTCTTCCAGGTGGTGATGGACAAGGTGCTGGTGCACAAGGGCGTCTCGACGCTCGACGTGCTGGTGGTCGGCCTGGTGGTGGTGGTGCTGTTCGAGAGCGTGCTGACGGTGCTGCGCTCGTACGTCTTCAGCCACACCACCAGCCGCATCGACGTCGAACTCGGCGCACGGCTGTTTCGCCACCTGGTGCAGCTGCCGCTCGCGTACTTCCAGTCGCGCCGCGTCGGCCAGTCGGTAGCGCGCGTGCGCGAGCTGGAGAACATCCGCAGCTTCCTGACCGGCAACTCGCTGACGCTGGTGCTGGACGTCGTGTTCTCCATCATCTTCGTCGCGGTGATGCTGCTGTACAGCGTGCCGCTGACGCTGATCGTGCTGCTGAGCTTCCCGGTCTACGTGCTGCTGATCCTGTCGGTCGTGCCGGTGCTGCGCGCCCGGCTGAACGAGAAGTTCGCGCGCAGCGCCGAGAACCAGTCACTGCTGGTCGAGACCATCACCGGCATCCAGACCGTCAAGGCGACCGCGCTGGAGCCGGCGATGTCGCGGCGCTGGGACGAGCAGCTCGCGGCCTACGTCTCGGCGGGCTTCCGCACGCAGAACCTGTCGACCTTCGCGCACGAGGGCATCAACCTCGCCGGCAAGCTGGTGAACGCCGCGACGCTGTGGTACGGCGCGCACCTGGTGATGGACAACGAACTGAGCGTCGGCCAGTTCGTCGCGTTCAACATGTTCGCGCAGCGCGTCGCGCAGCCCATCATGCGCATCGCGCAGATGTGGACCGACTTCCAGCAGACCGGCATCTCGATGGCCCGATTGGGCGACGTGCTGAACACCCGCACCGAGGTGGCGCCCAGCACCGCCGCGCAACTGCCGCCGCTGAAGGGCCGCATCACGCTCGACCAGGTGGTGTTCCGCTACCGGCCCGAGGCGCCGCCGGTGCTGCACGGCGTGAGCCTCGATGTGCGGCCGGGCGAGGTGATCGGCATCGTCGGCCGGTCGGGCTCGGGCAAGAGCACGCTGACGAAGCTGGTGCAGCGGTTGTACAGCCCCGAGCAGGGCCGGCTGCTGGTCGACGGCATCGACATCAGCCTGATCGATGCCGCGCAGCTGCGCCGCCAGGTCGGGGTGGTGCTGCAGGAGAACTTCCTGTTCCACCGCAGCGTGCGCGAGAACATCGCGATCACCGACCCGGCGGCACCGCTGGAGCACGTCATCGCCGCGGCCACGCTCGCCGGCGCCCACGAGTTCATCAGCGAGCTGCCCGAAGGCTACGACACGCTGGTGGGCGAGCAGGGCGCGAGCCTGTCCGGCGGGCAGCGCCAGCGCATCGCCATTGCACGGGCACTGTTCAGCAACCCGCGCATCCTGATCTTCGACGAGGCGACCAGCGCGCTCGACTACGAGAGCGAGGCCATCGTGCAGCACAACATGACGGCCATCTGCCAGGGCCGCACGGTACTCGTCATCGCACACCGGCTGAGCGCGGTGCGCAACGCCCACCGCATCATCGTGATGGACAAGGGGCGCATCGTCGAGATGGGCGCGCACGAGCAATTGCTCGCCAAGCCGAAGGGGCTGTACGCCTACCTGTGGCAGATGCAGGGCGGCGTCGAGCGCCCACCGGCCAGCGTCGGGAGCCTGGCGTGAGTGCCGCGGCACCGTCGCAGCATCCGGCGCTGGCCTTGCTGGCGCGCTACCGGGCGGTGTTCGCCGCGGCCTGGCAGGCCCGGCACGAACTGGCGGGGCCGAAGCGGCTGGCCGACGAGGCGGCCTTCCTGCCCGCGGCGTTGAGCCTGCAGGCGACGCCGGTGCACCCGGCGCCGCGGCGTGCGGCCTTGGTGATCTGCGCGCTGTTCGTCGTGGCCTTGCTGTGGGCCAGCTTCGGCGAGCTGGACATCGTCGCAACGGCCCCGGGGCGCATCGTCGTCAGCGACGGCAGCAAGCTGATCCAGCCGCTGGAGGCGAGCGTGGTCAAGGCGATCCAGGTGCAGGACGGCGACCGGGTGAAGGCCGGGCAGCTGTTGGTCGAGCTCGACGCGACGCTGGCCGAGGCCGACCGCGGGCGGGTGATGCAGGAGCGGGCGTCGGCGATCTCGGAGGCGGTGCGCACGGCGGCGCTGCTGGACGCACTCGAGCGCGGCGGCGAGCCGCAACTGGCGGTCGACCCCGACCTCGCCCCGGAAGCACGGCGCGCGGTGCAATCGCAGCTGCGCAGCGAGTGGGCCGACATCAACGCCAAGCTCGCCAAGCTGCGCGCCGAGGCCGCCAAGCACCGCGCCGAAGCCCAGACGGTGGCGCAGCAGATCGACAAGCTGGAGACCACCGTGCCGCTGGCGCGCCAGCGCGAGGCGGACTTCAAGGCGCTGTCGGAGCAGGGTTTCATTGCCGGGCATGCCGGTCAGGACCGCACGCGCGAGCGCATCGAGATGGAGAAGGACTTGTCGACCGCGCGCGCCCGCAAGCTGGAGGCCGAAGCGGCGCAGCACGAGAGCGAGCAGGGGCATGCCGCACAGCGCGCCGAGATCGTGCGCGTGCTCGGCGAGCGCCATGCGGATGCCGAGCTGAAGCGGCGGCAACTGAACGCCGAGACGGTGAAGGCGACGCAGAAGACGCGGCTCACGCAGCTGACCGCGCCGGTCGACGGCACGGTGCAGCAGTTGGCGGTGCATACCGCCGGCGGCGTCGTCACGCCGGCGCAGGTGCTGCTGGTGGTGGTGCCCGACCGGGCCGAGGTCACCGCCGAGGTGACGCTGGAGAACAAGGACATCGGCTTCGTCCGCGAAGGCCAGCATGCCGAGGTGAAGCTGGAGACCTTTCCGTATACCCGCTACGGCACGGTGGGCGCGAAGGTGACGAGCGTGGCCGCCGATGCGGTGATCAGCGAGCCGGCGCGTGCGCCGCAGAACAGTTTCGGCAACACCGCCAACGGCGCCGACAACAAGGCCCCGCAAGGCGCCAGCTTCCCGGCGACGCTGCAGCTCGACCAGCGCGACATCAACGTCGACGGCAGGCGCGTGCACCTGTCGCCGGGGATGAACGTCACGGCGGAGATCAAGACGGGCAGGCGGCGCGTCATCGACTACCTGCTGAGCCCGGTGCGCGAGCACCTCAATGACAGCATGAAGGAACGCTGATGCGATCCGCCAAACGCAGGATGTCTCCGCGGATGTCGCTGGCGATTGCGGCGGCGGCGGCCCTGTTGCTCGGAGTCGGCGGCTACAGGAACTTCAATGGGTATTGCTGGGATCAGGGCCGGTACCTTTCCGACGGCGATCTGATCCGGGAAGCCATTCGCGCCAATGCGACGGACATGGGCCTGGGCGGCTCGAATGCCGAGATCGACAGGTTCATGGCCGACCATCCCGGTTGCTGCGAGGTCGATCGAGTCACCCCCATGGCGAGCGGCCCCCTTGAGCGGCTTGCCGGCTTCTTCGGCGTGATCGTCAACCTGACCTATGACGTGCGGCCCGGATTCGCCTCCAGCACGGGCCAGAAGAAATACTCGAACTACGTCCGGATGAACGCCTGCGGCTCGCGCGCGGACATGTTCGGCGAATTCATTGATTGAGACGCGAAGTACCCATCCACCGCAGTACCCATCAACCTATTGACAGGGGCAAGCATGGTCTACACCTGGAATCAGCTCACCGCCGCGGAGCTCACGAATTGGTTCTTGTACGGTCAGCCGAACAAGCCGGCCAATCTCCTCGACGAGACCCTGATGCGACCGGCCGGGAAGGAGCAGCCGATCGACATCGATGCGGTCTCGTTCATGGCGAATGGTGCGGGACGATTCGCGTTCGGTTCGTCCTTCGCGCTGGTGGATGCCTTCATGTCGGGCGGCTTGTTCGGGAGCCTGAAGGGGCCACAGAGTTTCTCGCTGCAGCAGGCCATGACGGCGCTGGGCAAGGCAGGTTCCGACAAGCTGTCGATCCTGCAGATGGACTACAAGGACGGCGTGGCAGACCACGCGCTCAGAAGCTACCTCTACAACCAGGACAGCTTCAGGATCGCTCCCGGCGCGCTGTTCGTGATCGACGCCAACGGTGACCGGCACATCGAGAATTTTGCAGTCCTGCCGTTCGACGACAACTTCGATTTCGAAGGATCGTTCTGGTCCAACATTGGAAACGCGTACCTCAACGCACGGATCGATCCCGACCAGATCGGCCGGATCCTGAGGCTCAAATTCGACGCGGCGAGCAAGAACGCCATACCGCGCGTCAGCTACACCCAGCAGAGCTACCAGGCGGACCAGCAGAAGTACGCCGCGTCCTACACGCACTTCGCGAACGCCTCCAGCCTCCTCAGTGAAATCCCACCGCTGGTCGATGCACTCTGGAGTGCCGGCGTCACCCAGCTTCTCGACGGCAACCGCCCCATCCTCTACGGCACCGATCAGGCCGACATCGTCAATGGCACGATCACGGTCGGCAAGCATCCGGTGAACCTGGCGACTTTGCATTCGGCCGGCTTCGACATCTCGGGCTTCGTCCAGAACGGCATCACCTACTTCACCGGTGCGGGCAACGACAGCATCCGGGCCGGCGTGACCGACGACAAATTGATCGGCGGCACCGGCGACGACACCTTGCAGGGCGGGGTCGGCGTCGACAGCTACATCTACCGGCTGGGGGACGGCAAGGATACGATCATCGATTCCGACGGCCGCGGCCAGATCGTCGTGGCAGGAACGCCCCTGCCCAAGGGCACGGCGGCACAGCACCGCAGGGTCGGCAACCTCGACGAATGGAACATCGGCAACGGGGCGTTCATCTACACGCTGGATGACAAGCAGCGCCGGTTGATCATCACCGGAACGGGCCTCGGGCCGGGTGGGCAGATCACGATCAACGGCTTCGACGTCACCCGTCCGGGCGGCTACCTCGGCATCGAGCTCGTCAGCACGACCAAGGTCGTTCTCCAGCAGGGCACCGGCGGCGACCCCTTTGCCACGGCGGGCTTCGATCCGGGCAGCGTCGTCGGTTCATCCTCGATGGCCGAAGGAGGCTCCAGCTTTTACACGCTCTACCTGAACAAGGCCGCCAAGGCCGGCGACACCATCACGCTCGCGCTGTCCGGCCTGGGCGACAAGTTCCAGGCCATCCTCGGCGACGACGTGGTGGCCGCCAACGGTGCCGTGATCGTGCTGGCGGACGGTCAGACGCAGGTCAGCTTCGCGCTCAAGCAGACCGGTGAACTGGAGGCCGATGGCAGCGCGCAGCTGAGTGCGACCTATGCGGGGCAAGGCGATGGCGCGAGCAGCGCCAACTCGAATGCGTGGAGTCTCGACGTGCACGACAACGGCGACGAGGCGCGTACCTACAACGGCGATCAGCGTGCGCTGATCCGCGGCGTCGAGGTGGATCTGGAGATCCTGCCGGGCGATCCCCGCTACAACACCTACAAGTGGACGGCCACCAACTGGTCCACCGACGGCACGCTCAACGGCGGCAAGCCGGAGGCGGATTTCAACGACGTCATCGACGGCAGCGCGGACAAGGACAAGATCGACGGCAAGGGCGGCAACGATGCGCTCGACGGCCTCGCCGGCAACGACGAGATCGACGGCGGCACCGGCGACGACCTGATCGGCGGCGGCGCCGGCAGCGACGTGATCCACGGCGGCGCCGGCAATGACGTGATCCTGGGCGCCACCGGGCTGAGCGTGTTCCAGCGGGCCAGCCCGGACGATCAATGGGTGCCGCCGCCGGGCACCAGTGCGTGGATCAGCGGCAGCAACTGGGGCGTCTACCAGAGCAACGGATCGCGCACCATCGTCGGCGGCGGGTCGCTGGCGATGGACAGTGCCGGCGACTCGGTGGACGCCGGCGACGGCGACGACATCGTGATCGGCGGCTTGGGAAGCGACCGCCTCGAAGGCGGCGCCGGCGACGACTCGCTGTGGGGTCACGGCGGCGACGATGCACTCGAAGGCGGCGCCGGCGCCGACTACCTGGTCGGCGACGGCATCCAGGACGCCGGCTACTACCAGACCCTGTCGCCGGCGCAGCACGGCAATGATTTCCTGGACGGCGGCGCAGGCGACGACACGCTGAAGGGCGGTGGCGCGAACGACGTGCTGTTCGGCGGCACCGGTGCGGACACCTTGTGGGGCGACGAGACCGGCGAGGACGAACTGCCGGGCGCGCAGCACGGCGACGACTACCTCGACGGCGAGGATGGCAACGACCAACTGGTCGGCGGTGGGGCCGACGATCAACTCCTTGGCGGTGCCGGCGACGACAGCCTGTGGGGCGACGGCGACACCGAGGACATGCTGGGCGGCACGTTCCACGGCAACGACGTCCTCGACGGGGAGGACGGCGATGACTACCTGGCCGGAGGCGGCAAGGACGACACGCTGTACGGCGGCGCCGGGGCGGACGTGATGCGCGGCGACGCCCGGGAGCAGGACCTGGCCGGCAGCTTCCACGGCGCGGACTACCTCGACGGCGAGGACGGCGACGACCAGATCCTCGGCGACGGCGGCAATGACACCTTGTACGGTGGCGATGGCAACGACCTGCTGGTCGGCGACGAGCTGACGGAGGATGCGCTGTCCGGCGAGTTCCATGGCAATGACTACCTGGACGGCGAGGACGGCGACGACCAACTGGTGGGCGGTGGCAAGGACGACGTGCTGTACGGCGGCGCCGGCAAGGACAGCCTGTGGGGCGATGCCGACGAGCCGGGATTGGGCGGGGCCTCGCACGGCAATGACTACCTGGACGGCGAGGACGGCGACGACTTGCTGGTGGGGGGCGGCCAGGACGACACGCTCGCCGGCGGCAGCGGCGACGACGAGTTGCAGGGCGACGCGGGCGGCAACCGGCTGGGCGGCGAGTTCCACGGCAATGACGTGCTCGATGGCGGCGACGGCAATGACCGGCTGTTCGGCCTGGGCCGCAACGACACGCTGGCGGGAGGTGCCGGCAACGATTTCCTCAGCGGCGACGGCAGCGCCGCCGACGTGGCAGCGGCATTCCACGGCGACGACGTCCTCGATGGCGGAGAGGGCAACGACACCTTGCTGGGCGGAGGTGGGAACGACCTGCTGCAGGGCGGCGACGGCAACGACTTCCTGTCGGGCGAAGACCAGCTCGGCGCGTCGGCAGGCAGTGAACTGACCGGCGACGACGTGCTGTACGGCGGCGATGGCAACGATGTGCTGCTGGCGGGCAACGGCAACAACGTTCTGTCCGGCGACGCGGGGAATGACAGCCTCTGGGGCGGTGACGGCGACGACATGCTGCTGGGCGGCGAAGGCGACGACTTCCTGCGCTCGGGCGCCGGCAACGACACGCTGGACGGCGGAGCCGGCAGCGACATCTACTACGTCGCGCTCGGCAGCGGTGCGAAGCACATCCAGGAGACGCAGCGCAACGACGGCGACTGGAACCTGTTGATCCTGGAAGCGGGCTTCACCTTCAGCCTGGTGCAGTTGTCGCTGGGCTCGCTGGTCATCGGCGCCGGCTCGGGCGGCAGCGAGATCCATCTCGACGGCGTCGACTATGACGACCTGGCGAACACCTCGCCGATCAATGCCATCCAGTTCTCCGACGGCACGACGCTGACCATCGGACAGCTGCTGGATGCCGTGTCGATCGGCATTCCGGCGACCGAGCTGGAGGACTACCTGCGTGGCACGTCCGGCAAGGAAGTCATCCACGCGCTGGCAGGCGACGACTACGTCGACGGACGCGGCGGCAACGACGTGCTCGACCTCGGTGCCGGCAACGACATCGCGTTGGGCGGTGACGGCAACGACAGCGTCACCGGCGGCGACGGCGACGACACGGTGCTGGGCGAGGCCGGCGCCGACCAGCTGGAAGGCGGCCAGGGCGCAGACGGACTGGCCGGCGGCGACGGCAACGACCTGCTGTCGGGCGGCGATGGCGACGACCAGCTGGCCGGCGATGCCGGTGCGGATCAACTGCTTGGAGATGCCGGCAACGACACCCTGAACGGTGGTGACGACGACGACGGGCTGCAGGGCGGCGACGGTGCCGACCTGCTCGCCGGCGGCACCGGCAACGACGCCCTGGACGGCGGTGTCGGCGCCGACACGATGTCCGGCGGCGCCGGCGACGACAGCTTCATCGTCGACGACGCGAACGACCAGGTGATCGAGGCCGCCGGCGAGGGCCACGACACCGTGCACAGCGCGCTCAGCCTGACGCTCTCGGACAACGTCGAAGACCTGGTCCTGCAGGCCGGCTCCTCGGCCTCGAGCGGCACCGGCAATGCGCAGGACAACACGCTGACCGGCAACGACGGCGACAACCTCCTCGCCGGGCTCGTGGGCGCCGACACGCTGATCGGCGCCGGTGGCAACGACACGCTCGACGGCGGCAGCGGCAGCGACGCGCTGCGCGGCGGCCAGGGCGACGACCTCTACCTCGTCGACGCCTCCACCGATGCGGTGACGGAGCTGAACGCCGAAGGCAACGACACCGTCGTCGCGAGCGCCGACTTCACGCTCTCCGACAACGTCGAGACGCTGCTGCTCACCGGCGGCGCCGTCGCCGGCACCGGCAACGGCCAGGCCAACACGATCACCGGCACCGCGCAGGACAACCGGCTCGACGGCCAGGCCGGCGACGACCTGCTGCAAGGGGGTGCCGGCAACGACGAGCTGATCGGCGGCAGTGGCGTCGACACCTTGATCGGCGGCAGCGGCGATGACCTGTACGACGTGGACCGCAGCGACGACCGGGTCGTCGAGCAGGCCGGCGAAGGCGACGACACGGTGCAGAGCTCGGTCAGCTACGTGCTGGGCGCCAACCTCGAGAACCTGGTCCTCACCGGCTTCTCGAGCAGCGATGCAACCGGCAACGACCTCGCCAACCGGCTCACCGGCAACGGCGGATCCAACGTGCTGGACGGCGGCGCCGGCATCGACACGATGGCCGGCGGCGACGGCGACGACACCTACGTGCTCGACAGCGCGGCCGACCAGGTGATCGAGCTCGCCGGAGAAGGCAGCGACACCGTCGTGGTCGGCTTCAGCTACGCGACCGGCAACAACATCGAGAACGTGCGCCTGACCGGCAGCGCGAACCTGGACGCGACCGGCGACGCCGGCGACAACGTGCTCGAAGGCAACGCCGGCAACAACCTGCTGGACGGCGGCGGCGGCTCCGACGTGCTGATCGGCGGCGACGGCGACGACACCTACCTCGTCGACAGCGAAGACGACCGGGTCTTCGAGGCGGCCGGCGAAGGGATCGACACCGTCGTGCGCAGCTACGACAGCTTCTTCATCCTGAACGACGGCGTCGAGAACCTGACGCTGGCCGGCACGGTGGAGCGAGGCAACGGCAACGACCTCGACAACCTGATCGTCGGCAACGCAAGCGACAACAACCTGCTCGGCCTCGGCGGCGACGACACGCTGATCGGCGGCGCCGGCGACGATGCGCTGTTCGGCTCCGAAGGCGCCGACTCGCTGGTCGGCGGCAGCGGCGACGACTACTACGAGGTCGACGACGCCGGCGACATCCTGGTCGAGAACGCAGGCGAGGGCGACGACTTCATCCGGTCCAGCGTCAGCTGGACGCTGGGCGCCAACTTCGAACGCGTCGCCCTCGACGGCTCGGACAACCTGGACGCCACCGGCAACGCGCTGGCCAACGGCCTGTGGGGCAACGCCGGCAACAACACGCTGACCGGCGGGCAGGGCAACGACTTCCTGTCCGGCGATGCCGGCAACGACGTCTATGTCTTCAACCGCGGCGACGGCCAGGACAGCATCGACAACACCGACGCGCTGGCCGCCACCGACACGCTGCGCTTCGGTGCCAACATCACCGACAACGACGTGCTGGCCTTCCAGTCGGGCGCCAACCTGTTCTTCAAGGTGAAGGGCACGACCGACCAGGTCGGCTTCATCGACTACTACGCCGGCAACAGCGTGGTGAACGGCGTCACGCAGGACCACAAGATCGACCGCATCGAGTTCTCGAACGGCGTCGTGTGGGACCAGGCCATGATCCAGACGGTGGTCGACCGCGCGAACAACAACCATTCGCCGACGGTGAACACCTTCCTGCCGACGCTCAGCGCGAAGGCCGGCAGCGCCTTCAGCTACACCGTGCCGCTGAACACCATCACCGATCCGGACGTGTGGGACTCCATCACCTACCGGATCTCGATGCAGGACGGCAGCGCGGTGCCGGCGTGGCTCACGTTCGACCCGGCGACGCGCACGATGTCCGGCACGCCGGGCACGGCCAACGTCGGCAGCCTGCAGTTCGTGCTGTGGGGCACCGACAACTACAACTTCTCGGCCGGGGAGTTCGTCACGCTCAACGTCGGCCCTGCCAACCGCGCACCGGTGGTGAATGCCGCGCTGGCCGACAAGACGGCCGCACAAGGCGCGCCGCTCAGCTTCGCGCTGCCGGCGTCGTCCTTCACCGATGCCGACGGCGATGCGCTCGCCTACACCGCGACGCTGGCCGACGGCAGCGCGCTGCCGGGCTGGCTCAGCTTCAACGCGAGCACGCGCACCTTCAGCGGCACGCCCACTGCGCTCGGGACGGTGAGCGTGAAGGTCACGGCGACCGACACCGGCAACGCGTCGGCGAGCGACGTGTTCGACATCGCGGTCAGCCTGCAGAACCTGGTGCTGAACGGCACCGCCAACGCCGACACCTTGATCGGCGGCAGCGGCAACGACTCGCTCAGCGGCGCCGGCGGCAATGACACGCTGGTCGGCAATGCCGGCAACGACACGCTGAACGGCGGCACCGGCAACGATTCGATGACCGGCGGCACCGGCGACGACACCTACGTGGTCGACAGCAGCACCGACGTCATCGTCGAGGCACTGAACGAGGGCGTCGACACCGTGCAGAGCACGCTCGCGACCTACACGCTGGGCAGCAACATCGAGAACCTGTTGCTGGGCGGAACCACCGGGTCGAGCGGCATCGGCAACGAGCTGAACAACCTGCTGACCGGCAACAGCGGCAACAACGCGCTGACCGGCGGGCTGGGCAACGACACGCTCGATGGCGGCACGGGCAACGACACGCTGGCCGGCGGAGCGGGCGACGACGTCTACATCGTCAACGTCAGCACCGACGTGGTGACGGAGAACGCGGGCGAGGGCACCGACACCATCAACAGCGCGGTGACCTGGGATCTCGGCATCGCGGCCTACGCCAACGTCGAGAACCTCACGCTGACCGGGACGGGGGCGATCAACGCCACTGGCAACGCACTGGCCAACGTGCTGGTCGGCGGCAGCGGCGCGAACACGCTGGCGGGCGGTGCCGGCAACGACACCTACAGCGGGGGCCTGGGCAACGACACGCTGACCGACACCTCGACCACCAGCAACGACGTCTACCGCTGGGGCCTGGGCGACGGCCTGGACACGTTGAGCGACGCCGGCGGCAGCGACCGCATCGAGATCGGGGCAGGCATCACGGCCGCGCAGGTCACGCTCACGCGCAGCGGCAACAACCTCGTGATCGGACTGACGACCGGCACGGACAAGCTGACGGTGAGCAACTGGTACGTCGGCACGGCCAACAAGATCGAAGAGATCCGGCTGGCCAACGGCAGCGTGATCCCGTCGTCGTCGATCCCGCTGTCATCCGCGGGAACGCAAGCCGCGCAGGGCATCTCGATCGACCAGGATGCGGCCGCGCTGGTGTCGGCCATGGCGCAGTTCGCGGTGCCGGGCGACAGCGACGCGGCCCACCAGCAGCTGCTGGCCTCCAGCATCAAACCGGTGCCGGTGTTCGCGGTGCCGGGGTCGACGCTGTAGGCCCTGGGCGGCCGGGGCGGCAGCACTGCCCCGGCGTCCTTCGAGGCACCTGGGCGTCAGCCGCGCCCCTGCCACGGCACCCACCGCCGCTGCAGCGCGCGCAGCCCCAGCTCCCCGCCGAATGCGATCAATGCGATCGTGAAGATGCCCAGCAGCACGATGTCGGTGTTCAGGAACTGCGCGGCCGACTGCACCATGAAGCCGAGGCCGCGCGTCGCGGCGACCAGCTCGGCCGCGACCAGCGTCGACCAGCCGACGCCCAGCCCGACGCGCAGGCCGGTCAGGATTTCGGGCAGCGCGCTCGGCAGCACCACGTGGCGCAGCAGCTGCCAGCGGGTCGCACCGAACGACTGCGCGGCGCGCAAGCGGCCCTCGTCGACCTGGCGCACGCCGGTCGAGGTGGCGATCACCAGCGGCGCGAAGATCGCGAGCGTGATCAGCAGCACCTTCGACAGCTCGCCGATGCCGAACCAGATCACGATCAGCGGCAGGTAGGCCAGCGGCGGCACCGGCCGGTAGAACTCGACCAGCGGATCGAACACGCCGCGCGCGGCGGGCGACAAGCCCATCCACAGCCCGAGCGGGATCGCCGTCAACGCCGCGATGCCCAGCGCCAGCGCGACGCGCGCGAGGCTCGCTACAGCGTGCTGCCACAGCGTGGCGTCGAGGTAGCCCTCGCCCGCGACGCGCAGCAACTTCTCCCACACCGCGGCGGGCGGCGGCAGGAACAGCGGCTCGATCCAGCGCGCCGCCGTCACCGCCTGCCACACGGCCAGCAGCACCAGCACGCTCAGCACGCTGATCACGACAGGGCGGGACCACAGCGGTGCCGCGGCCTCGGCAGGCGCCGGCTCGGCCAGTTCGGCAGGCTGCGCGAGCGTGCGCACGGTCATCGGAGAGATCGCATCCATCGTGTTCTCAATGCACCGTTTCGTCCTGCGCGAACACCGCGCCCAGCACCTGCTCGCGCACCGCGACGAAGGCCGGCAGCGACTTGATCGACCGTGCCGCCTCGCCCCGCGCATGGCGGCGGCCGAAGTCCAGCGCCCGGTGCTCGACGATGCGCGCCGGCCGGCGCGACAGCACGACCAGGTCGGTCGCGAGGAACACCGCCTCCTCGACCCCGTGCGTGACCAGCGCGATGGTCTTGCCGGTGGCCTGCCAGACCGTCAGCAGCAGCTCCTGCATGCGCTCGCGCGTCAGCGCATCGAGCGCACCGAACGGTTCGTCCATCAGCAGCACCTCGGGGTCGGCGGCCAGCGCGCGGGCGATGCCGACACGCTGGCGCATGCCGCCCGACAGCTCCCACACCGGCCGCGTCTCGACGCCTTCCAACCCGACCAGCGCGAGCAGCTCGCGCGCCCGGTCCTCGCGCGCGGCGCGGCCCCCACCACGCAAGCGCAAGGGCAGGGCGACGTTGTCCAGTACGTCGAGCCACGGCAGCAGCGCGTCGTCCTGGAAGACGACGCCGCGGTCCGCACCCGGCCCGGTGATCGGCCGACCGGACACCGAGACCCGCCCGCCGCTGGGCGTCACGAACCCGGCGATGACATTCAACAGGCTGGACTTGCCGCAGCCCGACGGCCCCAGCAGCACCGCCAGCGCGCCTTGCGGCACCTGCCAGCTGATGGCATCCAGCACCGGGGTGTTCACAGCCGTGGCCGAGCCTGCAGCACCCCGGTACCCTACAGTGACCGCCTGCAGATCGACCACGGCGTGAACTCCTTCGTGTCCTTGATGGGGTGTTTCAGCGCGCGGCTGCGACCGCCTGGCCCGAGGCCTGGGCCGCGGCCAGCACGTGCTTCGGACTGACATAGGGGCCGTAGTCGGCGAGCAGCTTGTCGACCTTGCCCTGCTCCTTCAGGAACTTCGCGGTGTCGGTCAGTGCCTTGACGGTTCCGCCCCCCAGCAGCGCCGGCGCGGCCTGCTCCGCGAGTGTCGGGAACTTCGAGCCGGCCAGCAGTGCGGGCACGTCGGCCGCACTGGCGCCGGTCAGCCGGGCGATCTTGTCGACGTTGGCGGTGTTCGCGACGAAGGCCTTCGCGTCCTTCCGGTAGGCCGCATAGGCCTCGCCGGTGATGCGCACGAACTGCGCGACGAACGCCGGGTTCTTCTGCGCGAAGTCGCGGCGCACGATCCACGCATCGAAGGTCGGCGCGCCCCAGGTCGCCACCTCGGCCGAGCTGGTCAACAGCGTGCCGCTTTCCTTGATCTTGCCGAGCGCCGGGTCCCACACATAGGCGGCGTCGATGTCGCCGCGCTGCCAGGCCGCGGTGATCTCGGTCGGGCGCAGGTTGACGATGCTCAGCGTCTTCGAATCGATGCCCCAGTGCTTCAGCGCGGCCAGCAGGCTGTAGTGCGTCGTCGACACGAAGGGCACGGCGATCTTCTTGCCGACCAGGTCGGCCGCCTTCGCGATGCCCGAGCCGTTGCGCACCACCAGCGCCTCGGCGCTGCCGATCTCGGCCGCGACCAGGATGGTCTCGATCGGCAGTTCGCGGCTGGCCGCGGCGGCCAGCGGGCTGGAGCCGACGTAGCCGATCTGGATGTCGCCGGACGCGACCGCGGTGATCACCTCGGCACCGCTCTCGAACTTGCGCCATTCGATCGCCTGGCCGGTGGCTTTCTCGTAGAGGCCGTCGGCCTGCGCGACCTTGCCCGGCTCGACGACGGTCTGGTAGGCGATGCGGACTTGCGCGGTGGCTGCTCCGGCGGTGGCGAACAGCCCGAGCGCGATGGTCAGGGCCTGGGCGATGGATGCGCGACGCGTGTGTGTCATGGGTTCTCCTCCTCGTGGTTCGGTGCAACTCGTCAAGGCCTGCACGGTACGGTGCGGCCCGCGCCGCACGAACGAAGCTTTTCGGATGTGCTCATGCGGCCAGTGATGACCGCGTAGCCCGGATGCCAATCCGGGTTCTCGTCGACGAAATGCATCCCCGGATTAGCATCCGGGCTGCGAGGCGCGTGCTCACGAGGCGCGCGTCTTCACCCATCCTGGAGACAAGCCCATGAACGCCACCCACCATCCCGCCGTGCTCGACCTGATCGGCAACACGCCGCTGGTGCGCGTCACGCGCCTCGACACCGGCCCGTGCACGCTGCTGCTGAAGCTCGAATCGCAGAACCCCGGCGGCTCGATCAAGGACCGCATCGGCGTCTCGATGATCGAGGCCGCCGAGCGCGAGGGAAAGCTGGAGCCGGGCGGCACCGTCGTCGAGGCGACCGCCGGCAACACCGGCCTCGGGCTCGCGCTGGTCGCGCGCGCGAAGGGCTACCGCGTGGTGCTGGTGGTGCCCGACAAGATGTCGACCGAGAAGGTGCTGCACCTGAAGGCGCTCGGCGCCGAGGTGCACACGACGCGCTCCGACGTCGGCAAGGGCCACCCGGCCTACTACCAGGATTACGCCGCGCGGCTGGCGAAGGAAATCCCCGGCTCGTTCTTCGCAGACCAGTTCAACAACCCGAACAACCCGCTGGCCCACGAGCGCGGCACCGGCCCCGAGCTGTGGGAGCAGAGCGGCCACGACCTCGACGCGATCGTCGTCGGCGTCGGCTCGTCGGGCACGCTGACCGGCCTGACGAACTACTTCCGCGGCGTGCAGCCGAAGCTCGAATTCGTGCTCGCGGACCCGGTCGGCTCCATCCTCGCCGACCAGGTGCTGACCGGCACGCACGGCCCGGCCGGCTCGTGGGCGGTGGAAGGCATCGGCGAAGACTTCATCCCGCCGATCGCCGACCTGTCCGGCATCAAGCATGCGTATTCGATTCCCGACGAAGAGAGCTTCGCGACCTCGCGCGCGCTGCTGCGCGCCGAAGGCCTGATGGGCGGTTCGTCGACCGGCACGCTGCTGGCCGCCGCGCTGCGCTTCTGCCGCGCGCAGACGAAGCCGCTGCGCGTCGCGACCTTCGTCTGCGACACCGGCACGCGCTACCTGTCGAAGGTCTACAACGACAGCTGGATGATCGACGAGGGCCTGCTCGCCCGCACGCAGTACGGCGACCTGCGCGACATCGTCGCGCGCCGGCCGGACGAGGGCGGCGTCGTCAGCGTGACGCCCGACGACACGCTGCTGACCGCGTTCCAGCGCATGCGGCTGGCCGACGTGTCGCAGCTGCCGGTGCTCGACGGCACGCGGCTGGCCGGCGTGATCGACGAATCCGACGTGCTGATGCAACTGCACGGCGACCCGGCCCACTATGCCAACACCGTCAGCTCGGCGATGAGCAGCGCGCTGGAGACGCTGCGGCCGGGTTCGAGCATCGCCGCGCTGCGCCAGGTGCTGGACCGCGGCCTCGTCGCGATCGTCGCCGACGGCGATACATTCCACGGCCTGATCACCCGCTTCGACCTCTTGAATCACCTTCGCAAGGCACGCCGATGAGCTCCAAGGACACCCACCAGTTCGCGACCCGCGTGATCCACGCCGGCCAGTCGCCCGACCCGACGACCGGCGCGATCATGCCGCCGATCTACGCGACCTCGACCTACGTGCAACAGAGCCCGGGCGTGCACAAGGGCCTGGACTACGGCCGCTCGCACAACCCGACGCGCTGGGCGCTGGAGCGCTGCGTCGCCGACCTCGAAGGCGGCACGCGCGCATTCGCGTTCGCGTCCGGGCTGGCCGCGATCTCGACCACGCTGGAACTGCTGGACGCCGGCGCCCACGTGATCGCGAGCGACGACCTGTATGGCGGCACCTTCCGGCTGTTCGACAAGGTGCGCACGCGCAGCGCGGGCCACCAGTTCAGCTTCGTCGACCTGTCCGACCCGCAGGCGCTGCGTGCCGCGATCCGGCCCGAGACGAAGATGGTGTGGGTCGAGACGCCGAGCAACCCGATGCTGAAGCTGACCGACCTGGAGGCCATCGCCCGCATCGCGCGCGAGCACGGCCTGCTCGCGGTGGCCGACAACACCTTCGCGAGCCCGTACGTGCAGCGCCCGCTGGAGCTCGGCTTCGACGTGGTGGTGCATTCGAGCACCAAGTACCTGAACGGTCACTCCGACGTGATCGGCGGGGTCGCAGTGGTCGGGCAGCGTGCCGAGGCCGCGGGCCATGCCGAGCGCCTGGGCTTCCTGCAGAACGCGGTCGGCGCGATCGCCGGGCCGTTCGACAGCTTCCTGACGCTGCGCGGCGTGAAGACGCTGGCGCTGCGCATGCAGCGGCATGGCGAGAACGCCTCGGCGCTCGCGCAATGGCTGGAGCGTCACCCGAAGGTTGCGCGCGTGCACTACCCGGGCCTCGAATCGCACCCGCAGCATGCGCTCGCGAAGCGCCAGATGCACGGCTTCGGCGGCATGCTGTCGGTGACGCTGGACACCGACCTGGCCGGCGCGCGCCGCTTCCTCGAAGCCTGCGAGGTGTTCTCGCTGGCCGAGAGCCTGGGCGGCGTCGAGAGCCTGATCGAGCATCCGGCGCTGATGACGCACGCGACGATCCCGGCCGATCAGCGGGCGCAACTTGGCATCGGCGATGCGCTGGTGCGGCTGAGCGTCGGCGTCGAGGACCTGGCCGACCAGCGGGCGGACCTCGAAGGGGCGCTCGCCCGCATCTGATTCTTGCGTCGGTCTGTCTTGCGTCGGTCTGCGTGGGAGCGGGGAGGAGGGGGAGCCCGGGACAGGAATGTCCTCCGCCAACGGCCTGCCTGGCGGCAGACCGTTGGCTCCCCCTTTACTTCCTGTCCCGGGCTCCCCCTCCTCCCCACTCTGTGACATCGCCGCATGCCACCCACCCCGCCCCCCAAAAGGGCTTTGTGTTCGCAAGCGGCAACGCGAGGCGCGGGGGCAGTGGGGTGCTCGGGGACGGAAGTAAAAGGGGGAGCCCATCGACTGCCGCCAGGCAGGCGATGGGCGGAGGACATTCCGTCCCCGGGTACCCCGCTGCCCCGCGCCGCCCCGAAGCAAAAGAACGAACGCAAAACCCGCCACATCACTGACATGCTTTTGCTTATCCGGATTCAGTTGTTCGCGAAGCGCAGCATGTTGGGTAGTCTTCGGGCCTTGATTCCAACCACATGCTGAAGAGAACCCCCATGCAAAAACGCCTGTTCCTGTCCACGCTGGTTGCCGCCGCCGCCGCGGTGTTCTCGGTCGGCGCCCATGCCGACCAGCTCGCCGACATCCAGAAGAAGGGCGAGATCGTGATCGGCGTGCTCGGCACCGACGAGCCGAACAGCTTCGTCGACCCGAAGACCCGCGACGTGGTCGGCTACGAGGTCGACATCGGCCGCGCGATCGCCGCGAAGCTCGGCGTGAAGCCGGTGTTCAAGCAGCTCGCGGTCGCCGCCCGCATCCCCGAACTGCAGCAAGGCCGCGTCGACCTGCTGGCCGCTTCGCTCACGCACAACAAGGAACGCGAGGCGCTGGTCGACTTCTCGCTGACCACCTTCGTGACCGGCCAGAAGGTGCTGGTGAAGAAGGACAGCGGCATCTCGCAGCTGTCGCAGCTCGCCGGCAAGAAAGTGCTGACCGTCAAGGGCGGCACGCAGGAGCCGAACATCCGCAAGGCGGTGCCCACCGTCGACGTCGTCACCTTCGAGACCACGCAGCAGGCCTTCCTGGCGCTGCAGCAGGGCAAGGGCATCGGCTACGTCAACGACGAGGCGTCGCTGATCGACGACTTCGGCAAGCTCGGCCCGGCCGCGAAGAACTACCTGATCATTCCGCAGAGCATCAGCACCGAAGCGCTGGCGCTGGGCATCCGCAAGGGCGAAGCCGGCGTGAAGGGCGTCGTCGACGGCGTGCTGCGCGACCTGGAGAAGTCGGGCGAGGCCGACAAGCTGTTCCAGAAGTGGTACGGGCCGAACACGCGTTTGAAGTTCCAGAGCCGGGACTTCAAGTTCGTTTCGGACAAAATCGACGGCTGAGGCTTCGTCCCCCGTCGCGGCCTCGCTCTCGCAAGAGGGTGGGGCTTTTTTGTTGAGGGTCTGGAATCGCGCATGCCCGTGTTGTCAAATGGCGAAGGCGCAGAAGCACCCCCGCGCCGAATCTGTTGTGGGAGAACGCATGAAGCCCTCTGAAGCCCTGGACTCGCACCGCGACGCGATTCGCCGCGTCGTCGCGTCTCATCGCGCGCGCAATGCCCGGGTGTTCGGCTCTGCTCTACGCGGCAACGACACCACCGGCAGCGATCTGGACATCCTCATCGATCCCACCCCGGAAACCACGCTGTTCGACATTGGTGCCATTCGCCACGAGTTGGGTCAGCTGCTCGGCGTTTCAGTGGATGTTCTGACCCCCAACGCCTTGCCCGACAAGTTCCGCGCCGCGGTGCTTGCCGAAGCTCGTCCGGTATGAGTCGCGACCCACAACGGCTTGCTGACTATCTCGCGCACATCGCCGAAGCCATCGGGCGCATCGACCGCTACACGGCAAATCTGGACGAATCGACCTTCCTGAACGACCAGCTTGTTCAGGATGCGGTGGTCCGCAATCTGGAGATCATCGGAGAGGCCAGCAACAACATCGAACGGCATTGCCCCGAGTTCGCAGCCCAGCATCCCGAGTTGCCCCTGGCCTTCGCCTATCAGATGCGCAATGCCCTGGCCCATGGCTATTTCAAGGTGGACTTCGAGATCGTCTGGAAGACGATTCATGGCGACCTTCCCGGCCTTCTGGCGCGGATCAAGCATGCACAGGCCGGTTTGCCCTCTCCTTGAGATTTCCTGAACCGCAGTCCCCGTGCCTTCTTTCGATTTCTCCCTGCTGCTGTCCGGCCAGTACCACGATGCGCTGGTGGCCGGCTTCGTGCTGTCGCTGCAGCTGACGGCCGTCACGCTGGTGCTGGCGGTGCCGCTGGCCACCACCATCGCGATGCTGCGGCTGTCGCCGTCGCGCGTGCTGCGCGCGCTCGGCGTCTCGTACGTCGAGGCGATCCGCAACGTGCCGCTGCTCGCGCACATGCTGTTCTGGTACTTCGGCGCGCCCGAGATGCTGCCCGAGGCGCTGAAGCAGCGGCTGTACGCCACCAACATCGAGGCCATCAGCGCGGTGATGGCGCTCACGCTCTACACCGCCGCCTACATGGCCGAGGACATCCGCAGCGGCATCCGCGCGGTGCCGCCGGGCCAGATGGAAGCGAGCCGCGCGCTCGGGCTGGGCTTCCTGCAGGCCATGCAGCTGGTGATCCTGCCGCAGGCGGTGCGGGTCACGATCCCGCCGCTGATCTCGCAGACGTTGAACCTTTGGAAGAACACCAGCATCGCCACCGTGATCGGCGTGGCCGAGATGATGTACCGCGCGGCGCAGGTCGAGTCCGCCACCTTCCGCAGCGTCGAGGCCTTCGCGTTCGCGACCGCGGCCTACCTGACGATCTCGCTCGCCATCACCGGCCTGGCGAGCTGGTACCAGCACCGCTACCCGGTGCGCTCGCGGTAACGCCCGAAACGAGCGCGCGATGATCGAGCTGATCCACACCTACTGGCTCTACTTCCTGATCGGCCAGTATCCGAACGGGCCGCTGGGCGGGCTCGCGCTGACGCTGCTGCTGGCGTCGCTCGGCCTGCTGCTGGCGTTTCCGCTCGGGCTGCTGCTGGGCCTGGCGCGCATCAGCGAACACCGCGCGCTGCGCTGGCCGGTGACGGCGCTGGTGTTCGTCGTGCGCGGCATCCCGCTGCTGATGGTGGTGTTCTGGGCCTACTTCTTCCTGCCCGCCGTCACCGGCCACAAGACCGACCAGTTCACGACGATGCTGGTCGCGCTGGTGGTGTTCGACGGCGTCTACATCGCCGAGATCGTGCGCGCCGGCGTGCGCGGCATCCCGACCGGCCAGATGGAGGCGGCGCGCTCGCTCGGCTTCCGCCGATTCGGCGCGCTGCGCTACGTGATCCTCCCGCAGGCGCTGCGCCACATGCTGCCGTCGCTGGTGAACCAGTTCGTCTCGACGATCAAGGAGACCTCGCTCGGCTACATCATCGGGCTGACCGAGGTGGCGTTCATCACGACGCAGATCAACACGCAGGTGTTCACGAAGCCGGTGCAGGTGTATGCCACGCTCGCCATCACCTACTTCGTGCTGTGCTTCGGCTTGTCCCGCGTGGCCTACGCGATGGAGCGGCGGCTCGCGACGGCCCGGCACTGAACGCGCCATATCCTGCACACGGCCTTGGGGATTTCGCACCCCCCTGCAGATTCGAATACGCGATATAACGGATCAGTTACGCGAGGAGACATCCTCGTGCAAGGCCCGAGAAGGCCGTCAGGGAGCTGAACCGAAATGACCGAGTCGCTGTCGAGCGAGGTCGTTCGCGTCGGATGCGTGTCGTCGTGGTGGTGGGCGTGAGCCCGCCAGCGAGCATCCGGTGGACGATCGCCATGCCGAGCTGTCGCTGATCTGCCGCGTGCAGAGTTGGCGCTGCGCCTTCGCGCTGAGCGAGGTGGCCGAAATCCTGCGCCCGCTGCCGGTCGAGGCCGTCACCGGCGCCCCGTCGGTGCTGCGCGGGCTGGCCCTGATCCGCGGCGTCCCGCTGCCTGTCGTCGATGGCGCGCGCCTGCTTGGCGGCGCCGACGGCGCGGCCGGACCGGGCCGCTTCGTCGTGCTGCGCGTGGCCGAGCGCCGCGTTGCGCTGGCGGTCGACGAGGTGCTCGGCGTGCGCGCGCTGCCCGCCGCGGCGCGGCACGCGCTGCCACCGCTGCTGGACGACGCCGGCCGCGATGGCGTCGCCGGCATCGCCCGGCTCGATGCCGACCTGCTGCTGGTCTTGCGCGGCGCGCGGCTGCTGGCAGACGACCTGGTCGCGCAGGCCTCATGAACGCGCCGTTCGACATGGTTCGCGCCGAGCGCTTCCGGGCGCTGGTGGCGCACCGCTTCGGGTTGCAGTTCGAGCCCGACCGCCTCGCGTGGCTGGACGGCGTGCTGCGGCGCGCCGCCGATGCGTCCCGGCTCGGTTGCGAGTCCTACCTGGCACAGCTTGCCCGACAGGGAGACGACCGCGCCACCGACGACCGCTTCGGTGCGCTGGTGCAGGAGCTCACCGTTCCCGAGACCTATTTCTTCCGCAACCCCGACCAGTTCCGTGCGCTGCAGCAGCAGGCGCTGCCGGCGCTGCTGCGCCGCGTGCCGGCCGCGCGGCGCGTGCGCGTTCTGTCGGCGGGTTGCGCGTCGGGCGAAGAGGCCTTCTCGCTCGCGATCATGCTGCGCGAGCTGCTGCCCGACCCCTCGTGGACGCTGAGCGTGCACGGCATCGACCTCAACCCCGCGATGATCGAGAAGGCGCGGCGCGGCCGCTACGCCGAATGGTCGCTGCGCGAGACGCCGCCCGCGCAGCGCGAGCGCTGGTTCCGGCGCGACGGGGCGGATTTCGTGCTGCATGCCGAGGCACGCGCGGGGGTCAGCTTCGAGGTGCGCAACCTGTGCGCGGACGACGCCGGCTTCTGGCAGCCGAATGCGTACGACATCGTGTTCTGCCGCAACGTGCTGATGTACTTCACGCCGGACGAAGCGCGCGGCGTGGTGGCCCGCATCGCCCACGCGCTGGTGCCCCAAGGCCACCTGTTCCTCGGCCATGCCGAGACGCTGCGCCGGTTGTCCGACGATTTCGAGCTGCGCCACACCCACGACACCTTCTACTACCAGCGCAAGGCCGATGGCCGGGCCGCGCCGGTCGTCGCCCGGGCGCCGCCGTCCGACGGCTGGGTGCAGGCGATCGGCCAGGCCGCCGACCGCATCCGCGCGCTGACCACCCACGGCGCCGCGGACCCGCAGGCCGCGCCGCGCTCGCCGTGGCCGCTCGGCGAGGCGCTCGACCTGCTCGGCCAGGAGCGCTTCATGCAGGCGCTGGCCGTGTTGCAGGCGCTGCCCGCCGAGGCCGGCCACGACCCCGACGTGGTGCTGCTGCAGGCGGTGCTGCTGGCCCATACCGGCCGCTTCAACCAGGCCGAAGCCGCCTGCCGCCGGCTGCTGGAGGTCGACCGCACGAACGCCGCTGCGCACCACGTGCTGGCGCAATGCCGCGACGGCGCGGGCGACCCGGCCGGCGCGGCGGATTGCGAACGGCAGGCGGCCTGGCTCGACCCCGGGTTCGCGATGCCGCGGCTGCACCTCGGCTTGCTGGCCCAGCGCGCCGGCGACGTGGCCGGCGCGCGGCGCGAGCTCGGCCAGGCCCTCGCGCTGCTGCAGGGCGAGACCCCCTGGCGCCTGCGGCTGTTCGGCGGCGGGTTCGCGCGCGACGCCTTGCTCGCGCTGTGCCGCATCCAGCTGCAGGCCTGCGGGGCCGGCTCATGACGAACGCGGCAGGGCCGGCCGGCGGCACCGCGGCGCAGCTGCGGCAGGCCTTCGACGCGTCGTTCGCCGAGCCGCTGCGCGAAGCCGCCGCGCCGCCGGAGGCCTTCCTGGCGATCCGGGTCGACGCCGATGCCCATGCGCTGCGCCTGGCCGACGTGGCCAGCCTGCTGCCGCTGGAGGCCGTCACGCCGCTGCCGGGCCCGCTGCCCGAGCTGCTGGGCGTGATCGGCCACCGCGGCACGGTGCTGCCGGTCTACGACCTGCGCCTGCTGCTCGGTTATCCCGGTGCGGCCGCGCCGCGCTGGGGCGTGGTGCTGGCGGCGGCACCGCTCGCACTCGCCTTCGACGGCTTCGACGGACACCTGCGGGCACCGCGCCGGGACGGCGAACGCGTCGACGGCGCGCCGCCGACCGCGCCGGACGTGCTGCAACTCGACGGGCAGGTGCGACCGGTGGTGCCGACGGCCGCGCTGCTGGCCACCATCACGGCGGCGGCACAGCGTTGCGCCGCCCCCACGGTTTGACGGGAGCCTTCACATGTGGACCTTCGGAAGAAAAATCGCGCTCGGTTTCGCGATCTCGTTCGCGCTGCTGCTGGGCATCGGCAGCGTGGCGTACCGCAGCATCGAGGGCATGACGCGCACCAGCTATCTGGTGGCGCACACCCACCAGGTGCTCGGGCAGATCGCCGTGCTGCTGGGCCACATGAAGGACATGGAGACCAGCGTGCGCGGCTTCGTGCTGACCGGCGACGAGGCCTACCTCGACCCGTACCGCACGGCGAACGCGTCCATCGGCAAGGTGCTGGCGGACCTGCGCCGCCTGACCGCCGACAACCCGCGGCAACAGGCCGCGCTGGACACCGTCGACAAGATCGTGCCGGACAAGATCGAGACGATGGCCCGCACGGTCGCGCTGCGCCGCCAGGCCGGGCTCGAGGCGACGATCAAGCTCATGCAGCAGGGCGAGGGCAAGCGCGAGATGGACGAGCTGCGCCACCTGGTGCAGCAGATGGAGCAGGAGGAACACCGGCTGCTCGCGCAGCGCGCCGAAGAGGTCGAGGCGGCCGCCGGCAGCGCGCGCACCACGCTGGTCGGCGGCACGCTGCTGAGCCTGTTCTTCGTCACCGTCGCCGGCCTGGTGCTGACGCGCTCGCTGACCACGCAGATCGCCGCAGCCGTGCAGCACGTGCAGCGCTCGTCGAACGAGCTGCAGTCGGCCGCCAACCAGCAGGCCGCCGGGGCGCGCGAATCGTCGACCTCGATGACCGAGATCACCACCACCATCAGCGAGCTGCTGGCCACCTCGCGCCAGATCGCCGAAAGCGCGCAGCGCGTGGCCAGCGTGGCCGAGCAGACCGCGAACGCCGCCGGCTCCGGCGCCGGCACCGTACAGGTCGCCAAGGAATCGATCGCCGGCATCCGCCAGCAGGTCGACCTGGTGGTCAGCCACATGCTGGAGCTGGGCAAGAAGTCGCAGCAGATCGGCGCGGTGCTCGACATCGTCTCCGAGCTCGCGGAGCAGACCAACATCCTCGCGATCAATGCCACCATCGAGGCCACCGGCGCCGGCGAGGCCGGCAGGCGCTTCGGCGTGGTGGCCGACGAGATCCGCAAGCTGGCCGACCGCGTGGCCGGCTCGACCAAGGAGATCCGCACGCTGATCGAGGACGTGCGCGGCGCCGTCAACACCACCGTGATGGCGACCGAGACCGGCTCGAAGGCGGTCGATGCCGGCGCGCGCCAGTTCGGCGACGTCGCCGCGTCGTTCACGCGCATCGCCGCGCTGGTGGCCACCACCACCGAGGCGGCGCGCGAGATCGAGCTGTCGACCAAGCAGCAGACGACCGCGGTCGAGCAGGTCAACATCGCGATCTCCAACACCGCCCAGGCCACCCGCGAAACCGAGGCGAGTTCCGGGCAGACCTTCCAGACCGCCTCGCAGCTGGTCGGCCTGTCGAAGGACCTGCTGCGGCTGGTGCAACCGCGGGTCGCGGCCTGATCCGATGGCACCGGACCCGTACCGCTACTTCCGCATCGAGGCGCGCGAGCTGCTGGAACAGCTGGGCCAGGGCCTGCTCGACCTCGAGAAAGGCGCTGGCGATGGGCAGACCGTGGTCCGCCTGCTGCGCGTGGCGCACACGCTGAAGGGCGCGGCCCGGGTGGTGCGCCAGCGCGAGATCGCCGACCATGCGCATGCACTCGAAGAGCTGCTCGGGCCGTGGCGCGACAGCCCCGCGGTGCCCACGCGCGAGCCGGTCGACGCGGCGCTCGCGCTGCTCGACGCGATCGGCAGCGGCCTTGCCGCGCTGAGCCCGCCGGCGCCGGCCGAGGCGGCCCGGGCCGACCGACCGGCCGCGCCGCCCGACGCGACGCGCACGCTGCGCGCCGAGGTGACCGAGATGGACCAGCTGCTCGGCAACCTGACGCAGGCCCATGCGCAGATCGCGGTGCTGCGCCGCGGCCTCGCGTCGACGCTGCGTGCGCTCGGCCTGGCCGACGTGCTGGCCGACCAGCTGGACCCGCGCCGCGGCCGGGCCGACACGGCGCTGCCGGCCACGCACGCGATGGCCGAGGAGCTGCGCGCCCTGCTCGGCGGCGTCGAGCGCGGCCTCGCGGCCTCGGTCGACCAGATGGACCGCGAACTGCGCCAGGTGCGCGACGGCGCGGAACAGCTGCGCCTGGTGCCGGCGGCGCTGCTGTTCACGCCGCTCGAGCGCACCGTGCGCGATGCGGCGCACCAGCTGGGCCGGCGCGTGGTGTTCGAGGCACGCGGCGGCGCGCTGCGGCTGGACGCCGAATGGATCGAGGTGCTGCAGGGCGCGCTGCTGCAGATGGCGCGCAACGCGGTCGCGCACGGCATCGAGAGCGAGGCCGCCCGCATCGCCGCCGGCAAGCCGCTGCAGGGCCGGGTGGTGGTCGAGGTGGCGCGGCGCGGCCGCGACGTGGTGTTCAGCTGCAGCGACGACGGCGCCGGCATCGATGTCGACGCGGTGCGGCGCGCCGCCCAGCGCCAGGGCTGGGCCGCACCGGCGCTGGACGGCCCGGGCCTGCTGCAGCTGCTGATGCGCAGCGGCCTGAGCACCGCCAGCACCGTCACCGAGGTGGCCGGCCGTGGCATCGGCCTGGACGTGGTGCGCGACGCAGTCGAGCGCCTGGGCGGCCGCGTCGAGGTGCAGACGACGCCCGGTGCCGGCACGCGCCTCGAGCTGCGGGTGCCGATGTCGGTCGCGTCGCTGCAGGCGCTGGTGGTCGAGGCGGGCGGCCGGCGCGTCGCGCTGCCGCTGGACGCGGTGCGGTGCGCGCTGCGCCACGGCCCGCAGGACCTGGCGCGCACCGCCCGCGGCGAATCGCTGCTGCACGACGGCGAGGCGCTCGCCCATGTGTGGCTGGGCGCGGTGCTGCAGCCGGCGCGCGCACCGGTGCGGCCCGGCGCGGCGTCGGTGCTGGTCGTCGACGGCGTCGTCGATGGCGTGGCCGCGCGCGCCGCGATCGGCGTCGACCGCATCCTCGGCACCGCCACGCTGGTGCTGCGCCCGCTGCCCGCGCTGGCACCGGCCAGCGCGTTCGTCGCCGGCACCTCGATGGACGTCGAGGGGCGGCCGCAGATCGTGCTCGACCCGGACGGCCTCGTCGCGCATGCGCAGTCCGCCGGCACGCAGCCGGCCGGGCCGGCGCCCGCGCGGCTGCCGGTGCTGGTGGTCGACGACTCGCTGACGACGCGCATGCTGGAGCAGAGCATCCTCGAGTCGGCCGGCTACGCGGTGCATGCCGCGGTGTCGGCCGAGGACGGGCTGGCGCGCGCGCGGCGCCAGCGCTACGGGCTGTTCCTGGTCGACGTCGAGATGCCCGGCATGGACGGCTTCGCCTTCATCGAGCATGCCGGCGCCGACCCGGCGCTGCGCGACGTGCCGGCCATCCTGGTCACCTCGCGCTGCTCGCCGGAAGACCGCCGGCGCGGCGAGCAGGTCGGCGCGCGCGGCTACATCGTCAAGAGCGAGTTCGTGCAGGCGGACTTCCTGCGCCAGGTCGAGCAGCTGGTGCAGACGTCATGACGCGCGTGCTGGTCGCCGACGATTCGCTGACCGTGCGCCGGCGGCTGTGCGAGGTGCTGGCCGGCGACCCGGAGATCGAGGTGGTCGGCGAGGCGACGGACGGCAGCCAGGCGGTCGCGATGTGCGCCGCGCTGCGCCCCGACGTGATGACGATGGACATGATGATGCCGCTGATGAGCGGGCTGTCGGCCACCGAATACATCATGGCGCACTGCCCGACGCCGATCCTGGTGGTGTCGTCGTCGGCCAACCGCGGCGAGCTGTTCAGGACCTACGACGCGCTCGCGGCCGGGGCGGTCGACGTGCTCGACAAGCCGGCCGGCGGCGAGGCCGAAGGCGAATGGGAGCGCCAGCTGGTCACGCTGGTGAAGCGGGTCGCGCGCATCCGCGTCATCACGCACCTGCGCGCCCGGCTGGGGACGCGACCGCCGCGCGCCGCGGACGGCACGCGCGCGGCCGGCCGGCTGATCGCGCTCGGCGCATCGACCGGCGGACCGGGCGCGATCGTCGAGGTGCTGCGCGGCCTGCCGGCGCCGCTGCCGGTGCCGGTGCTGGTGCTGCTGCACATCGACGAGCCGTTCGGCATCGCCTTTGCCGAATGGCTGGATGCGCAGACGCCGCACCGCGTGCGCGTCGCCCGCGACGGCGAACCGCTCGCGGCGCTGGCCGGCCAGGTCGTCACCGCGGCGCCCCGGCGCCACCTGGTGCTGCGCCAGGGCGTGCTGCGCCTCACCGACGAGCCGGCGCGGCATTCGTGCCGCCCGTCGGTGGACCGCCTGTTCGAATCGGTGGCCGACGAATGCGGCGCCGGCGCGTCCGCCTGCCTGCTCACCGGCATGGGCCGCGACGGCGCCGCCGGCCTGCTGCGCATCCGGCGTGCCGGCGGCGTGACGATCGCGCAGGACGAGGCGAGCTGCGTGGTCTATGGCATGCCGCGCGAAGCGGCGCTGCTCGGCGCGGCCGAACAGGTCCTGCCGCTGGCCGAGATCGGCCCGGCCCTTGCGCGGGCCGTGCAGGCCGTGCGTCCAGGAGAACTGCGGACATGAGCGACAGCGTGTTGATCGTCGACGACAGCCTCACGGTCCGCATGGACCTGCAGGAGGCGTTCGCGGAGGCCGGCTTCCAGACCCGGCTGTGCGCCGGCGCCGCCGAGGCGCGCGCGGCCTTCGCGCACGGCGCGGCCGACGTGGTGGTGCTGGACGTGCTGCTGCCCGACGGCGACGGCGTCGAACTGCTGGCCGGGCTGCGTGCCGCGCCCGACACGGCCGCGGCGGTGGTGCTGATGCTGTCGACCGAGGCCGAGGTGAAGGACCGGCTGCGCGGGCTGCGCACCGGCGCCGACGAGTACGTCGGCAAGCCCTACGACATCCACTACGTGGTGGCGAAGGCGCGCGAGCTGCTGCGCGCGCGGCGCGCCCAGGCGGCGCCGCGCGGCCCGACCGTGCTGCTGATCGACGACAGCCCGACCTTCCGCGAGGCCTTGCGCGAGGCGCTCGAGGCGGCCGGCTATGCCGTGCTGACCGCCGCGAGCGGCGAGGACGGGCTGCGCGTCGCCGCGGCCGAGCGGCCCGATGCGATCGTCGTCGACAGCGTGCTGCCCGGCGTCGACGGCCCGACGGTGATCCGCCGGCTGCGCCTGGACGCGGCGTTGCGCGCCGTGCCCTGCCTGCTGCTGACCGGCTCGGAAGACGGCGCCGCCGAAGCCCATGCGCTGGACGCGGGGGCGGATGCCTTCGTGCGCAAGGGCGAGGATGCCGAGCTGGTGCTGGCCCGTCTCGGCGCGATGCTGCGCAGCGCCGCGACCGGCGTGCCCGAGCGCACCGGCAGCCTGCTCGGGCCGAAGCGCATCCTGGCGGTCGACGACAGCCCGACCTACCTGGCCGAGGTGGCGCAGATGCTGCGCGGCGAAGGCTACGACGTGGTGGCGGCGCGCTGCGGCGAGGAGGCGCTGGACCTGCTGGCGGTGCAGAAGGCCGATTGCATCCTGCTCGACCTGATGATGCCCGGCCTCGGCGGGCGCGCGACCTGCCAGCGCATCAAGGCCGCGCCGGTGGTGCGCGAGATCCCGCTGATCATGATGACCTCGATGGAGGACCGCGCGACCATGCTCGACGCACTGGAGGCGGGCGCCGACGACTTCATCCAGAAGTCCGGCGAGACCGAGGTCATGAAAGCGCGCGTGCGCGCCCAGCTGCGGCGCAAGCAGTTCGAGGACGAGAACCGGCGCATCCGCCTGGAGCTGCTGGCGGCCGAGCGCGAGGCGGCCGAGGCGCGCGCCGCGCGCGAGCTGGCGCAGAGCCGGGCCGAGCTGGTGGCGGTGCTGCAGCAGAAGCAGCATGCGCTGGAGGCCCTGAACACGCAGCTGGCCAGCGCCAACCAGGCCAAGACCGAGTTCCTGTCGACCATGTCGCACGAGCTGCGCACGCCGCTGAACGCCATCATCGGTTTCTCGGAGATCCTGCGCGACGGTCTGGGCGGCTCGCTGGAGCCGCGCCAGCGCGAGTTCATGGTCTACATCAACGACAGCGGCCGGCACCTGCTGGCGCTCATCAACGACCTGCTCGACCTGTCGAAGATCGAGGCCGGCAAGGCCGACGTCGAGCTCGAGGCGGTGGAGCTGGACAGCCTGCTGCAGGACGCGCTGTCGGTGGTGCAGGACCGCGCGCAGGCGCGGCGCGTGCGCCTCGCGGTGCAGGGTGCCGGCCGGCCCGAGCCGATCCGCGTCGACCGGCGCCGCCTGAAGCAGATCGTCTACAACCTGCTGGCCAATGCCGTCAAGTTCACGCCCGACGACGGCGAGGTGCTGCTGCAGGCCCGCCAGGTCGACCGCCGGCAGGCCGAGCACGGACTGCCCGGCTTCGCCCAGGGGCGCCACCTGCCGCTGCCGGACAGCCCGTTCCAGACCTTCGTGCAGATCAGCGTCACCGACACCGGCGTCGGCATGTCGCCCGCCGACCTGGACCGGCTGTTCACGCCGTTCACGCAGATCCGCAACGAGCTCACGCGGCGCGCCGAGGGCACCGGCCTGGGCCTGGCGACGGTGCTGCGGCTGGCCCAGCTGCACGACGGCACCGCGGCGGTGACCAGCGAGCCGGGGCGCGGCAGCTGCTTCAGCGTCTGGCTGCCGTGGCGCGGCGCGACGCTCGCGCCGGCCGGCGCCGGCCCGGCGGCCGGCGAGCAGCCGCTGGCGCTGGTGGTCGAGGACGACCTGAAGGCCGTGGCGCTGATGCGCGTGCAGCTCGAGGCCGCCGGCTTCCGGGTGCGCCATGCGCCGTCGGGCGAGGCGGCGCTCGCGCTGGTCGGCGATGTCCGGCCCGACCTGATCACGCTCGACATCCGCCTGCCCGGCATGGACGGCTGGGACCTGCTCGCGCGCATCAAGGAGCTGCCGACCTGGCGCGACATCCCGGTGGTGGTGATCTCGGTGGAGGCCGAGCACGAGATCGGGCTGTCGGTGGGCGCGTCGGCCGTGCTGCAGAAGCCGGTCGGCCGCGGCGACTTCACGCACGAGCTGGCGCGGCTGGGCTTCGCGCCGACGGCGTCGCGCGAGGTCAGCGTGTTGCTGGTCGACGACGACCCGGGCGCGATCGAGCTGATGAGTGCCTACCTGAGCCAGCCCGGCTACACCGTGCTGCGGGCCTTCGGCGGCCAGGAAGGCATCGAGCTGGCGCAGCGCCACCTGCCCGACCTGGTGGTGCTGGACCTGCTGATGCCCGACCTCGGCGGCATCGAGGTGGTCGAGGCGCTGAAGCGCGACCCGCGCACCGCGCGCATCCCGGTCGTGATGGTGACGGCGCGCCAGTTCAGCGACGAAGACCGGCTGCAGCTCGAGGGCCACGTGTTGAGCGTGGTGGGCAAGGGCGAGCTGCGCGAGGAGCGCTTCCTCGGCGAGGTGCGGCGCGCGTTCGGCCAGCCGGCGCGGCTGACGCCAGCGGCCGGGCGCTGAGCCATCGCGCGCCCTGTGACGCCCGCATCACGCCGGTGACGGTGCGGTGCTGCGCCGGTAGTCTGCCGGCGCCACGCCGCACCAGCGCTTGAACTGCCGGCTGAAGTGCGCACCGCTCGCGTAGCCGAGCCGCTCGCCGACCGCCGCGATGCTGAGCTGCGCGTCCATCAGCAGCAGCTTCGCGCGGCGCAGCTTCAGCGTCGAGCGGTACTGGCGCGCCGACATGCCGTAGACCTGCCGGAACAGCGCGTTGCCGTGGTCCGGCGTGTAGCCCAGCCGGCGGATCGCCGCTTCGAGCGAGGTCTCGGCGCCGCCGCGCTGCACCTCGCGCTCGATCAGCTCGGCCAGCCGGCCGGCAGTCTGCAGCGCGAGCTGCGGCACCGGGGCGGCGGCGATCTCTTCCTGCTCGAGCCCGCGGGTCAGCGCGGCGAACAGCGTCATCAGCGAGGCGCCCAGTTCCAGCCGGTGCGCCAGCGGCGACAGCGCCGCATGGTCGGCCGCCAGCGCCAGCATGCGCTGCAGCGCCGGCTGCAGCCGCTGCGTCAGCGCGCTGTCGGCCGCGAAGATGCGCGTGCCGGCGCGGCACAGCAGGCGCCGCAGCTCCAGGTCGTCGAGGTCGAAGTGCACGCAGTACAGGCGCGCCGCGACCGGCGTGCTCGACGCATGCGCCTCGAACGGCGTGATCAGCAGCAGGTCGCCGGCCTGCTGCGCCAGCGTGCGGCCGGTCAGCCGCACCTGCTGCTCGCCCGACAGCAGCAGGCACAGCTCGAAGTACGGGTGGTCGTGGCGCGGGTACTGCCAGCGCGGGCCGACGCGGCGCGTGTGGGCGTCGGTCATCGTGACGGTCGTGCGCACGTCCGGCTGCTTGGTGTAGTCCGGCAGGGCGGTCTCGGGGCGGACGGGGTACATGAAGGGTGGCGCTTCGTCGCGGTTCAGGGCAAGCCGGTCCCGCTTCGGGACATGGCCCGGACCGAGTGGCGCTCGCAGAATCGCGACCTTACACCGAGGTCGCCGATGAATCGTTTCTTCAACACCCAACACGCGCCCAACGGCGCCCACGCCAGCCTGACGCTCGGCTTCCCCGGTGCCCGCGGCGGCATGGACCTGGAGCTGTGCGGCGCGCCCGGCCAGTCGGTGCTGGTGGCGCTCGAATCGGCGCAGCAGCCGGGGCTGTTCGAGACGCTGCCGTTCTGCGAGCCGCCCGACGACGCCGAGCGCCAGCGCTTCGTCAGCGACCAGGGCGATGCGCACCTCGGCGCGTCGGGCCTCGGCGCGCGGCTGTTCGAACCCGGCGAGGTGCAGCGCGAGTTCTCGCTGGCCACCGACCGCTGGCAGGCCGGCGACCTGCGCTTCACGCTGTACTCGCCAGTGCGCGCGCTGCCCGATCCCGATGCCTGCGCGCCGCTGGACGCGATGCGCGCCTTCGTGCCGGCGGTGCGCGCCGAGATCGAGGTCGACAACCGGGCCGGCACGCGCGCGCGGCGGGTCGCGGTGGGCTTGTCGGGCATCGATCCGCTGCGCGGGCTGCGCCACCTGGTGCTCGGGGAGCGTGCCGACGGGATCGGCATCGGCGACGGGCTCGAACAGGGCTTCGCGACCGACGCGCCCGGCGCCTGGTCGGGCATCGGCTTCGACCCGCTGGCGGTGCTGGGCGACCGGCACCCGAGCAACCGCGGGTCGATGCTGGGCGGCTGGGGCCTGGTCTGCGCCGAGGTGCCGGCCGGCGAGCGCCGCACGCTGCGCTTTGCGTTCTGCTTCCACCGCGCCGGCGTCATCACCGGCGGCATCGCGACGCGCCAGCTCTACAACCGCTGGTTCGATTCGGTGGAATCGGTCGCGCGCTTCGCGCTGTCGGACTTCGACGAGGCGGTGCAAGCCTGCCGGGCCGCCGATGCGCGGCTGGCGGCCAGCGCGTTGTCGGCGGCGCAGCGCTTCACGGTCGCCCATGCGACGCGCTCGTACCTGTACTCGACCCAGCTGCTCGAGCGCGACGGCCGCGCGCTGTGGGTCGTCAACGAGGGCGAGTACAACATGCTGAACACGCTCGACCTGGTGGCCGACCATTCGCTGTACGAAGGCCTGCACCACCCGTGGACGATCCGCAACGTGCTCGACCAGTACGCCGCCGGCTACGCCTACGACGACGAGGACGGCGTCAGCTTCACGCACGACATGGGCGTCGACGGCATCTTCGCGCCGCCCGGCCGCTCGGCCTACGAGCGCGCTGGGCTGACCGGCTGCTTCTCGCAGATGACGACCGAGGAGCTGCTGAACTGGACGCTGTGCGCCGGGCTGTATGCGCACCAGGGCCGCGACCTCGCCTGGGCGCGGCGCCATGCCGCGCTGCTGGAGCGCTGCCTGCAGAGCCTGGAGCGCCGCGACCACCCGGAGCCGGCGCTGCGCAACGGCGTGCCGCGCGCCGACAGCAGCCGCTGCGAGGGCGGGCGCGAGATCACCACCTACGACTGCCTCGACCCGTCGCTCGGCCAGGCGGCCGGCAACACCTACATCGCCGGCAAGGCCTGGGCGGCCTACGTCGTCCTGCAGCGGCTGTTCACGCAGCTCGACCGGCCGGCGCTGGCCGAGCGGGCCCATGCGCAGGCCCGGCGCGCCGCGGCGACCGTTGCCGCGGCGGCCCGGCCCGACGGGCTGATCCCGGCGCTGCTGGAAGCGCCCGGCGACGACGCGGTGATCCTGCCGGTGATCGAGGCGCTGGCCTACCCGTGGTTCGCCGGCTGCCGCGACGCGCTGGCGCCGGATGGCGAGTACGCGCCATACTTGGCGGCGCTGAAGCGGCACGTCGGCGAGCACGTGCTGCGCGAGGACACCTGCCTGTTCGCCGACGGCGGCTGGCGCATCACCTCGCGCAGCGACAACACCTTTCCGGCCAAGGCCTACGTCTGCCAGTTCGTCGCGCGCGAGATCCTGCAGATGCCGCTCGGCACGGTCGGCACGCGCGCCGACGAGGCGCACGCCGCCTGGCAGCTGCACCCGGACCTCAGCGTGCACTGCTGGAGCGAGCAAGTGAAGAACGGGCTGGTGTTCGCCGCCAAGTACTACCCACGCGGCGTCAGCAGCCAGATCTGGCTGACCGAGCATGCGCCCCCGGGTTGACCCGGTTCACGCCCGCCGCCTTGTTTGAAACAGAACGTAAGCTGTGCGACAGGAAGAGTACCAAAGCAGACCGATACATAACCACTTTAATACCTGTTGATGACTTGCATTGGCGCCCGATGGCACCGGCTTGGCGTCTGGAGCCACCCTTCGCGTCGCTGTGAAAGCGCTCGCATCTTGTTGCAAGACATCGCTCGCCGCCGGTGAAGGCGCCTTCGAAAATTCCCTCAGTGCTTCGTCGTCACAACACTGAAAGGGACAGATCATGAAGAGTGTGGGAATGACCGTGGTGGCCGTGGCCATCGGCGGCTTGTGGTCGCAGGTGCAGGCGGCCAGCCTGCAGCCGGCGACGGCGGCGGTGGCCGCGCAGGCGTCGTTCGATGGCCTGCTGCTGGCCCAGGCCACGACGGCCCCGGCCTGGAAAGAGGGGGTGACCTACACCGCCGGCACCATCGTCAGCTACAACGGCGCGCTGTATGTCGCGCTGGTGACCCACACCGCCTGGGCCGGCACCAACTGGAACCCGGCCGCCACGCCGACGCTGTGGTCGCCGACCGGCGGCACCGCGCCCGCCCCGGCGCCGACGCCCGCTCCGGCACCGGCACCGGCCCCCGCACCCGCGCCGAGCCCGTCGCCCGCCCCGGCCCCCGGCACCTGCGCGATGCCGTGGTCGGCCAGCACCGCCTACAACGGCGGCGCGGTCGTCAGCGTCAACGGCGTGAACTACAAGGCCAACTGGTGGACGCAGGGCAACAACCCGTCGACCAACAGCGGCCCGGTCGGCAGCGGCCAACCGTGGACGCCGACCGGCAACTGCAGCAATGCCCCGGCTCCGGCACCGGCCCCCGCGCCGTCGCCTGCACCCGCACCGGCCCCCGCGCCTGCCCCGGCACCGGCTCCCGCCCCGGCAGGCGACCTGCCGGCCGGCGCGCTGTCGGCGAACCAGAGCAAGCGCGTCTACGTCGGCTACTACCCGAGCTGGAGCGACAACTGGTTCGACGCCACCGGCAAGAGCGCGGCCGAGGTCTATACCGCCAGCAAGCTGGCGCGCGTGCCGGCCACCTACACGCACGTGATGGCCTCGTTCGCCGACCCGAACTTCTCGTGGGCCGGCATCGCGAGCAACAGCTTCTCGGGCACCGGCATCAACTTCAATGCCACCCCGCGCGACATCAAGGCCGCGATCGACGTGCTGCACAAGCGCAACATGAAGATCATCCTGGCGGTCGGCGGCGCGACCTACAACAACTGGGGCCCGATCGCGGCCGAAGGCGCGGCCGGCAGCGGCCCGATCATCAACGCCCTCGCGAAGATCCAGACCGAGATGGGCTTCGACGGCCTCGATGTCGACTACGAAGTCGACGGCGACGTCGACCGCTATGCCAACGCCATCAAGGCGCTGCGCAAGGCAGTCGACCAAGCGGGCGGCGGCCGCGTGCTGACGCTGGCCGGCTGGTCGAGCGGCGCAGACTGCACCTCGGGCACGACGGCCGACTCGCGCTGCGCCGGCAAGATGTCGTACTGGGGTGGCAACGCCGGCCGCGAGCGCGGCGTGGTGCTGAAGTACCCGGCCACCGCGGCGATGCTGGACCTGGTCAACGTGATGAGCTACGACGCCCGCTACGAGCACTTCGACGGCGTGGTCGCGTACAACCAGTACCGCAGCCTCTACCCGTCGAAGACCATCGTGTCGATCGGCTTCGAGCCGGCGCCGGAAGGCTGGAGCGGCGGCCAGCTGGTCATCAACGACGGCGACGCGCAGTGCGAAGGCTCACGCATCCTGCAGGACCAGTACGGCGCGACGCTGAACCTGCCGTACTCGGTGCAGCGCTACACGGCGGCGGTGCTGAACAGCACGGCGTCGAACAAGAACCCCCGCGACGGCGCGATGCTGTGGGCCATCATCAAGCCGGCCAGCGGCTCGTGCGGCAGCGCCGCACTGGCAGCGCCGGGCACGGTGGGCCAGAAGGTCGGCAACTCGTTCGGCCTGCCGGTCGACCCTTTGCTGCAATCGGCTGACTGGAAGTAAGTAAGTCTCCCGCCAGACCGAGCGCCTTCTCCCTGCGGGGAGGAGGCGCTTTTTCATGGCCGATCCAAATTCACTATCCGCATGACCTGATCCGGTTTCATTCGTTGCGACCGCAGGGCCGCGTGCCCATCATCGATGTTCACTCTCATCCCGAGGACATTCATGAGCATCACCGCCATCAACGTGCGCAACCAGTTCCGCGGCAAGGTCAAGGAAATCATCGAAGGGCCGGTCGTCTCCGAGATCGACGTCGAGACGCCGTCCGGCCTGATCGTCACGTCGGTGATCACGACGCGGTCGGTCAAGGAGCTGAAGCTCGCGGTCGGCAAGGACGTGATCGCGCTGGTCAAGTCGACCGAGGTGTCGATCGCGACCCTCTGACCGGCCGTGAAGGAGACCGCGATGGCATTCCACGGCAGCCCGGTGCGCGTGCTGGTGATCCCCGGGCTGCGCGGCAGCGGTCCCGCCCATTGGCAGAGCTGGCTGCAGGGTCACTTCCGCCGCGCGGTCCGCGTCGAGCAGGACGACTGGAACACCGCCGACCTCGCGGCGTGGGCCACGCGCATCGGCGAGACGCTGGCCGCCGAGCCGCTCGGCCCGTGGGTCGCGGTGGCGCACAGCTTCGGCTGCCTGGCGCTGGCGCAGCACCTGCTGTCGACCTGCGGGCGCAGCGCCCACGGCGTGCGTGCCGCGCTGCTGGTGGCGCCGGCCGATCCGGCGCGTTTCGGGCTCGACGACCGACCGCTGCGCCAGCGCCTGCGGCTGCCGGCCACGCTGCTCGCGAGCGACACCGACCCCTGGATGAGCGCGCCGGGCGCGGAATCGTTCGCCCAGGCCTGGGGCAGCGGCTTCGTGAACCTGGGCGATGCCGGCCACATCAATGCCGAGGCGGGCTTCGGCCCGTTGCCGGCGGCGAAGAAGCTGACCGAGTTCCTGATCCACCGCGTCGAGCAGTCGCGGCGGCCGGAACGTGCCGCGTTGCACGAGTTCTCGTTCGCCGTCTGACCCGACCCCGCTTCGTTCCACCACCAGGAGACCCCCATGAGCTTGCGACTCGGCGACATCGCCCCCGACTTCGAACAGCAATCGTCCGACGGCCCGATCCGCTTCCACCAGTGGCTCGGCGACAGCTGGGGCGTGCTGTTCTCGCACCCGGCCGACTTCACGCCGGTGTGCACCACCGAGCTCGGCCTGACGGGCAGGCTGAAGGACGAGTTCACGAAGCGCAACGTGAAGGCCATCGCGCTGAGCGTCGACCCGGTCGACTCGCACACGAAGTGGATCCACGACATCAACACGACGCAGAAGACGATCGTCAATTTCCCGATCCTGGCCGACGCCGACCGCAAGGTGGCCGAGCTGTACGACCTGATCCACCCGAACGCCAGCACCACCGCCACCGTGCGCTCGCTGTTCGTGATCGACCCGGCGAAGAAGATCCGCCTGACGATCACCTACCCGGCCAGCACCGGCCGCAACTTCGACGAGATCCTGCGGGTGATCGATTCGCTGCAGCTGACCGATTCGCACAGCGTCGCGACGCCGGGCAACTGGAAGGATGGCGACGATGTCGTGATCGTGCCGTCGCTGCAGGACCCGGAGCTGATCAAGAAGAAGTTCCCGAAGGGGTACACGGCGGTGACGCCTTACCTGCGATTGACACCGCAGCCGAACAGGTGACGGCCCCCCAGTCGCTTCGCTCCTGCCCCCAAGGGGCGCCACCCAGCGGCCCGGCAAAGCCGGTTCCGCGGGCGTTGCTTGATGATCGCCCTCGCTGCGCTTGGACGGTCGCAACTCGCAACTTGTAGCCCGGATGCCAATCCGGGTTTGGTGCAACACGCCGACGCTGATCGGGGAACCCCCGTTCTTGCCAGTCGCCGGGTTCGTGCGGCACACTCGCCCCCGACAACAAGTAGAAACACACCACGTTGGGGGGCGTGCGTCGTCGACGCGCGGCCTCGTTCCCATCTAGCGAGGCACCGATGTCCGACAGCTTGAAGGATCTGCTTGCCACCGGCGCCGATGACGACGTCGCCGTCTCCGCCCCCGACCGCCCGCCGCTGCGTTACCGCGAACTGCGCCGGCTGGTCGCCGAAACCCTCGCGCGGCTGAACGGCCTGGGCATCGGCCGCAACGACCGCGTGGCCATCGTGCTGAACAACGGTCCCGAGATGGCGACCTGCTTCGTCGCCTGCGCCTGCGGCGTGACCAGCGCGCCGCTGAACCCGGCCTACCGCGCCGACGAATTCGAGTTCTACCTGTCCGACCTGAACGCGAAGGCGCTGGTCGTCGAGCGCGGCAGCGCCTCGCCGGCGATCGACGTGGCCGCGAAGCTCGGCGTGCGCGTGATCGACCTGGTCGTCCACGACGGCGCGGCCGCCGGCAGTTTCGTGCTGGAACCGCGCGACGGCGCCCTCGCGGCGTCGGCCGCGCAACCCGCCTGGGCCGAGCCGGACGACGTCTCGATGGTGTTGCACACCTCCGGCACCACCTCGCGCCCGAAGATCGTGCCGCTGTCGCAACGCAACCTGTGCGCATCGGCCGGCAACATCCGCCGCACGCTCGCGTTCACCGCGGCCGACCGCGGGCTGAACATCATGCCGCTGTTCCACATCCACGGGCTGATCGCCGGCGTGCTCGCGCCGCTGTCGGCCGGCTCGCAGGTGTTCTGCACGCCGGGCTTCAACGCGCTGAAGTTCTTCGGCTGGATGGACGAAGCAAAGCCCACCTGGTACACCGCGGTGCCGACCATGCACCAGGCCATCCTGTCGCGCGCCGGCAAGAACGCCGACGTGATCCAGCGCCATCCGCTGCGCTTCCTGCGCTCGTCGTCGTCGTCGATGCCGCCGCAGGTGATCCGCGAACTCGAAGAGGTGTTCGGCGCACCGCTGATCGAGGCCTACGGCATGACCGAGGCCACCCACCAGATGGCGTCGAACCCGCTGCCGCCGGCGGCCCGCAAGCCCGGCGCGGTGGGCCTGGCCGCCGGGCCCGAGGTGGCCATCATGGGCGAGGACGGCAGCCTGCTGCCGGCCGGCGGCATCGGCGAGATCGTGATCCGCGGCGCCAACGTGACGCGCGGCTACGAGAACAACCCGAAGGCGAATGCCGAGGGCTTCACCAACGGCTGGTTCCGCACCGGCGACCAGGGCACGATGGACGCCGACGGCTACATCAGCCTGACCGGACGGCTGAAGGAAATCATCAACCGCGGCGGCGAGAAGGTCAGCCCGCGCGAGGTCGACGAGATCCTGATGGACCACCCGGCGGTCGCGCAGGTGGTGTGCTTCGGCATGCCGCACCCGAAGCTCGGCGAAGAGGTCGCCGCGGTCGTCGTGCTGCGCGAAGGCCAGCCCGCCACCGAACGCGAGCTGCAGGCCTTCGTCGCGACGCGCGCCGCCGACTACAAGGTGCCGAAGAAGATCCTCTTCATGGACGAGATCCCGAAGGGCGCCACCGGCAAGCTGCAGCGCATCGGCCTGGCGCAGAAGCTCGGGCTCGGCTGATACCGTTTTCTTCCCGGGCGAACCCTGCCGGTCGCCCGCGGTCGGCGTCCGTGAGGGCGTTGGCGGCCGCACCCACAAGAACGACACCGACGGACCCCGGGGGGTGATCACCTCCCAGCGTGACAACCACAAGGAGCGATCTTGAAGTACCAGCAGTTCAAGCAGTGGGTGGCGGCCGCGACGGCGCTGTGGGCAGCCAGCCTGGGCGGTGCGGCGCAGGCCTGGGAACCGGCCAAGCCGGTGGAGTTCGTGGTGCCGGCCGGCACCGGCGGCGGGGCCGACCAGATGGCCCGCTTCATCCAGGGCGTGGTCGCGAAGAACAACCTGATGAAGCAGCCGATCATCGTCGTCAACAAGGCGGGCGGTGCCGGCGCCGAGGGTTTCCTCGATGTGAAGGGCGCGAAGGGCGATGCGCACAAGATCGTCATCACGCTGTCGAACCTCTACACGACGCCGCTCGCGACCGGCGTGCCGTTCAACTGGCGCGACCTGACGCCGGTGGCGATGCTCGCGCAGGACGAGTTCGTGCTGTGGGTCAACGCCGAGTCGCCGTACAAGACCGCGAAGGAGTACATCGACGCGATCAAGGCGCAGCCGGCCAACAGCTTCAAGATGGGCGGCACCGGCTCGAAGCAGGAAGACCAGATCATCACCGCGATGCTGGAAAAGGCCGTCGGCAAGAAGCTCACCTACATCCCGTACAAGGGCGGCGGCGATGTCGCGGTGCAGCTGGTGGGCAAGCACGTCGACTCCACGGTCAACAACCCGATCGAGGCCGAATCGCACTGGCGCGCCGGCAAGCTGCGCGCGCTGTGCGTGATGGACAAGGACAAGCTGCCGTACAGCAGCAAGCTGACGCCGACGCAGAGCTGGAACGACATCCCGACCTGCGCGTCGGCCGGCGTGCCGGTCGACTACCTGATGCTGCGCGGCATCTTCATGCCGCCGGGGGTGGCGCCGGACCAGGTGGCGTTCTACGTCGACCTGTTCAAGAAGCTGCGCGCGCTGCCGGAGTGGAAGGACTTCATGGACAAGGGTGCGTTCAAGCAGACCTTCATGAGCGGGCAGGAATATGTCGACTGGCTCGGCAAGAACGAGCAGATGCACCGCGAGCTGATGAAGCAGGCCGGCTTTTTGGCGCAGTGACCCCGCGAGGTGATGCATGAGCGAACCTGAATCCACGACGGTCGGCAAGCGCGGCCCGGAACTCGGCATGGCCGGCGTGCTGGCCGCGATCGCGCTGGTGGTGATCGTCGACAGCCTGCGCGTGGGCATCGGCTGGGCCGACGACGGCCCGCGTGCCGGCTACTTTCCGTTCTACATCGGGGGGCTGCTGCTGGCGGCCAGCCTCGCGATCGTGGTCGGCGAGCTGCGGCACTGGCGCCAGCCCGACCCGCCGTTCGCCGAGCGCGCGCAGCTGCGCAGCGTGGTCGCGGTGCTGCTGCCGATGGTCGCGTACGTCGCGCTGATCTGGGGGCTCGGCATCTACCTCGCGTCGGCGCTGCTGATCGGCTACTTCATGCGCCGGCACGGGCAGTACCGCTGGCCGGCAACCGTGGCGGTGTCGGTCGGCGTGCCGCTGCTGCTGTTCGCGGTGTTCGAGAAGTGGTTCCTCGTGCCATTGCCGAAGGGGCCGATCGAGCACCTGATCGGCCTGTAGCCCAGGGAGGGGCGCATGGAAGAAATCACCAACCTGATGCACGGCTTCGGCGTGGCCCTCACGCTGCCGAACCTCGGCTTCATGCTGATCGGGCTGACGCTGGGCGTGCTGATCGGCGTGTTGCCGGGGCTCGGCGGCGCGAACGGCGTCGCGATCCTGCTGCCGCTGACCTTCTCGATGAACCCGACGTCGGCCATCATCATGCTGTCGTGCATCTACTGGGGCGCGCTGTTCGGCGGGGCGATCACGTCGATCCTGTTCAACATCCCCGGCGAGCCGTGGTCGGTGGCCACCACCTTCGACGGCTACCCGATGGCGCAGCAGGGCAAGGCGGCGCAGGCGCTCACCGCGGCCTTCACCTCGTCCTTCGTCGGCGCGCTGTTCGCGGTGCTGCTGATCACCTTCCTCGCGCCGATCCTCGCGAAGTTCGCGCTGAAGTTCGGCCCGCCGGAGTTCTTCGCGGTGCAGCTGCTCACCTTCTGCAGCTTCGTCGGCACCAGCAAGGAGCCGCCGGCCAAGACCATCGCGTCGATGATGCTCGGCTTCGCGCTGGCCGCGGTCGGCATGGACAGCGTGACCGGCAACCTGCGCATGACCTTCGGCGTGCCCGAGCTGCTGAAGGGCTTCGACTTCCTGATCGCGGTGATCGGGCTGTTCGGCATCGGCGAGATCCTGCTGACGATGGAAGAAGGCCTGGCCTTCAAGGGCAAGAGCGCGAAGATCAATTTCAAGGTGGTGTGGCAGACCTGGGGCGAGCTGGCGCGGCACTGGAAGACCTTCCTGCGCTCGACCGCGATCGGCTGCTGGATGGGCATCACGCCGGGCGGCGCGACGCCGGCCTCGTTCATGAGCTACGGCATGGCGCGCCGCATGTCCGACGACCCGCAAAGCTTCGGCAAAGGGCAGATCCAGGGCGTGATCGCGCCCGAGACGGCGGCGCATGCGGCCGGCACCTCGGCACTGCTGCCGATGCTGACGCTCGGCATCCCCGGCTCGCCGACCGCGGCGGTGCTGCTGGGCGGCCTGCTGATCTGGGGGCTGCAGCCGGGGCCGATGCTGTTCGTCGAGCAGAAGGACTTCGTCTGGGGGCTGATCGCGTCGATGTACCTCGGCAACCTGGTCGGGCTGATCGTCGTGCTGACGACGGTGCCGTGGTGGGCGGCGATCCTGCGCATCCCGTTCTCGGTGATCGCGCCGGTGATCATCGTGATCTGCGCGATCGGCGCGTACACCGTGCACAGCGCGATGTTCGACGTGGTGATGATGCTGGTGTTCGGCGTCGTCGGCTACGTCTTCAAGAAGCTGCGCTACCCGCTCGCGCCGATGGTGCTGGCGCTGGTGCTGGGCGACATGGCCGAGGCGAGCTTCCGGCAGTCGATGCTCGCGTCTCAGGGCAAACTCTCGATCTTCTGGTCGAACCCGCTGGTGGGCGGCATCACCGCGCTGGCGCTGGTGATCCTGCTGTGGCCGGCGGTGCAGCGGGCGCGTGGCTGGGCGCGCTCGCGCGGGGCCGCACCGGTCGGAGACCCTTCCTGAAAGGACTGCCTTGAAATTCGCGATCGTCGGCGCCGGTGCCATCGGCGGCTACCTGGGGGCCCGGCTGGCCCTGGCCGGTGAAGAGGTCACCTTCATCGCCCGCAACCGCAACCTGGCGGCCATCAACGCGAACGGCTTCAGGCTGATCGAGGAAGACGGCCGCGAGCAGGTCGCGCGCAACCTGCGCGCCGTGCAGCGCATGGTCGAGGCCGGCCCGCAGGACGTGGTGCTGCTGACGCTGAAGGCGCACCAGGTGAAGGACGTGCTGCCCGAGCTGCGCGAGCTGTTCGGCCCGCACACGCTGGTGGTCACGATGATCAACGGGCTGCCGTGGTGGTACTTCCACAAGCTGGCCGGCCCGTACGAAGGCCGCTCGCTCGAGAGCGTCGACCCGGGGGGCGTGATCGGCGCGCACATCGAGCCGGAGCGGGTGATCGGCAGCGTCGTCTACCCGGCGTCGGAGCTGGTCGAGCCGGGCGTCGTGCGGGTGGTCGAAGGCAACCGCTTCACGCTCGGCGAGCTCGACGGCTCGCGCAGCGAGCGCATCGAGGCGCTGTCGCAGGCGCTGATGCGCGCCGGCTTCAAGTCGCCGGTGTCCAAGGACATCCGGGGCGAGATCTGGGTCAAGCTGTGGGGCAACCTGAGCTTCAACCCGATCAGCGCGCTGACGCATGCGACGCTGCAGGACATCTGCCGCTTCCCGGCCACCCGGCAGCTCGCGGCGCGGATGATGACCGAAGCGCAGGCCATCGGCGAGAAGCTCGGCGTGGAGTTCAAGATCTCGCTCGACAAGCGCATCGCCGGCGCCGAAGCGGTGGGGGCGCACAAGACCTCGATGCTGCAGGACGTCGAACACGGCCGCGCGCTGGAGCTGCAGGCGCTGGTGGGCTCGGTGGTCGAGCTCGCGCAGATCACGCAGACGCCGGCGCCGAACATCGAGGCCATCCATGCGGTGGCCGGGTTGCTGGCGCAGACACTGGCGCAGCATGCAGGCAAGCTCGCGATCTCGCCCGCCTGAGACCCGAAGCCAGGACCCGACCGGCGCGACGATGGCATGGACCTCGCTGTCTTCTTCCGCAACCTGAACCTCGGGCGGACGAACTGCCCGACGAAGCTGCAGCTCGAAGCCGCGTTCCTCGATGCCGGTGCCGACGCCGCCGCGTCGCTGCTGACCAACGGCACGCTGGTCTACGCCGCGCCGTCGGCGGAGGCGGCGCAGCAGGTGTTCGAACGGGCGCGGTCGCTGCTGGAGACCCGCTGCGGCCTGAAGGAGCCGGCCTTCGTGCGCAGCGTCGACTACCTCGCCGCGCTGGTCGACACCGAGCCGTTCGCCGGCATCGACCGCGCGAGCGTCTACGAATTCTGCGTGTCCTTCCTGCATTCGCCGGACGTGACGCGGCCGACGCTGCCGCTGGCGTCGGCCAACGGCAACGTCGAGCTGATCGCGATGACGCCCGCCGAAGTGCTGAGCCTGAGCCGCAAGTTCGGCGCGTCACCCGGCAGCCCGAACGCCTTCCTCGAGAAGCGCCTCGGCTCGCCGCTGACGACGCGCGCCTGGAACACCGTCGTGCGGCTGGTGCGCAAGCACCGCGCCGCGTCTGCCGCCTGACCTGAGGCCCCTGCGATGAAACCCGACTTCACGATCCGCCCCGTCGCGCGCGACGACTTCGCCGCGTGGAAGCCGCTCTGGGACGGCTACAACGCGTTCTACGGCCGCGAGGGCGCCACCGCGCTGCCCGACGAGATCACGCGGGCCACCTGGTCGCGCTTCTTCGACGCCTACGAACCGGTGCATGCGCTGGTGGCCGCGCGCGGCAGCGAGCTGCTGGGCCTGACGCACTACCTGTTCCACCGCAGCACGACGCTGCTCGGGCCGACCTGCTACCTGCAGGACCTGTTCACCAGCGCCGCCGCGCGCGGCCGCGGCGTGGGCCGGGCGCTGATCGACGGCGTGTACGAGCGCGCACGGGTCGGCGGCGCCGGCCGCGTCTACTGGATGACGCACGAGACCAACGCGACCGCGATGACGCTGTACGACCGGGTCGCCGAGAAGTCGGGCTTCCTGGTCTACCGCAAGATGCTCTGAACACCCGATGCCGATGCCCTACACGCTGACCCTCACCGACTCCGACGACGAGGCGCTGCGCCAGGCGGTGCTTGCGCCGCTGCGCGAGTACAACCTGTCGCAGGCCGGCCCCAGCGGCAACCGGCCGTTGGCCGTGCTGGTGCATGACGACCAGGGCCAGGTCGTCGGCGGTGCCTGGGGCCACACCGGCTTCCAGTGGCTGTTCATCCAGCTGCTGGTGGTGCCGGCCGACGCTCGCGGCCAGGGACTGGGCACGCAGATCATGCAGCGCGCCGAAGCCGAGGCCGTCGAGCGCGGCTGCGTCGGCGCATGGCTCGACACCTTCGAGTTCCAGGCGCGCGGTTTCTACGAGAAGCTCGGCTACACCTGCTTCGGCCAGATCGACGACTACCCGCCGGGCTTCGCGCGCTTCTTCATGAAGAAGGCGCTGGCGCCGGTTCAGCCAGCGCCGTAGACGTTGGCCAGCGTGCCGATGCCGTCGATCGTCACCTCGACGCTCGTGCCCGGCTTCATCGGCAGCACGCCCAGCGAGGTGCCGCACAGGATCACGTCGCCCGGCTCCAGCGTCATGTCGTGCGACAGGCGCGAGACCAGCTCGGCCGGCGTGAAGAACATGTCGGCCAGCGGGTAGTTCTGGCGCTCGCGGCCGCCCACCGTCGTGCGCAGCGTCGCGGCGGCCGGGTCGAAGTCGGTCTCGATCACCGGGCCGAAGAGGCCGAAGCCGTCGAAGCTCTTCGCGCGCGCCCATTGCGCGAAGCTCGGGTCGCGCGCGATCAGCTCCATCGCGGTGACATCGTTGGCGCAGCTGTAGCCGAAGATGTGGGCGGCGGCCTGGTCGGCGGCGACGGCCTTCGCACGGCGGCCGATCACGATCGCCAGTTCGCCTTCATACGCGATGCGGCCGACATCGGGGGCCGGCACCGGGATCGCCTGGCCATGCGCCGCGAAGCTGTTCGGTGCCTTCAGGAAGTACAGCGGCTCGGCCGGCCGCGACCAGCCGTTCTTCTCGGCCGCCGCGGCGAAGTTGTTCCACAGCGCGATCATCTTCGACGGCCGGCAGGGCGTCAGCCAGTCGAGGCCGGAGACCGCCACGCGCTCGCCGGTGGAGGAAGGGGAGTCGAACAGGTCGCCGCCATGCACGACGACCTGGTCGCCGTCCAGCAGCCCGAAGATCTCACGCCTGGCGTGCAGCCCGCGCAGCCATTTCATGCGCCGTCGACGCAGGCGGCGGCCAAGAGTTCGCGGATGAAGCGCGACTTGCCTTCGGTGTAGGCCTCGCGGTCGTCGCGGTAGCGCGCGGCGAGCGCCCGCTTCACGTCGACGTACTGCGCGGCCAGTTCGGGGTGGGCGCGCAGCTGGTCGCGAAACCGCAACTCGGCCTGCGCGTCGGCCGGCACGCGCACGTGCACGTGGTGGGTGCGGCCGGTGCCGTAAGGCGGCATGCCCTTCACGAAGAACATGCGGTCGCGCCGCGGGTTGTCGGGCCAGAACGCGTAGCCGAGGCCTTCGAGCGGCTCGATGAACGACGGCCACTGCGCCATGACCGGCGCGATCAGCAGGATGTCGATGATCGGCTTGGCCGGCAGGCCCGGCACCGCGGTGCTGCCGATGTGCACGATGCAGGCCTCGATTTCCGGCCCGAGCGCGGCGCGGATCGCCTGCTGCTCGGCCTTGAACAGGGCAGGCCAGCGGGCATCGTAGTCAACGAGGTCGATGGTGTCGGGCATGGTGGGGCCTCCAACGGACGCGCCCGCACGGTACAACGTAACGCCAGTCCGATCAAGCAACGCCCGCGGAACCGGCTTCGCCGGGCCGCCGGGTGGCGCCCCTTGGGGGCAGGAGCGCGCAGCGACTGGGGGGCTCCGACTCCTCAGAAGGCCGGCACCATCGAGCCGGCGAAGGTCGACTCCGCCAGCTGCTTCACCTCCGGCGACTGGAAGGCCTTCACCAGCGTCGCGACCCACGGCTTGTCCTTGTCTTCGGTGCGCACCGCCAGCAGGTTGGCATACGGGTTCTTCGGGTCCTCGATCGCGATCGCGTCGCGCGTGGGCACCAGCTTCGCCTGCACCGCGTAGTTGGTGTTGATCGCGCTCGCGTCGAGGTCGTCGAGCGAACGCGGCAGCTGCGCCGCCTCGATCTGCACGATCTGCAGCTTCTTCGGGTTCTCGACCACGTCCTGCACCGTCGCGCTGATGCCGGCCGTCGGCTTCAGCCTGATCACGCCGTACTTCTGCAGCAGCGCGAGCGCGCGGCCGCTGTTCGACGGGTCGTTCTGGATGCCGACCTTCGCGCCTGGCGGCAACTCGGCCAGCGACTTGTATACCTTCGAATAGAAGCCCATCGGGAAGGTCACGGTGGTGCCGACCGGGCTGATCCTGTAGCCGCGCGCCTGGATCTGCGACTGCAGGAACGGCAGGTGCTGGTAGCTGTTGGCCTGCACGTCGCCGGCGTCCAGCGCGGCATTCGGCTGGATGTAGTCGTTGAACTCGACGATCTGCAGCTTCAGGCCATCGCGCTCGGCGACCTTCTTCGCCACCTCGGCGATCTGCGCGTGCGGGCCGGCGGTGACGGCGATCCGGATCGTCTGCTGCGCGGCGGCCGGGCCGGCGACGGCAACGAGGAGGGCGGACAACAACAGGGGGCGGCGATGGAGTGTCATGGTCATGCGGGTGGGAGGAAGAAGGGATTCAGGCGCCCGGCTCGAACGCGTCGCGCCACGCCAGCAGCCGGCGCTCCAGCGCGCGCATCGCGCCGTCGCTCAGCTTGCCCAGCAGCGCCAGCAGCGCGATCGCGGCCAGCACGATGTCGGCACGGCCGGTCTCGCGGCCGTCGGTCAGCAGGTAGCCCAGGCCGCTGCTCGCGGCGATCAGTTCGGCCGCCACCATGAACATCCACGCGAGGCCGAGGCCGTTGCGCAGCCCGGTCAGCACCGACGGCAGCGCGGCCGGCAGCAGCACGCGCCGCACCAGCGCCAGGCGCGAGAAGCCGAACAGGCGGCCGACCTCGACCAGCTTGCGGTCGACGCCGCGGAAGCCCGAGGCCACGCCGAGGTAGACCGGAAAGAACGCGCCGATCGCGACCAGCACGACCTTCGGCAGCTCGTCGATGCCGAGCCACAGCAGCAGCAGCGGCACCCAGGCGAGCGACGGGATCGCGCGCAGGCCCTGCACGGAAGGGTCGAGCCAGGCGGACACGCGCTGCGACAGGCCGACGGCCGAGCCGGCCGCGAGCGCGAGCCCGCTGCCGAGCATGAAGCCCGCCGCCACCCGGCCGGTGCTGGCGAGCACATGCAGCCCGAGCGCCGGGCCGCCCAGGCCGATCAGCGTGCGCAGCACCTCGCTCGGCGGCGGCAACGCGCGGCTGCCGGACCAGCCGAGCCAGGCGGCCGTCTCGATCGCGCCGAGCACCGCGGCCGGCAGCACCAGGCCGACCGGCAGCCGCCAGCGGCGTGGACTGCGCCGGGCCGGCGCCGCGACCGCGGCCGGCCGGGCCGCCAGCGACAGCTCAGGCGGCACGCTGGATCACGCCGACCGCGAAGCGGGTGTCGACCAGCTCGGCAATCGTGCGGTTCAGATCGGTGCCCGGCTTCACGAACTGCTCGTCCAGCAGGATCGGCGCCGCGGCCTGCAGCGCCTTCACATGCTCGGCCGACGGCTGCGGGTGGCAGAGGTCGGTGCGCAGCCTGATCTGCAGCAGCGCGACCTGCAGGCTGACCTTGGCCTCTTCGGACAGGATCTTCGCGGCCTCGCTCTGGTTCGCGAGGATCCACAGCCGCGCGCGCTCATAGGCCGCGATCACGCGCTTCACGTCGTTCGGGCGCTGCGCGAGCACGTCGTCGCGCACGTTCAGGAAGCCGTAGGTGTTGAACGCGATGTTGCGGTACAGCAGCGTCGAACCGGCATCCAGCTCGCTGGCCGCCATCAGCGGATCGAGCCCGGCCCAGGCGTCGACACGCCCTTGCTCCAGCGCGGTGCGGCCGTCGGCATGCTGCAGCGCGACATGTTCGATGTCGCTGCGCTTCAGCCCGACGCTGTGCAGCGCGCGCAGCAGGAACAGGTAGGGGTCGGTGCCCTTGGTCGCCGCGACCTTCCTGCCCTTCAGGTCGGCCAGCGTCTTGATCGGCGAGCCCTTCGGCACGACCAGCGCGGTCCACTCCGGGCGCGAGAAGATGTACGGCGTGCGGATCGGGTTGCCGTTCGCCCTGGCCAGCAGCGCGGCCAGCCCGGCGCTGGAACCGATGTCGATGCCGTTGTTGTTCAGGTACTCCAGCGCGCGGTTGCTGCCGGCGCTCAGCACCCACTTGACCTCGACGCCGTCGCGCCTGAAGTCTTCCTCCAGCCAACCGAAGCGTCGCAGCACCAGGCTGGATGGCGAGTAGTAGGCGTAATCGAGGCGCAGAGTCTTCGCATCGGCGGCGCGCGCCGACAGGGGAGCGGCCAGGGCGGCAGCGGCTTGCAGGACGGTACGGCGTTTCATCTTCGGCAACTTTCGAGAGGGAGGTTCAAGCCGCGGCGGGCACGGCATCGAGCCGCAGCCGCTTCGCAATGTGGTCGGCGCCCAGCCGCGGCCCGCGGCCGAACAGCTGCTCGCGCAGCGTGCCGCCGGCGTACTCGCGGCGGTAGCGGCCGCGTTTCTGCAGCTCGGGCACCACGTGCTCGACAACATCGCGCATCGATTCATGCGCCACCGCATACGCCAGGTTGAAGCCGTCGACGCCGGTCGCCTCGACCCAGCGCTCCAGCTCGTCGGCCACCTGCACCGCATCGCCGACGATCACCGGCCCGCGGCCGCCGAGGCCGATGAAGCGCGCCGCCTCTTCCACCGTCCAGACCCGCGACGGGTCGGCCTGGTTGAACGATGCGAGCGCGCTGCGGCCGGCTTCGGTGTCGAGGTAGTCGACCGTGGCGTCCAGCGCGAAGCGGCTGAAGTCGACACCGGTCCAGCCGGACAGCAGTGCGAGCGAGGCCTCGAGGTCGATGTGTTCGCGGTACTCGGCATGCTTCGCCTTCGCGGCCGCCTCGGTCTCGCCGGTGACGATCAGCGCCTGCGCATAGACCAGCACGTCGTTCGCCGGCCGGCCCTGCGCGACCAGTGCCGCGCGGAGGCCGTCGACGGTCCGGCGCACCACCGCGACGCTCGGCCCGCTGACGAACACGCATTCGGCATGGCGTGCCGCGAAGGCCTTGCCGCGCGGCGAGCTGCCGGCCTGGTACAACACCGGCGTGCGCTGCGGCGACGGCTCGCACAGGTGGATGCCCGGCACCTGGTAGTGCTCGCCGCGGTGGCGGATCGGGTGCACCCGGCTCGGGTCGGTGAAGACGCCGCGCGCCTTGTCGCGCACCACGGCGTCGTCCTGCCAGCTGTGCTCCCACAGCTTGTAGACGACCTCCAGGTACTCGTCGGCCACGTCGTAGCGGTCGTCATGGGCCGGCTGCTGCGCGAGGCCCAGGTTGCGCGCGGCGCTGTCGAGGTAGCCGGTAACGATGTTCCAGCCGATGCGACCGCGCGTCAGGTGGTCGAGCGTGCTGATGCGGCGCGCGAACGGGTAGGGGTGTTCGTAGGTCAGCGCGCAGGTCACGCCGAAGCCGAGGTGCCGGGTCGCCTGCGCCATCAGCGGCACCAGCGCGAGCGGGTCGTTCAGCGGCACCTGCACGCCGTGGCGCAGCGCGGCATCGGCGGCGCCCTGGTACACGTCGTAGACGCCCAGCACGTCGGCCAGGAACACGCCGTCGAAGCGGCCGCGTTCCAGCAGCAGCGCGAGCTCGATCCAATGGTCCGGGTCGGTGTAGCGGTGCGAACGGTCTCGCGGATGCGTCCACAGCCCGGGCGACTGGTGCCCGACCGTGTTCATCTGGAAGGCGTTGAAGCGGATCACTTCGCTGAAGCGGCTTGAAGCGCCTGCTGGTAGTCGGTCTTCACGAAACCGGCGAACTTCGTGTCGGTGACGGCGAGGAATTCCTTCGAACGGTAGGCCTCGGCGATGTCGCGCACCCACGGCGCGTCCTTGTCCGCGGTGCGCACTGCGACGACGTTCTGGTAGGTCGGGCCGGTCTTCTCCAACGCGAGCGCGTCGGTCAGCTTCAGGCCCGATGCGAGCGCGAAGTTGCCGTTGACGAACGAATAGTCGGTGTCGTCCAGCGAGCGCGGCAGCTGCGCGGCCTCGATCGGCACCAGCTTGATCTTCTTGATGTTGACGGCCACGTCCTTCTCCGACGCGCGGATCGGGTCGGTGCCGTCGCGCAACGTGATCCAGCCGATCTGCTGCAGCACGACCAGCGCGCGCGCCGCATTGGTCGGGTCGTTCGGCAGCGCGACGACGGCGCCTTCCTTCACGTCCAGCGTCTTGTGCTTCCTGCTGTAGATCGCGATCGGCGCGGTCGGCACCTTCAGCAGCTCGCTGATCGCGAGCTTGTTCTCGGTCGCGAACTTCGTCAGGTAGACGATGTGCTGGAACGCGTTCGCATCGAGCGCGCCCTGGGCCAGCGCATGGTTCGGCTGGATGTAGTCGTTGAACTCGACGACCTTCACGACGTAGCCCTTCTTCTCCAGCAGCGGCTTGATGCCGAGCTTGATCTGGTCGGCGTACGGGCCGGCAGTGGCACCGAACACGATCTCATTCTTCTGCTGGGCGGCGGCGGTCATTGAGACGGCGGCGAGGGCGAGGGCCAGCAGCGAGCGGCGTGCGAACGACATGGGAACTCCTGGGAACGGGAAGAGGGAAGGGGGTGACGCTCAGCGCTTGTCGAGCCGCCGCGCGATGGTGTTGCCCACCAGCTGGATCGCCTGCACCAGCACGACCAGGATCGCGACGGTGAGCACCATCACGTCGGTCTGGAAGCGGTAGTAGCCGTAGCGGATCGCGAGGTCGCCGATGCCGCCGCCGCCGACCACGCCAGCCACCGCCGAGTACGACAGGAAGCTGATCGCGAGCACGGTGAGCGCAAGCACCAGCCCGGAGCGCGCCTCGACGATCAGCACGCGCCAGATGATCTGCAGCTCGGAGGCACCCATCGCATGCGCCGCCTCGATGACGCCGCGCGGCACGTCGCGCAGGTTCTGCTCGACCAGCCGCGCGAAGTACGGGATCGCGGCGAACGACAGCGGCACCGCGGCCGCCACCGGCCCGATCGAGCTGCCGGCGATCACGCGGGTGAAGGGCACCAGCGCGACCAGCAGGATGATGAACGGGAACGAGCGCACGGTGTTCACCGCCCAGCTGACGACGGCGAACAGCGGCCGGTTCGCGAGCGACTGGCCGGGCCCGAGCAGGAACAGCCAGATGCCCAGCGGCCCGCCGAGCAGCACCGCGGCCGACAGCCCGATCGCCAGCATCAGCAGCGTCTGGCCGAGCGCGGTCGACAGCTCCGGCAGGATGGCGACGATGTTGTCAGGCATACGCCGCCTCCTGCGGTGGCGCGGCCACCAGGCGGGCCAGCGCGCGGCCGAGTGCGGTCTGGCGCGCCGCGCCGGTCTCGGCCAGCGCGAACTGCTCGGCCACCGCGCCGTCTTCGATCACCGCGACATGCCGGCACAGCGCCTGCACCACCGGCAGCTCGTGCGTGACGATCACGATGGTGACGCCGAGCTGCGCGTTGATGTCGCGCAGCGTGGCCAGCAGCGACTGCGTGGTCTCGGCGTCGAGCGCCGACGTGGGTTCGTCGCACAGCAGCACCGACGGCCGCGGGGCCAGCGCGCGGGCGATCGCGACGCGCTGCTTCTGCCCGCCCGACAACTGCGCCGGGTGCGCGTCGATCTTCTCGGCCAGCCCGACCAGCGCCAGGCACTCGTGCACGCGCTGCTCGATCTCGTGCGCGCGCCAGCGGCCGTGGATGCGCAGCGGGAACGCGACGTTGTCGAACACGCTGGCGTTCTGCAGCAGGTTGAACTGCTGGAAGATCATGCCGATGCCTTGCCGCGCCTCGCGCAACTCGCGCTTGCCGAGTGACGTCAGCACGCGACCGTCGAGCGTGACGCTGCCGTGGTCGGGCCGCTCCAGCAGGTTGATCAGCCGCAGCAGCGTCGACTTGCCCGCGCCGCTCTTGCCGACCAGCCCGAAGATGTCGCCCCGGCGCACCTGCAGCGAGACGTTCTTCACCGCGTCGAAGCGGGTGCCGTCCGGCAGCGCGAAGGATTTGCCGAGCCCGTCGAGGCGGATCAGCGGCGGCGGCAGGCCGGGGTCGAGGTTCTGGATCTTGCTCATGAATAGGCCGTCGGCTCGGGGACCTGCCCGTTCAGCACGTAGCGGCCGATGTCGCGCAGCTTGTAGTCGACCGGGTCGTGCAGCGTGTGCACGCGGGCGTTGCGCCAGAAGCGGTCGAGCCCGAAGCGCTGCGAGGTGGAGCGGGCGCCGGTCAGCTCGAAGAGCTGCGAGCTGACCTCGATGGCGGCGCGGTGCGACAGCACCTTGGCCTCGGCCACCGCGATCGCGACCTCGCCGCGCTCGGTGGCCGTCAGCGACGGGCCCTGTCGCAGCGCCTGGTCGAGTCGAATGCCCGCTTCATCGGCCAGCGCGATCGCAGGGCGCAGCAGCAGCCACAGCTCGCCGTAGCGGTGCTGGATGAACGGGTCGTCGCCGGCCTGCGCGACGCCGGACGCGAACCACGGCTTGCTCGATGCGCGGGTGTAGCGGCGGGCCTCGTCGAACGCGCCGAGGCCGATGCCGAGGTAGAGGTTGGCCATGACCAGCTGCGCCACCTGCGAGCGCAGCGTCGCGCGCACCGTCGGCACGGTGCCGGGCGCCTGCAGCACCTCGTCGTGCGAGATCAGCACCTGGTGGAACGCGACGTTGCCGCTGTCGGTCTGGCGCTGGCCGAAGGCATCCCAGTCGGCCTGCACGCTGACGCCTTCGCGGCGTGTCGGCACGGCGGCGATCAGCGCGGTCTGCGTCGGCTCGTGCCAGGCGGAGACCGTCAGCTGGTCGGAGCCGACCGAGCCGGACGCGAAGCTTTTCAGGCCGTCGATCACGAAGCCGCCGTCGACCTCGCGGGCCAGCGCGCGCTTGTCGAGCGGGTTCAGCGCATTGCCCCAGAACAGCTGCTCGTCGACGGTGCGGCGCAGCAGCGTGCGCTGCTGGTCGGCGTTGCCATACAGCAGCACGCCGGCGAGCTGCAGGTGGTGGAAGCCGAACAGGTGGGCGAGGGCGCTGTCGACCTGCGCGAGCTGGCGCAGCACGCCGTAGAAGGTGGGCCCGTCGGCGCCGAGGCCGCCGAACTCGCGCGGGATCGTGAGGGTCAGCAGGCCGCTCGCGCGGATGTGCTCGCGCTCGGTGGCGGCATGGCCACCGGCTTGGTCGCGCGCGACCGCGGTGGCGGCGAGCTGCTGGACGAGCGTGGCGGTGGCGGCAGTGATGCGCTCATGCACATCGGCGTGGCGGGACAACGGGAGAACCTGGGACATCGTGGCCGGCAGTGTGGGCCGGGGCCCGAGCGCGGCGAAGGAAGGAAATCGCCGGTCGATCTGCGGTTTGCAACCGCGGCATGAGCTTCGGCGGGATTCGACGGCAACTGCCTGCCGGGCCGTTGCGCCACCTCAACGACGGGGACATCCACCCCGCGGCAAGATCGAGGCTCCCCACCCGCCGAGGCGCCCTATGTACCAACGCATCCTCGTCCCGATCGACGGCAGTGCCACCTCCACCCGCGGCCTCGACGAAGCGATCCAGCTCGCGAAGCTGACGCATGCCAAGCTGCGCCTGGTGCACATGGTCGACGAACTCAGCTTCGCGACCGGCTTCGGCGGCTATGCGGGCGATGTGGCCGGCGCGCTGAAGAGCGCCGGCAACGCGGTGTTGGCACAAGGCGCGGCGCGCGCAAAGGCAGCCGGTGTCGACGCCGAGACCGCGCTGTTCGAAACGATGTCGAACCGCCTCTCCGATGTCGTCGTCGACGAGATCGGCCAATGGCCGGCCGACGTGGTGGTGCTCGGCACGCACGGCCGCCGCGGCGTCGGGCGCTGGCTGCTGGGCAGCGATGCCGAGCAGATCCTGCGCAGCTCGCCGGTGCCGGTGCTGTTGGTGCGGCCGCCAGCCGATTGATCGGGATCAACCGGGCGTCGCGCCGACAAGAAGCCCGGGGTTTTTCATTCTTCTCAATCAAGAATGATTCCTATTCGCCCGTAAACTCGGCAGTAGGGAGCCACGGCCCAGTGCCTCCAGCCACGCGCCGGCGACGGTCCCGGCCCAGGGCCTGGGACTGATCCCGCCGACCGACCCACCGCCACTCGAAGCACGACGCGTCCGGCATCGGACCGCGTGGTGCGCCCCTGCCCGGCAGGCGCTGGCGGCAGAACACAACCCGATCTTGACGTTGGAGAAGCAGCAGTGAAGCAACCATTCCTGATGACGGCCTGCGCGCTCGCGGCCTGCGTGGCGCTGGGCGATGTCCGGGCCCAAGAAGCCAAGGCGCAAGAAGCCACGCTCGACAAGGTGTCGGTGACCGGCAAGCGCGCCCACCGCGTCTCCAAGGGCGCCACCGGCCTGCCGATGGACGTGAAGGAAACGCCGCAGACCATCAGCACCATCGACCAGGCCGAGATGGCCGATTTCGGCCTGACCGGCAGCAACGAGGCGCTGGGCCTGGCCACCGGCATCAACGTCGAGCAGTACGAAACCAACCGGGCGACCTTCAACGCGCGCGGCTTCGAGATCCAGCTGACCCAGGTCGACGGCCTGGGCATGACCAACTCCTGGGGCACCGTCGTCGGCCGCGAGGACACCTTCCTGTTCGAGCGCATCGAGCTGATTCGCGGCGCCAACGGCTTGCTGACCGGCGTCGGCAATGCGTCCGGCACGATCAACTACATCCGCAAGCGCCCGAAGAACGAGGACGGCGGCCTGGCCGACGTCACGCTCGGCTCCTACGGCCTGAAGCGCGTCGCGCTCGACTACAACAAGGTGCTGGCCGAAGACGGCTCCTGGGCCGGCCGCTTCGTGGTGGCCCACGAGGACAAGGACTCCTGGATCCGCGACCTGCACAACGAACGCACCTCGCTCTACGGCGCGGTCGACGGCCAGGTCGGCACCGACGGCGTGCTGACGCTGGGCGTCACCGCGGTCGACGCGAAGCAGGATTCGCCGATGTGGGGCTCGCTGACGCTGCTGCGCTCCGACGGCACGCAGGCCGACTTCGACGTCGGTTCGTCGACCTCGCAGAACTGGACCTACTGGAACAACAAGTCGTACAACGCCTTCGTCGAGTACGCCCACCACCTGTCCGCCGACTGGGAAGCGAAGGCGACCTACAACTACCGCCACGGCAACGAATCGACGCGGCTGCTGTATGCGTACTCGCCGACCGGCGTGCTGAACCCGGACAACACCGGCCTGGTCGTCTGGCCCTACCGCAGCGAAGGCAGCGCCGACAACCACGTGCTGGACGTCAACCTGAATGGCGAGGTCTCCGCGTTCGGGCGCAGGCACAGCCTGCTGTTCGGGGTGAGCCAGTCGCGCGAGAAGACCGCCGTCGATGCCTTCGCGCCGTCGACCGACCTGGTGAACCCGCCGGCGCTGCCGGCCTTCCCGTACGGCGGCGACGCGTTCGCCGAACCGACGTGGGGGCCGCGCCAGCCCAGCACGCGCGGTGAGCAGAAGCTGACCCGCCTGTACGCCGCCTCGCACATCGCGCTGACCGATTCGCTGAAGGGCGTGCTCGGCGTGAACGCGGTGCGCCTCGCGCGCGAGGGAGCCTCGATCTACGGCACGGTGGCCACCAACACCGACTACCCGGTCACGAAGGAGACCAGCCCCTACGTCGGCCTGACCTACGACTTCACACCCGACCTCCTCGGCTACGTGTCGTACTCCGACATCTTCCAGAACCAGGACCAGACCGACCACGAAGGCAAGTACCTGGACCCGATGAAGGGCGTCAACACCGAAGTCGGCGTGAAGGCCGAGTGGCTGGACAAGTCGCTGCTGACCACCTTCGCGCTGTTCACCGCGAAGCAGAACGGGCTGGCGACCTACGCCGGCAAGATCACCGACGTCCCGACGATCGACCCGCGCTACAACCAGGACTGGTACGAAGGCAAGGACGTGAAGTCCAAGGGCTACGAGCTCGAGGCCACCGGCCGCGTCACCCGCGACACGAAGCTGACGCTCGGCTACACCCGCCTGATCCTGACCGGGCCGGACGGCAACGACATCTACGAATGGGTGCCGCGCAACACGGTCAACTTCCGCATCGACACCCGCGTGCTGCCGGCCTTGCGCGTCGGCGCGGGCGGCCGCTGGCAGTCCGAGGTCCACAAGATCGGCGGCGCGAAGCAGGGCGCCTACCTCGTCGCCAATGCCTTCGCAGCCTACGAGCTGACCCCGGCCGCGACGGTGCGCTTGAACATCAACAACCTGTTCGACAAGAAGTACATCACCGGGCTGGCCTACGGCGCGATCTACGGCGCGCCGCGCAACGTCGCGGTGTCGCTCGACTACAAGCTCTGAACGAGGCCGTAGCCCGGATGCCAATCCGGGTTGTCAGTGGGTCGTGACGGAAACACCCGGATTGGCATCCGGGCTGCGCATTTCGCCGAGCCACCGGGCGGCCTCGTCCGGCGACAGCGGCCGTGCGTACAGGTAGCCCTGCAGCACGTCGCAGCCGGCGGCGGTCGCGGCGCGCGCATGCTCGCGCGTCTCGACGCCTTCAGCCACCACGTCCAGCCGCAAGGCCGACGCCAGGTCGCAGATCGCCTTGACGACCGCCGTCGCGTCCGGCGCCGGCATCGGGTCGATCAGGCTGCGGTCGATCTTCACGGTGCGCAGCGGCAGGCTGCGCAGCATGTTCAGCGACGAGAAGCCGGTGCCGAAGTCGTCCAACGCCACTTCGACGCCGTGCGCCCGCATCTGCCGGATCTGCTCGCGCGCCTGCTCCATGTAGGTCACCGCCGCGCTCTCGGTGATCTCCAGCGTCAGCAGCGCCGGTGGCACGTCGAAGTGCCGCAGCGTGCGCAGCACCAGCTCCGGGAAGCCCGGGTCCAGCAGCTGCAGCGGCGACACGTTCACCGCCACCGGCACCGTCTTGCCGAATGCGCCGCGCCATTCCGAAATCTGCTGGCAGGCCTGCGTCAGGATCAGGTTGCCGAGCGGGCCGATCAGCCCGGTGCGCTCGGCCGCCGGGATGAACTCCATCGGGCTGATGCGCCCGAGCCCCGGCCGGTCCCAGCGCACCAGCGCCTCGAAACCGACCAGCGTCTTGTTCTGCGCATCGACCTTGGGCTGGTAGACCAGGCAGAACTCGTCGTTCTTCATGCCGGCGCGCAGCGCCTGCTCGGCGTCGAGCGACGCGCCCGAGCCGCGCTCGAAGCGCTCCTCGGCGAACTGCACCGAGGTGCCCGGCGTGCGCTTGGCCTCGTGCATCGCGGCATTGGCCGCGCGCAGCAGCGCCTCCGGCTCGCGCGCGGTGGCCGGGTAGGTCGCCATGCCCATCGAGACATCGAGGAAGAACTCGTGCTGCGGCAGCGCGAGCGGCTGCATCAGCAGCTGGCGCACCGCCTGCGCGACGCTGTGCGCGGTGCGGTCGCTTTCGCTGCCCGGCGCCAGCAGTGCGAACTCGTCCTCGCCGAGGCGCATCACCTCGGCGCGCCCGGCCAGCGCCTTCTGCAGCGCGGCCGACAGCGAGCGCAGCACCGCATCGCCGATCGACGGGCCGTGCGCCTCGTTGAAGAGCTTGAAGCGGTCGACGTCCATCAGCACCAGCGCGAACGGCGTCGGCAATTCGGCCGCGCACAGGTCGCGCAGCCGCTGCAGCAGCGCGACGCGGTTCGGCAGCCCGGTCAGCTCGTCGTGCGTCGCCTGGTACAGCATCGCCTGCGCGGCATCGTGCTGCGCGGTCTCGTCGGTGACCACCACCTGCTCGGCCGGGCGGCCGTCCCAGTCGATGCGCCAGGCGCTGAAGCGCAGCTGGATCGGCGTGCCGTCGAAGCGGTAGCGCAGCCCCTGCCAGCTGGCCTGCGTCAGCTCGCCGGCGATGATCTTGCGGTGGCGGTCGCGCGCCTGCTCACGCTCCTCGGGCGGCATCGTGGCCTCGCGCCACAGCGTCAGCACCTCGGTCAGCGAGCCCAGGCCGTAGATCTTCAGCAGCGCCGGGTTGGCGTACAGCAGGTCTTCGCCGCGCACCACCGCAACGCCCTGGTGCGAATGCTCGGTGAGCTGCAGGAAGCGGTCGCGCAGCCGGCCCGACTCCTCGTGCGAGCGGCGCACCGCGGCATGCAGCAGCGCGAGGCCGAGCGTCAGCCGCAGCATCGCGGCCACCGTCGCCTGCACCGCGATGCCGGCCGCGCCCCAGAACACGAAGATGAACTGGTTGACGCCGAGCAGCATCAGCAGCAGCCCCGCCAGCCGCTCCGAGCCGCCCTGGCGCCACAGCCAGACGGTGGCCACCAGGCCGGCGGCCACGTGCAGGCTCGCGCTGACCGCCTGCGCCGCCTGCACGTTCAGCGGCACCAGCAGCGCGGCGACCAGCAGCAGCACCGCGCCGAGCGCAAAGCCCTGCACGCGCGTCGGCGCGCGGCCGGCCAGGCGGGCGCTGCCGAGCAGCAGCAGCGACAGGTACAGCGCCGACACGCCGACGATCACGACCGTGCCGAGCGCCGACACGATGCCCTGGTTCTGCGCCTGCATCAGGTAGGCGGCGGGGATCATCGCCTGGCTCGCGAAGGCCCAGCCGAGGTCGCGCGAGAACAGCTGCGCCCGGTCGCTGCGCCAGGCGAGCAGCAGCGCCCAGCCGACGATCAGGTTGACGCAGGCGTTGATGGCGAGGGCGAGCGTCACGGGGCTGTCGCTTCCGCGCGGATCCAGTGGGCGGCGCGCTCGGCGATCATCAGCGTCGGCGCATTGGTGTTGCCGCTGGTGATGGTGGGCATCACGCTCGCATCGACCACGCGCAGCCGCTTGACGCCGTGCACGCGCAGCTGCGCATCGACGACCGCGGCCGGGTCGTCGGCCGGGCCCATCTTCGCGGTGCCGACCGGGTGGAAGATGGTGGTGCCGATGTCGCCGGCCAGCCGCGCGAGCTCGTCGTCGCTCTCGAACTGCATGCCCGGCTTGATTTCCTTCGGGTGGTACGGCGCGAGTGCCGGCTGCGCGACGATGCGGCGCGTGACGCGCAGCGACCCGGCCGCGACCCGGCGGTCTTCGTCGGTGCTGAGGTAGTTGGCCCGGATCGACGGCGCGGTCGCGGCATCGGCGCTGCGGATGTCGATGCGCCCGCGGCTGGTCGGGTTCAGGTTGCAGACGCTGGCGGTGAACGCGTTGAAGCGGTGCAGCGGCTGGCCGAACGCATCGAGCGACAGCGGCTGCACGTGGTATTGCAGGTTGGCGTGGGGCTGCGACGGATCGCTGCGGGTAAACGCCCCGAGCTGCGACGGCGCCATGCTCATCGGGCCGCTGCGGCGCAGCAGGTACTCGGCGCCGATCATCGCCTTGCCCCACAGCGAGTTCGCCATCGCGTTCAGCGTGCGCACGCCGTCGACCTCGTAGACGGCGCGGATCTGCAGGTGGTCCTGCAGGTTGCCGCCGACACCGGGCGCATCGCGCATCACCATCACGCCATGCTGCTGCAGCAGCGCGCGCGGGCCGATGCCCGACAGCTGCAGCAGCTGCGGCGTGCCGACCGCGCCGGTGCACAGGATGACCTCTCGCGCGGCGCGGGCGCGCACGCGCTCGCCGCCGCCCTGCGGGATCACCTCGACGCCGCTCGCCTGCGGCACGCCGTCCCACGAACCGTCGCTCGGGCCGGGTTCGATCAGCACGCGCGCGATCTGCGCGCCGGTCCAGACCTGCAGGTTCGGCCGCCGCAGCACCGGCCGCAGGAAGGCCTTGGCCGCATTCCAGCGGATGCCGTGGCGCTGGTTGACGTCGAAGTAGCCGACGCCTTCGTTGTCGCCGCGGTTGAAATCGTTGCTGTGCGGGATGCCGGCCTGCTGCGCCGCCTGCGCGAACGCGTCGAGGATGTCCCAGCGCAGCCGCTGCTTCTCGACCCGCCATTCGCCGCCGGCGCGCTGGCCGCTGCGGTCGAAGCCGGGCGCGGCATGGAATTCGTCGGCACCCTTGTGGAAGTCTTCGTGCTGCTTGAAGAACGGCAGGCACTCGCGCCAGCTCCAGCCGGGGTTGCCGAGCGCGCCCCAGTGGTCGTAGTCGCGCGCCTGGCCGCGCATGTAGATCATGCCGTTGATGCTGGAGCTGCCGCCCAGTACCTTGCCGCGCGGGTAGCGCAGCGAGCGGCCGTTCAGGCCCGGGTCTTCATCGGTGTGGTACAGCCAGTCGGTGCGCGGGTTGCCGATGCAGTACAGGTAGCCGACCGGGATGTGGATCCACAGGTAGTCGTCGTTGCCGCCGGCTTCGATCAGCAGCACGCTCTTCGTCGGGTCGGCGCTCAGCCGGTTGGCCAGCAGGCAGCCGGCGGTGCCGGCGCCGCAGACGATGTAGTCGTAGGTGATCTCGCGCATCGTGACGGCCCGCTCAGGGAATCAGCAGGACCTTGCCGGTCGAGGCACGGCAGCTCGCCGGCCCCGGCGTCGGGTCGGGATGCGGGCGATAGCGCAATACATCCGGCGCACCGAAGCTGTCGAAGCTGAGCACATTCATGGAGCGGCATGGTACGACTGCCGTCGTCGCGCGGACGGCGCACCGCACGCCGCGCGCTGCCAAGTTGTTGTGCTAAGTCGCGTCGACTTGTTGCAAGTTTGTTTCGGCCAGGCCGTGCCAGTCGAGCCGGCGGGTCGCGACCATCACGCCGGCGAGCACGCAGAACAGCAGCGCCGCCCCGGTGAGCAGCGAGGCCTGCTCCATCTGCAGCAGCACGTAGAGCGCGCCATACAACCCGGCAATGCCGGCACCGAACAGCGCGCCGGCACGCCAGCCGCCCAGCATGTGCCGGCCGTAGAAGGCGAGCAGACCGGCGCAGGCCCCGGCCGCGACGGCATACGACGGCGCGAAGGCCAGGTGCTCGGACAGCGCCAGCAACAGCAGGAAGAAGATGCTGATCGCGCAGCCCACCAGCAGGTACTGCACCGGGTGGACGCGCCGGCGCCCGAGCAGTTCGACCATGCCGACCACGACGAAGGTCAGGCCGATGAAGAGCATGCCGTACTTGATCGCGCGATCGCTCAGCGAGTAGGGGTTCACCGGGTCGATGAAGTCGATGTCGAAGGTGTCGATGCAGGGCTCGCTGCCGCCCCGCGCGCCGGGCTGGCACAGCCGGGCAGCGCCGTGCAGGAAGTCCTGCGGTGCCTGCGTGGCCAGCGCCGACACCGACCAGGTGGCGTCGAAGCCCTGGCTGCCGGTCTGTCGCGTCACCGGCAGGAAGCGGCCGTTGAACGACGGGTGGGGCCAGTCGCCGGCGATGTGCGCCCGGGCCTGGTTGGCCAGCGGCACGACCGCGAGCGACGACGTGCCGACCAGGTCCAGTGCGATGTCCAGCCGCAGCGGTGCGGCGGCCTGGCGGCGCGCTTCGGGCAGCACGGCGCGCAAGCCGGCGAGGTATTTCTCGTGCCCGGTCCCGGCGACGACCTCGAGCGGCTGGCCGTCCAGGCGCACGGCGGCCTGGCGGATGCCGCGCGCATCGCTCAGCGCCAGCATCATGGCCGGTGCGTCGCAGGCGATGCGCGAACCGGTGTGCTCGGCGGTGGGACGCAACGCGGTGAGCGGACCCCATTCGGCCGCCACCTGCAGCTGCGCCACGTAGGTGTTGACCTTGAACAGGCCGCGGTAGCGCGGCTCCATCGCGACCCGCGCCTCGACCGACGCGCTGGCGGGGATGGCGCTGAGCGCGAACTCGCGGCGTTTCTCGACCAGCCTCGCGTCCTTGCCGCTGCCTTCGCGCTCGTCCCAGGTCTCGACGCAGCGGCTGCGCAGCACCGGGCCGAGCACGGACTGGCGGCCCGCCTGGCTGTCGGCAATGCTCTGTTCCGCCTCGAACGAGCGTGCCTGGCGCTCGTCGACCAGGCCCTCGATGCGCATCAGCGCGATCGAGAGCAGCCCCACCACCACCAGGATCGCCAGGCCCTTGACCACCGCACGTTGCAATCTCATGTCCGCCTCCGGAGTTGAAGGGGCGGACTGTCGCGGGCACCGGTGAAGCGCCGGTGAAGTCGCGATGAAGCCGGCTCAGTGGATGCTGCTCGCGAGGATCGGGAACAGCTTCAGCAGCCCGTCCGACATCACCTCGACGGCCAGCGCCGCCAGGATCAGCCCCATCAGCCGCGTCATCACGTTGATGCCGGTCTTGCCCAGCACCCGCGCAATGCGGCCGGATGCGCTGAAGGCCAGCCACACCGCGATGCCGATCACCACGCCGTAGCCGACCAGCACCGCGAGCTCCCACCAATGCCGCGTCTTGTCGGCGTAGATCACCATCGTCGAGATGGTGGCCGGGCCGGTCAGCAGCGGAATGGTCAGCGGCACCACCGCGATGCTGTCGCCGGCATCGACCTTGGTGTTGCCCTCGGTGACGTCCTCTTGCCGCGTCTCGGCCGGCTGGGCGTTCAGCATCTGCAGCGCCGAGATCAGCAGCAGCGTGCCGCCGCCGACCTGGAACGATGCCAGCGAGATGCCGAAGAACTCGATGATCTTCAGCCCGGCGATCGCGCTGACGGCGATCACGACGAAGGCGCTGAACGCGGCGACGCGGATCGTGCGCTGGCGCTGTTCGCGGGTGAAACCGCCAGTGAAATGGATGAAGAACGGGATCACGCCGATCGGGTTCACGATGGCGAGCAGGGCGATCAGCGGCTTGTAGATGTCCATGCGGCATTCTGCCGGTCCCGCAGCTGCCGCAGGTAGCGCAGGCCGGGCACGGCGCGCGCGCCGTACCAGCTCAGCAGTTCGCCGTCGACCCGCTGCAGCTGCGCCTGCGGGCACAGCGCCTGCGCCTGCGCGGCGTGCTGCGCGCTGAACACGAACGGCTCCGAGCTCAGCAGCACGCGATCGACCTGCGCGAGCCAGGGCTCGTCGCCGCGAACCACCGGGTAGCGCGCCACGCCCTGCGGCCCGCCGTCCTGCGCCGGCTCGGTGTGCCAGCCGATGCGCGCCAGCATGCGCGACAGGTAGGTGTCGCGCGCGACCGTCATCCACGGGTCGTGCCAGATCAGATAGAGCACGCATTGCGACTGACGTTGGTCATCACGGGTTTCCCCTAGCTCGTGCTGCAGGGCCTCGCGCAGTGCCTGCGCCCGTTCGCGCACGCCGGGCTCGCCATCGAACAGCGCCGCGACCTGGTCGACCAGCGCGAGGTTGTCGTCGGGACCACACGGGTGCGTGACGACGACCTGCGCACCCATCTCGTGCAGCGCCGGCACGATGTCGTGCCGGTTCTCATCCACATTGACGAGCACGTGGGTGGGCGCGAGGCGCCGCAGCTTGTCGAGGTTCACCGCCTTGGTGCCGCCGACCTTGGGCACGCTGCGCACGGCGTCTGCCGGATGGATGCAGAAGCCGGTGCGCGCGACGAGGCGCGGACCGAGGCCCAGCGCGACGACGAGCTCGGTGAGGCTGGGCACGAGGCTGGCAATGCGAAGGTTCACGGGACCTTTCTTGCGGCGTACAGACAACACTTTTTGTTTCCCTCGCCTTGCAAGGGGTTTCCACAATTTGCACCGCTTCGCGCAATTACTCGATAATCAAAATTCTGTGTCTGGAAGCAGCGCCTTCACTTGAATGGTTCAGGATGGGTACAAGCTCCACATGGGTTCTCGTGACTTCAGGAAAGAAAGGCGCTCTCCATGGGCAATAAACTCTACGTCGGTAACCTCGCCTACAGCGTGCGCGACGACGATCTCCAGCAAGCATTCGCACAATTCGGCACCGTCTCGTCCGCCAAGGTCATGATGGACCGCGACACCGGCCGCTCCAAGGGCTTCGGCTTCGTGGAGATGGGCTCGGATGCGGAAGCTCAATCGGCCATCAACGGCATGAACGGCCAGGCCCTCGACGGCCGTGCGCTGGTCGTCAATGAGGCCCGTCCGCGCGAAGAGCGTCCGGGCGGCTTCGGTGGCGGCGGCGGCCGTTCCGGCGGCGGTGGCTACGGTGGTGGTGGCGGCTACGGCGGCGGCGGTGGTGGCGGCAGCCGCTCCGGTGGCGGCGGCTACGGCGGTGGTGGCGGCCGCTCCGGCGGTGGCGGCGGCTACGGCGGTGG